>JGI11944J13513_1001268_pt1 | contig 20842 bp, 19 predicted proteins | sample TerdegcoTASludge_FD_13513 | JGI IMG/M metagenome (IMG submission 13513) | reverse complement strand
GTTGAATTACGTATTATTGTTTTTTGTTCTCTACATATATAATATCATCGTCGGCCGGCCCTAATGCTATTGTAAGCAAAGTTAAACATGATACCACTGACTTCGTCCACGGATAATCTTCCTTTCACCGATAACCAGATGCTGCTCTTAATTGAAGTCTGCATTTCTTTGCGCTGTCTTGCTTCTACCAATTCTCTGTCCGGCTCCATTCAATATTACTCTTAGTTCGGGCCCCAGTTCAGGTCCCAGGCTTAAAACAGCAGCCTGTTTCAATTTCTCATAAAACACAAAACAAAATTAAATATCATAAAAATAAACTATAAAACCCATGAACAACATGATAAACGAACATTAATTAATTCAAGATGACATGCCTTTATAATAAGCACACACCCGGTGTAATGTCAATACAAGAAGAAGAAAAAATAGATGGGCTCCTTTAAGAAATCCTTGACAATACCCGTCCAGAGTCCCATGACCAATCAGACTGCTCAATTTATCCTGCCAACTTAATCAGATACCACAAAGATACCCAAAGATGATTACCAAAAACAAAAAAATGGGATATAATAATATTCATAATTGGTGAAGGGAGGAACATGTGTGAGAGAAGAATCTTCTTTAACTCCCGAAGAAGTCGCAAGCATACTGAAGATTGCCAAGAATACGGTTTACGAATTAATCAAGCGGGGAGATCTCGCGGCCTACCGGATAGGCCGCAAATACCGGGTTGACATACGTGACGTTGAGACCTACAAAAATCAGGGCAAGAAAATGGAACGGCCGTACTCAAACACCCTGCAGTTAAACGAGTCTCATCCTTTGCAGATGAAAGCGCAGATAACTCCATGTTCCCAAGGGGTGGTGATCTGCGGTCAGGATATTCTATTGGATATACTGGCCCTCCATATTGAGCAGCACCCGCACGGAACCCGCACCTTCCGGTCATACATCGGCAGTTTTGACGGCCTATCAGCCGTTTACCAGGGGAAAGCTCATATGACCGCGATTCATCTTTGGGACGAAGACACCGGGACATATAACATTCCGTATGTGCGCCGCCTGCTCCCCGGCATCCCGATGATAATCATTCATTTGGCCTGCCGGATGCAGGGATTCTACGTGGCCAAGGAAAACCCTAAAAAAATAATGGACTGGAACGACTTGACCCAACCCGGCCTCCGTTTTATAAACCGGGAAAAAGGGAGCGGCACGCGAGTCCTGCTGGATGAACGGCTGCACAAATTGGGTGTGGACAGGCGATTGATTTCCGGTTATGAAAGAGAAGAGTTTTCCCACCTCGCCGTGGCCAGCACCGTCGGCCGGGGAGAGGCCGATGTGGCTTTAGGAAACCAAAAGGCGTCCTTTCAGGTTCGTAATATTGATTTTGTCCCACTGCAAAAAGAGCGTTACGAATTGGCTATAAAAAAAGAATACTTGGAAAAACCCCTGTTTCAGGCGGTGCTTGAAATACTCCAATCCAGTGAATTTAAAACGGAGATCGGGGGACTGGGTGATTATGATTTGACTGAAACAGGGAGAATAATCGCTGAGACGTAACCAGCCACCCTTTTACATAATCACTTTCTCGGGGTGGCTGTATACACTCATTGCGTCGCCGCGCGCAAATCCTACCAAAGCGATGCCGAACTGATCGGCCAAATCCACTGCCAGGCAGGTGGGGGCGGAGCGTGACAACACAAGGGGTATATGGCTGTGGCCGGCTTTAATTAAAATCTCCGAGGACACACGCCCGCTCAGCAGCAAAAACTTGTCGTCCGGCGCTAAACGGTTCAGAACGGCATAGCCTAAAACCTTGTCCACGGCGTTATGGCGGCCGATATCCTCGTACATGGCCAGCAACCCTGTATTATCGGCCAAAGCCGCGCTATGCACGCCGCCGGTTTTGCGGAAAGTAGCGGAGCCCTCCTCCAGCGCGCCGATCATTTTCAACAGGTGGGAGGCGGCGAACTGTTTTGATGACTGCACCGGCTGTAAGTTACAAACATCATTGACGAAGTAGAGGGACGCCCGTCCTTTGCCACAGCAGCTGGTAATTTGCCGCTTCAAAAAACTGTCGACCTGCTTCACTGGGGAAGCGGTTTCTATCCACAGCAGCCCGTCACTTTCATTAAGGGTAATATCCTTTATCTCCTCATGATTTTGAATCATTCCTTCACTAAGCATGAAACCTACCGCCAGTTCCTTGTGCCCACCCGACGAACAGACTAAAGTAGCCAGCTCAACATCGTTTACATATATTGTAAGCGGTATCTCCTCAACAATTGAGGCGCTGCCTGGTTTTACTTCACCATGCTTATAAGCGATTATCTCACGATCTTGATAAAGCTGCTTTTGAGTCACTTCGCGCTCAGCTCCTTTCATCATTTCGATCAGCTTATCTCATTTTATTTCCCGATTAGGGCAGGTTTAAGAAGGATAATGGATACCTTCGCGCCTCTTTCAACAGGCGGGTGCCCCGCCGGAAGATCAATCAACGCGTTGCAATCCCTGGTTAAAGCCCGCATCATGCTGGATTTTTGGCCGGGCAATATGGTCGCTTCCCATCCCGCTTGACCGCAGAACGCGACTGCCTGCAGAAAACGGCGGGGGCCGCCTCTTTTGGGAAAAGCATCGGCGCAAACCGCCGCAAGGCGAACTTGGCCGGGGTCAAGCCCCTGCAAAGCGCGCAAAACCGGCACCGCCAGCAAGTAATACCCCACCGCGCACGCCGACGGATTTCCGGAAAGTGAAATGATCAGCTTGTTTTCGCGGACGGCAGCGCTGCCGTGACCGCCCGGTTTTACTTTGAGGCCCCAGTACAACAAGTCCGCTCCACTTTGTTTAAATACGGAAACAGCCTGATCACCAACCCCGTAAGCCGTCCCGCCGGTAGTGAGCACGAGGTCGGACATCTGAAGCAGCTTCTCCAGCCGTTGTCTTATTTCCGTGGAGCTTTCAGCGCCGGCCAATTCAACGCTGGTCACCCGCCCTCCGTCGCGCGTCACCAGCGCGGCCAGGAGCAAGCCGTTGCTGTCCCGCATCTGGCCCGGCCGCGGTGTTTCACTGCAGGAAACGATATCCGGTCCCAAACCTAAAATAGCGACTCGCGGGCGCCTGAACACGTCCACCTCCGTTTTCCCATAAGCCGCCAGCACGCCGGCCAACCCGGGATTAAGGACGGTGCCTTGGCGGGCAAACCGATCTCCAGCGTGAAAGTCCTCTCCCTGCACTTTAATGTTGCCGCCAGGCGGGATCTTTCCTCGAAAAGTAATGTATTCGCCCTCCGGTTCAGCAGCCTCTTGCGGAATAACCGCCGCCGCGCCGGCAGGTAAAGGACCGCCCGTAACAACTGCGACAGTTTGGCCGGGGCCGATCTCCGAGCGGGGAGTTTCACCCGGCAGGAGGCGTTCTTTCACCTCAAAGCGCGTGTGGTCGCTCCCGCCTTCCGCGGGCACGGCATAGCCGTCTACCGCAGCCTGCGGGTATTGGGGCAGGTCATGGTCCGCATATATGTCTTCCGAAATAACACAGCCCAACGCCTGCAGCAGGGGAACAGTCTCCCCCGGCAAAAGCGTGACACGGCTCAAGATCAACTCCCGCGCCTTTTCCAATTCCACATTTTCAAGCACTCTACTTCTCCCGCCCTTACTATTAGATTTCTGCCGCCTTGCCGAATGAACACGCCGGATAGCGGCAAACCTCGCATTCTTCACAGAGCCCGCCCTGTCCCAGGGCGACAATATCTGCCTTGCTCAACCGCTCACCGGCGAAAACACGCGGCAGGACAAGGTCAAAAACGGTAGTTTTGTTAAACATCACGCAGCCCGGCAGGCCGCACACCGGCACATCCCCCAGATAAGCCAGCATAAACATGGAGCCCGGGAGCACCGGCGCCCCGTAAGAGACGACATCGGCCCCGGCAGCCTTGATCCCGGTGGGGGTAACGTCATCCGGGTCTACCGACATGCCTCCGGTTACTATTACTAATTCTACACCTTCACCGATCATCCTGCGTATTTCCGCGGCGATCCAGTTCGGGTCATCGGGCACGATCACATGGCCGTGCATCAGTGCGCCGAAGGACTCGGCTTTTTCCCGGACAACACTGTAAAAGCCGTCCTCGATGCGCCCCGTGTAAACCTCGCTGCCGGTAGTTACAATCCCAACCCGAAGCGGCTGAAAAGATTTTACAGACAGCAACGGCTTCGGCCCGGAGCAGATTTCGTCCGCTTCCTCCAGGATATGACGCTGGATCGTCAGCGGGATCACCCTGGTGCCGGCGACAATTTGCCCTTTAAAGACCACCCGGTTGTTGTGCGCAGTCGCCAGGACCACCCCGTCCAGGCTGTTGAGGCGGTTCAACCGGCCGCCCCGCACTTTCAGAAGGCCGTCGTAGGCGGCCCGCAGGCTTACCTTGCCCTGACTGGGCTCATTCCAGATCAGGCCCGGCCCTGCGGCAAGCCTGGCCAGACGCAGGGCCGCTTCGTCTTCGTGGACTAAATCGTTTGCCGGTTCCCAAACATAAATGTGCGCTTTACCCAAGTCCAGGAGTTTAGGAATATCTCCGGACGTAATGAGCTGACCCTTCCGGAAGGCCCGTTCTTTTTTGCGTCCGGGGATAATTCTGGTAATATCGTGGCAGAGAACCATGCCCACCGATTCGGCTACAGGCACCTTCAGCATGTAATAACCTCCTAGATTTTCTTGATTTTCACGGCGCAAATCTGATAATCGCTCTGTGCTCATCAAACGGAACACCAATCTTTCAAATATGCAATTTATCTCCGTATGGCATCCGCAGCGCCCTTCTCGCCCGCGCTTTGACAATATCCGGGTTATGTGATATTATCTTTCTGCCCATCCTAATTAATTACCGACAATTCACCCACGTCCCATATTAAGAGTGCATGAAGGGAGCTTGACAGAAAGTTGATCCGGACAAAACAACGTAAAGAAATGCAGACTTCAATTAAGAAAAGCTGGATTCTTGAAAAGGCGGGAGTGCTCTTCTGGCAAAAAGGATATCACAACACAAGCATGAAAGACATTGCCAACGCCTGCAACTGCAGACCCGCCAACTTTTACAATTATTTTAAAAACAAAGAAGACATCCTGTACGAGGTAATCAGGAGCATCACCGAACAGGGCGTTTCCTCCATTCTATACCTGGAAAAAGATCAAGAAATAAACCCGGTTGAACAGTTACGGTCACTGATTAAGAGCCATTTCGGCTTCCTGGCCAGTCTGAAACAGTCAAACGTAATGATATCCGACACAGGAATGAAATATTTATCCCGCGAGCACCGGAAAGAAATCATCAGGCTGCGCGACATCTACGACAGCATCCTGCATAAAGTCATCCAACGGGGTATTGACGCCGGCTACTTTGCCACCACGGATGTTAAGGTTGCCGGCTATCTCATCGCATCCATAATTGTCCGGAGCAGCGTCTGGTTCTCGATGAAAGGAAGATTATCCGTGGACGAAGTCAGTGATATCATGTTTAACTTCGCTTACAGGGGCATTAAGGCCGACGATGCGAATCCGCCCAAAAGGAATGCCTGATTCTTAAAACCTTGGACAATTAGTCAACCTGTAAAATTTTGTCCCCCACAAAATCTTGGGTTTTGTGGGGGATTTGCTTGTATGCTACTTATCTCTAACAACTTAGGAATGGTGCTGGCGTTATTAGTTGCAAGTAAAGGTCTCAGGTCTAAAAAGAAAGAAACTGTGTTATCCTTCTGCCTTATCTGCTTGGATCTATTTTGACGAGGCGGCAGGCATTTCCTCTCATGGTAATATAGCCGGACACTCTGTCTCTAACCCTGGAGTCAAGCAGGAGGTTGACGTTGGCCTGTGGCCAGCCGTGCGGGATGGACACTGCGCCCGGTCTGATATCTTCGGTTACTCTGGCTTTGATCTTGATCCGGCCGCGCTGTGTTTCCACACCCATCATTTCACCGTCGATGATGTCATATTTCTTGGCGGTGACCGGGTGAATCATTGCGTAGGGCTCGCCCATTAACGCCCGCAGTCCGGGTACGTCATGCATCTGGGCGCCGATGTATTCCTGATTCCTGGCGCCGGTGAGCAGTGTTTCCGGATATAGATTGGCCAACTCAGGATTGGCAACATAGCTTTGTTCCGGCTCGACGTGCTCGGGCATGGGATCCGCGCCCAACCTTTCCATCTCTTTGGAGTATAGTTCTACTTTACGACTGTTAGTGGCAAAGCCGACTCTTTTAAAGAGCTCATATTCGATCTCGCCGAAATACATGCCCGCCGGGTTTTCGACCAACTGCTGATAAGTAACACCGGTTGTTGAGAACATGTGCTCCGCAACCTCTTCGTCTGTCTTCCATGGGAAATATTCGCCCAAGCCAATCTTATGACCAAATTGGCTCCAGATCCACCAGATCGGTTTGCTCTCGTAAAGCGGCTCGATGACTTTCTTGCGCAGCATGATATAGGGCACGCAGTGCGAGATGGCATAGGGGAAGCCGCCGATGCCCGTCTCTTCCAGGAAGGTGCAGGCAGGTAGCGCATAGTCGGCCAATTGGCTGGTTTCGGTCATGTACGGGTCGATGCTTACAAATAACTCTAGATGCTTTAAAGCCTCTAAGAAGCGGTTGCTATCCGGGAAGGTCAGAGCCGGGTTGCTGCCCGAGCTGATGAAGGCCTTGATCGGATACGGCTTTTCAGAGATCATTGCCTCTGTCATCATTGATGCGGAACCGTATGGGGGAGTGCGTTTGTTGAACTGGTGGAATACCGGGTATTCATCGTATCCAAGGTTTTTCTCCTCAATCGGCACACGCAGGTCGGCCAGGCGGATTTGCGGGCAGGTCACCCATCCGCCAGGGCGGTCGACTTTGCCGCAAATGGCGATTAAGATGTTAAAAGCTCTTTCAGTCTGGAGGCCGTTTTGATACTGGTTCAGGTGGCCCACGCCTTCCAAAATGGCGGCTTCTTTGGTATTTGCGAACATCCGCGCAACCCGCCTGATGTCCGCGGCCGACACGCCGCTGATTTCCTCAGCTCTTTCCGGTGTATATTTCTTGACATGCTCTGTCAGTTTATCAAAACCTTCGCACCATTTTTCAACGAATTCATGGTCATAAAGGTCTTCAGTAATAATGGTATTCATCATGGCCAGGGCGATGGCGCAGTCGGTGCCCGGGCGGGGCTGCAGATAGAGGGCTTGTTTTGCCAGCGGAATCTTGCGCACGTCAATAACGACTAGTTCTAACTCACCCTTCTCGAGTCTTTCCCGGATGTCCTTGCCAATCGGGAAGTAACTATCCTCAGGGTTGTGTCCCCAGAGAATAATCAATTTGGCATTGCGGGGCTGTTCCACCGGGTAGCGGCCAAAGGTAATCTGGCGGGCCAGGATCCGGGTGCGGAAACAAATTCCTTCCGGGTTAAAGAAGTTCGGCGAGCCGTAAGCTTTGGCAAAGCGCTGGTTAAATGCAGCCATTTCGAAGTGCTCGACACCAACTGAACCGGTCCAGGTAGCCAGGGTGTGGGCGCCGTATTTTTCCTTCAGTTCTGCTAATTTATTAGCAATTTCAGTCGTTGCCTGATCCCATGAAATTCTCTCGAATTTCCCGTTGACTTTCTTCATGGGGTATTTCAAGCGGTTCGGGGAATATGTTCCTTCCACTAGAAATTTGGCCTTGGCGCATATTTCACCTTTGTTCAGCCAGTGATCGGGTGTGCCCTCGACCTTGACCAACTTGCCATCTTCCACGTAGCAATCAATGCCGCAGCAGTTAATGCACAAGGCACAGTCAGTTTGAATCTTTTGCATTTTCTTAACCTCCAAGATTTATTATTCGATTTGAATAAACGACCACTAACTCACCAGCAAAATTTTACCACCTTTACGAAATCCAAATTTATCGACGTCACATTAAACACCCTTTAGCGAGTAGCATTCACTCGCAGCGCCTCTACTGATACCTGAACAATAGTGAAACGGCTTTGTTTAATGCCGCACCCCCTTTGAACACCTACTATTTTCAGCCGGTTCCTGCTGCTATTACTTTTGTATCAGTGGATAAAAACTGCATGATCCGGTATGGACGGATAAAGGAGAGTTAGTCGCAAATTGATTAATTAATGAACATTAATTAATCGGTTGAAGTATAACATTAACCATTTGGATTGTCAATAGATAGGCGGCAATTATACTTTGTCAACGTAAGGCTTCTTTCATATATTAATCAGTATTGTCAACCATTGATTGACCGCCTACAACTGCGATTAAACATGAATTACCGTTCCTTAAGAAGTAATCTTGTCCTTCAGGTATTGACGCCACTGCCGTGGCCTTGGCTATAGAGCTATTGATTCAATATTTGCAGGCAATCCCTCCTTGCCAGTTTTACCGGGTTATATGTAATTCTTATGCCAATCAACCTCCGAACTTGCATGCAAGAGAAACCCTATCTTTACGGCAGGATATTCATCAGAGATTCATCCGAACTATGTATGAAAGTCACACACTGTATGATAAAAAGACAAAAAAGGCAATACAAACATCGGAACATCTTCCATAATTTATATTGCCTCAAATGAAGTGATTTATGTTTTTATACCCTATCGGCCCGGCAACCTATATTTCTTTCTTTATAATCACCCGTTCAATCAAATCGGCTGTTCCCACTGCGTCGTTCAATCCAAAGCACGGAACCCCGGCACTTTGCGGCACGTTGCTCACCACGGCAAGAAGTTCCTCCGCGGGGATTACCGGCCGTTCAGTTACTCCCTGCTGAAAAATTTCTATCTTGGGCCATTTACCTTTCTTGTATCCTTCGATTACAATCACATCTACCCCGTCAATCATAGAAATTACTTTCTCCGCAACGGGTTCATGGTCAAATTTTTTGATCAGGGACACGCCGCCCGGCGCCGCCAGGGCAACAACGTCCGCGCCGGCCCGGGCGTGCCGCCAGGTATCCTTAGCCGGCTGATCAAATTCCACCGGGTGATGCGTGTGCTTAATAATTCCCACCCGGTAGCCGCGGCGTTTCAGTTCAGCGATCAGCTTTTCCAGAAAGGTTGTCTTGCCGGAATTAGAGTAACCGGCCAGGCCGATTACCGGGATAGACGTTTCCATGTATATCGCTCCTATTCAACAGTCGAAAATTGCTTTGATTTTGATGCCCGTTTGCATAAATAGATCCTTTTTTGACCAGAATAATACAAAAAAGGAGGGTTTTATCCATGGATCTCAGCGCACGCAATCAATTAACAGCCCATGTCAAGAACGTCAAGTCAAATGACATTTCAGCGGAAGTAACGCTTGATGTCGGCGGGCAGGAAATGTGCGCCAACATTACCGCCGACTCGGTAAAAAAACTTGGCATTAAAGCGGGTGATGAAATCACAGCCGTCATCAAGGCCAGTTCAGTAATGCTAATGAAATAATGGCCGGCCTGCCAGGTGGGCTAAATGCGACTCGGTAATTTGCACCCGGACGGTGCGGCCGATAAGTTCCCTGCCACCCGGGAAGACAACCGTTTTATTGCCCCTGTTCTTCCCGGCCAGCAGGCCCGGCCCGGTTTTGCTTTCTCCCTCAACCAGCACCGCCTGCTCCCGCCCCACTTCTTCCCGGTTTCTTTCCAGGCTGATCTTGTTCTGCAGTTTGATCAATGTCTGAATGCGCGCCTTTTTCACTTCCTCCGGGACCTGCCCCTCCAGGGACGCCGCCGGAGTGCCCGGCCGGGTGTTGTAGATAAAGGTGTACGCACTATCAAACCTGGCCCGCCGGACAAGCTCAAGCGTATCGTTAAAGTCATTTTCATCCTCGCCGGGAAACCCGACCATGATGTCCGTGGTGATAGCGGCGTGTGGAATAAGAGCTTTTATTTTCCCCACAAGCTCCAGATACCTTTCCCTGGTGTACCCCCGGTTCATCTTCTTCAATACGCGGTCGCTCCCCGCCTGCACAGGCAGGTGGAAATGCTCGCACACCGTATCCGACGCGGCGATCGTTTCGATAAGCCGGTCGGAAAAGTCACGCGGGTGGGAGGTCATATAGCGTATCCGGCTAATACCGTTTTCCCCGCCATGCTTATCCAATTTTTCCAGCAGGCCGGCAAAGTCCATCGAACGCTCAAGGTCTTTGCCGTAGGAATTGACATTCTGGCCAAGCAAGACCACTTCTCTGCAGCCTTCCCGTCCCAGTCCGGCAACTTCTTTCAGGATATCCTCCGGACGGCGGCTCCGCTCCCGCCCGCGCACATAAGGGACAATGCAATACGTGCAAAAATTATCGCAACCGTACATTATCGCCACCCAGGCGCGAACGCCTTCTTTTCTTTTCACCGGGAGATTTTCCGCAATCCCGCCAATACCGGGCCGGACTGCCAAAACAGGGCTCCCGCGCCCGATCACTCTCCCGATCAAATCAGGAAGTTCGTGGGCGCCGCCTGTTCCAAGAATCAGGTCGACATGCGGAAAACCACGCCTTATTTTCGCAGCCATGCCTTCCTGCTGGGACATGCAGCCGCTCACACCGATAATCATGCCAGGTTTTTCTTTCTTCAGGCGCCGCAGGCGCCCCAGCAGCGAAAAGACTTTGTTCTCAGCGGTTTCCCGGACGCAGCAGGTATTTAAAAGCACGATGTCTGCGCCGTCAACCTCGTCAGCCTGAGTAAAACCCATGCTTTCCAGCATGCCGGCCAGCACTTCCGAGTCGTGCTCATTCATCTGGCAGCCAAAAGTAATTATATGATATGTTTGCGGGTGATAGAATTCGGCCATTGCTTATCTCCTTGCTTGATTCTTTTAAATTATAACCCATGACGCGGACATTTAACAGCAATAAACGGGGTCAGGCTTTACTTTGTGAGATTCTATTCTAGAATCTCACAAAGTAAAGCCTGACCCCGTTTATTACAGCGCCTTGCGGCCGATGTCACGCCGGCAGTGCATGCCGTCAAACCCGATCTTCTCCACAGCTTCGTAAGCCTTGCTTATAGCCGCGGGAATATCCGGACCGGTGGCGGTCACGCCCAGCACCCTGCCCCCGGAGGTGACGATCCGCCCGTCTTTTTCCGCCGTCCCGGCGTGAAATACCATGATATCGTCCGGCACTACATCAAGCCCGCCAATAGCCTTCCCCTTTTCGTAAGAGCCGGGATAGCCGCCGGAGGCCAGCACCACGCAGACTGAGGCCTGGGGTTTCCACTTGATTTCGATCTGAGCCAGGCGGTTTTCCAACACGGCTTCCATGATCTCCACCAGGTCGGTTTCCAGCAGGCTCAGCACCGGCTGTGCCTCCGGGTCGCCGAAGCGGACGTTGAATTCGAGCACCTTCGGCTTTCCATCGCTAACCATCAACCCGGCGTAGATAACTCCCCGGTAGGTCCGCCCCTCGGCTTTAAGCGCGCGGATCATCGGCACAAGGATCTCTTTCATGGCGCGCTTAGCCACTTCCGGCGTATAGACCGGCGCCGGGGCGTAGGCTCCCATGCCGCCGGTGTTCGGCCCCTCATCGTTGTCGAAGGCCCGCTTGTGGTCCTGCGAGGAAACCATCGGTACAACCGTCTCGCCGTCCGTAAAAGCGAGAATGCTGACTTCCTCGCCGGCCAGGCACTCCTCCACCACCAGCCGCGCGCCCGCCTCCCCGAAATCCCGGTCCACCATGATTGAGCGCACGGCGGCCCGGGCCGTCCGCAGGTCATTGGCGATAATCACACCCTTGCCGGCCGCCAGCCCGTCCGCTTTAAGCACACACGGCACACCGGCTTTTTCGATATAAGCGGCGGCTTCAGCCGGGTCCGTAAAAACAGCGTAGCCGGCGGTCGGTATGTTGTACTTCGCCATAATATCCTTGGCGAAAACCTTGCTGCCCTCAATTTCCGCCGCAGCCCGGGACGGTCCGAATATTTTCAAGCCGGCCGCCTGGAACTGGTCCACAATCCCGGCGGTCAAGGGCGCCTCCGGGCCCACCAGAGTCAGGTCAATGGCCTTTTCCCGCGCAAAAGCCAGCAGGGACGGAATATCCTCGGCGCCAATATTCACGCAAGCGGCCTGGCGGGCAATGCCGGCGTTCCCCGGCGCACAGTATATTTCCGAGACACGCGGGCTCTGCCTGAGCTTCCAGACCAGGACGTGCTCGCGCCCGCCGCCGCCGACGACCAGTACTCTCATATCATTTTCACTCCTTTGCCCCCAGCCCTTCCAGGTAGGCGGTAATAGCGGCGTCATAAGCAGCCGTGTGGGAAAACGCCTCCAGGGCCAGAGCCATTCTCAAATCCGCGCCGGGCTCGCCCCGGCGCAGGGCGTTCAGGACTTCGCCATAGCGTTCCGGGTTGACCACGATCAAAACATGCCGGTAGTTTTTAGCCGCCGAGCGGACCATGGTCGGACCGCCGATATCAATATTTTCAATCGCTTCTTCCAGGGTGACGCCGGGCTTGGCGACAGTTTCCCGGAAGGGGTAAAGATTTACCGCCACCAGGTCGATCGGAGCAATCCCGTGCTTTTTCAGCTGGCCGAGGTGATCCTCGTTACGCAAGGCCAGGATGCCGCCGTGCACGTTGGGGTGCAGTGTCTTCACCCGTCCGTCAAGGATTTCCGGGAACCCAGTAACGTCGGAAATATATGTAACCGGGACGCCCGCCTCCCGGAGTGTTTTCAACGTGCCCCCGGTCGACACGATTTCTATTCCCAGGTCCGCCAGCCCCCGGGCGAAATCAACCACCCCGGCTTTATCGGAAACGCTAACCAATGCTCGTCTAACAGGCATATTAGGTCCTCCTGTGATTAAAAATTTAGGTAATCAGAATTCAAGAGTCAAACTCCCGCAGGACAATGGGACAATGGGGACGGTTCTGACAATGGGGACGGTTCTCATTGTTTGATAGTCCCGTGTCAGACAATGTGGACAATGAGAACCGTCCCCATTGTCTCACATTGTCTCCCATTGTCTCCATTCATTATGACTACCGACTGCTGAATCCTAAGTGGTTACTTAATCTCTTTCGTGAATACTTTCCTGCCCGCAATCTTCAGCCGGCCTTCGGCGTACCGTTGAATAGCCTCCGGGTAGATCACGTGCTCCTGCTCAAGGATGCGGGCGGCCAGCGTGTCAGCCGTGTCGTCGTCCAGCACCGGCACCACCGCCTGAATGATAATCGGGCCGGTGTCGACGCCCTCGTCCACAAAGTGAACAGTGCAGCCGCTGAATTTCACCCCGTACGCCCAAGCCTGCTCCTGCCCGTGCAGCCCCTGGAAAGCAGGCAACAGCGCCGGGTGAATGTTCAGGATTTTATCCGGAAAAGCATTAAGCATTACAGCGCCGACAACGCGCATGTAGCCGGCCAGGCACACCAGTTCAACCCCGTGCCTCTGCAATAGCTCAACGATTACTTTTTCGTACTCTTCCTTTGAGCCGTAGCTTTTCAGATCGACGAACTCGGCCGGAATGCCTCGCTGCCGCGCCCGTTCCAGGGCGTACGCATCGCTGTGGTCACTTATTACGACCGCCACCTCCGCGTCTATCCTGCCGGCGGCGGCCGCGTCCATGATAGCCTGAAGATTGGACCCCCGCCCGGAGGCCAGCACACCCAGGCGCAACTTGCCCAAATTTCTCCCTCCTCAAATATACCTTACTCCACCTTCACCCTCCACCACTTCGCCAATCAAATAACTCTTCTCGGGCCGCCAGGTCATCCATCACCGCGCCGGCCTCTCCTTCGGAAACGACGGCCACCATGCCCACGCCCATGTTGAAGGTGCGCAGCATTTCCGCTTTCTCCACCCCGCCGGCTGTCTCAATCAGCTCAAACACCGGAGGCGCCGGCCAGGCGCCCATCCTGATCCGCACCGCCGTGCCGCCGGGCAAAATCCGGGGGATATTCTCAGTAAGCCCGCCCCCGGTAATGTGCGCCAGCCCCTTGACCCCGAAACGTTCCAGCAAAGGCAAAACCGCGCGCGCATAAATCCTGGTGGGCTCCAGCATTTCTTCACCGACAGTGCGGCCCAGCGCTTCCAGCCGGGTATCCACACCATGACCGGCAATGTCTAGCAGCGCCTTCCGCGCCAGCGAGTACCCGTTGCTGTGCAAACCCGACGAAGGGATGCCGATCAGCTTGTCGCCGGGAACGATACCGCGGCCGTCAATGATCCTGCCGCGCTCAACCACTCCCACCGCGAACCCCGCCACGTCATACTCTTCCGGTCCGTAAAACCCGGGCATTTCCGCCGTCTCCCCCCCGATCAGGGAGCAGCCGGCCTGCCGGCAGCCCTCCGCCACCCCGGCCACGATGTCCGCCACCTTCTCCGGCACCAGCCGGCCGACAGCCAGGTAGTCCAGAAAGAAAAGCGGCTCGGCGCCCTGGGCCAGGATATCGTTGACACACATGGCCACCGCGTCGATGCCGATGGTGTTGTGCCGGCCGGTCAGCATGGCCACCCTGAGCTTCGTGCCGACCCCGTCCGTACCGGAGACGAGCACCGGCTCGCGGTACTTGGCGGTATTCAAGGCAAACAGGCCGCCGAAGCTGCCGATGTCGGCCAGCACCTCCGGCCGGAAAGTGCTCCGCACGGCGCCGCGCATCAGGCGCACCGCCTCGTCGCCGGCTTTGATATCCACCCCCGCGTCCGCGTAGGTCAGGCCTGTCTTCTGCTCAGCCATAAAAAACCTCCTAAATTAAGTTCAGAAATAATCTATGTTCATTCAAGAATAAACTTGTCCCGCTCACAAGTCTTCGGGATTTCCACGGGGTAGTCGCCGCTGAAACAGCCGGTGCAAAAATTATCCCTTTTCTCCCCGAAAACACTCAGCAGTCCTTCCAGGCTCAGGTAATGAAGACCGTCGGCGCCGATAAACTCCCTGATTTCTCTCAGGGGTTTCCGGCAGGCAATCAATTCATCCTCTTTCGAGATGTCAATACCGTAAAAACAAGGCTTGATCACCGGCGGTGAACTGATGCAAAAGTGGACTACTTTCACGCCGCACTCCCGCAGCATGTTGACAATTTTGCCGCTGGTAGTGCCCCGGACGATTGAGTCGTCCACCATGACCACCCGCTTGCCGTCCAGCACGTCCCGGATGGGATTCAGCTTGAGCCTCACCCCCAGGTCACGGATGCTCTGGCTGGGCTGAATGAAGGTACGGCCGATGTACCGGTTTTTCATCAGGCCTTCTTCAAAAGGAATACCCGATTCGGCGGCGAAACCCCTGGCGGCGGCGATACCTGAATCGGGTACGGGAATGACCATGTCGGCCTCGACCGGGTACTCCCTGGCAAGCTGGCGGCCCATATCCCGGCGCACCTTGTTGATATTGAACCTGTCCATGCAGCTGTCGGCCCGGGCAAAGTAGATGTACTCAAAGATACAGTGCGCCCTCTTGCCGTCCTGAAAGGCCATGTGGCTGCTCAGGCCGTTCTCGTCAACAACGATGATTTCACCGGGCTTCACGTCCCGGATCATCTCCGCTCCGACAGTATCCAGGGCACAGGACTCGGACGCCAGTACATACGCATTGCCGCGCCGGCCCAGGCACAAAGGCCGGATGCCGTTCGGGTCGCGGACGCCAATCAGTTTTTTCTCGGTAAGGATCAACAGTGAATACGCGCCCTTGATGTCGGCCATGCTCTTCTTTATGGCATCGACAAGGCTGTCCTGGCTGTACCTGGCGATCAAGTTGACAATGGTTTCGCTGTCGGTGGTGGATTGAAACACCGACCCGGCGGAATACAACAGGGAGCGGAGCTCGGTCGTATTGGTCAGGTTGCCGTTGTGGGCCAGCCCGAGCATGCCTCTCGAAGAATGAAAAACGAACGGCTGGGCGTTAAGCGGGTTGTTGGTGCCGGTGGTGGAATAGCGCACATGTCCAATGGCCAAATGCCCCTGGAAACTGTTCAGTTTTTCATGGTTGAACACTTCGGAAACCAGGCCCATGTCTTTTTGTAGATGAATCTTCCTCCCGTCGGCCACGGCTATGCCGGCGCTTTCCTGCCCCCGGTGCTGCAAGGCATACAAGCCGTAGTAAGTGAGCCTGGCCACGTCCAGGCCGGGGCCGTAGATACCGAAGATGCCGCACTCTTCCCTGGGTTTATCCCCTTCCAGGGCTTCACCCGGGTCGTTCTTGTATCCCTCCATTTTCCTCTCCCCCACAAAACAAAGTATTCAAGTACTCAGGAGTCAGAATTCAGAATATTAAAAGACGAAAAACAAATTCTCTCATTCCGGCTTCCTGTCTCCCTGACTCCTGCTCTTTAAATCCCGTTCAGCTTGTCATACTCATCCAAAACACCGTTCGCGTCATAGTAGCCGATTTCTTTCCGGCCTATTTCATTATATTTTTCAATAGTGCGGTCAAGGGTAGCCTGTCCATAAATATACGCGATCAAAGTATTGAATTTATCTTCTTGAATATCAATAAATTTCTGGTCGACCTGCGGCGTTCCCGGATAAATGCCTTCCGCCTGCCCGGCCCGCAAATGCTCGAGGAAAGACCTGCCGGACTTCAAGGCCGCGGCTTTCGCCGATTTCGTGGCCTCGAACCAGCCGGAATGCATAATCTTATAATAATCCCTCATCGACTGTTTATTAAAGTTGACAAAGTAATACTTATTATTATAATTTGCTTTAGTGGTCACCCTGATCGAGTCGGTGTCAATGGTGTCGACGAAAACCAGCTTGCCGCCGTCCCGCGCGATTTCCCATTTGAGATCCCATAAGAACAAGCCGAGTTTGTTAAAGAATTCCGCCACCAAAATCCCGCCCAGAATACACATTTTAATGATATCCAACAGGCTTTTGCCGTTGCTTCCGCTGATATGCAGGGCTTCCTGCAATTTCAAACTCCTGTCCTCGGGCTCATACTTGGTGGTAAAGTCCACCACCGGTTTTGCGAACAGCGTCCAGGGCACCAGCTCTTCCTGCAGCCCAAGCTCTTTAAGATAATTTTTTCTCTCTTCACCGTTCATATTCACGTAATTTCTATAAATGGAAGATCCCGAGGTAACGCCGATACGCACGATATTTTCCAGAGGGACGACATACTTGTCCGCGCCGTAATACCCGCTGTAGTCCCATAAATGATTATCATTGTACGAAACGCGCCCTGGCTTGATAATTTTATACTTCTTGACTAAAACATACTGGCTCGGATGCGGGGGAAATGATTTAGCGTACACTGCACCGGTATTCTGGTCAATCATGCCCAGGTGGTGCGTGTCCGCCCCGTTCAGCCGGAAATCCTCCAGCGGGCCTTCACATAAAAATGCCAGGAATTCCTTGTCCTGCGCATACTTCCGGCAGATATGCCCGTATATGTTTTCCCATTCCTCAGGCGTTTCCAGCAGGGAATATATTTTGTGCCTTAACGCCGTCCGGCAGATGTCGCTGTGCGGAATGGAAAAAATAGTGCCGACATCAAACACCGAACCGCCCGGCATGGTCTTGCAAACCATCCACTCCGGATGCTCTTCCAAAAAATACAGCTCCTGCACCGAACCGTTGTAGTCCGGCTGGCGCAGTTTGGATAAATCAATCACAGTCCTTTCACTCATCTCACTCATCGGAATCATTCACCCCAATATATATTCTCACAAACCAAACCGCCGATAGACATCATCCACATGCTTCAAGTGGTAGTTATAGTCGAACAGTTCGTCTATCTCCTTTTCAGTGAGCAGGGCGGTTACTTCGCCGTCTTTCAGCAGCAAATCACGGAAACTCGCCCCGGTGCGCCAGGACTGCATGGCGTTGCGCTGCACCAGCTCGTAGGCGCGCTCCCGGCTGACGCCCTTTTCTTCCACCAGGGCCAGCAGGACACGCTGGGAAAAGATCAGCCCGTGCGTGCGCTCGACATTGCGCAGCATGTTTTCCGGATAGACCAGCAGGTTGGTGATGATGCCGGTGAGCTTCACCAGCATGTAGTCCAGCGTGATGGTGCTGTCGGGAACAATCACCCGCTCCACCGAAGAGTGGGAGATATCCCGCTCGTTCCAGAGCGGCACGTTTTCCATGGCCACCAGCGCGTTGCCGCGCAGGAGGCGGGCCAGCCCGGAGACGCGCTCCCCGGTGATCGGGTTGCGCTTGTGCGGCATGGCTGAAGAGCCCTTTTGGCCCTTTTTGAAAAATTCCTCCACTTCCAGGATGTCGGTGCGCTGGAGGCTGCGCAGTTCGGTGGCGAACTTGTCCAGGGAGCTGCCGATCACCGCGATGGTGGTCAGGTACTCCGCGTGGCGGTCCCGCTGCAGCACCTGGGTGGACACCATGGCCGGCCGCAGGCCCAGGCGGGCGCAGACATGCTCCTCCACCCGCGGGCTGATGTTGGCGTACGTCCCGACCGCACCGGAGATCTTGCCCACGCTGATATTCTCCACCGCCCGCTCCATCCGCTGGATGTTGCGGTCAGTTTCGGCCACCCAAAGCAGCATCTTCAGGCCGAAAGTAATCGGCTCGGCGTGGATGCCGTGCGTGCGCCCGATCATGATCGTGTTCCGGTGCTCCCTGGCTTTTTCCAGCAGCGCCCCCCGCAGCTGCTTCAGCCTGCCCACGATATGCAGGCCCGCTTCTTTCATCAGAACGGCCATGGACGTGTCCAGCACGTCCGAGGAAGTCAGCCCCAGGTGGATGTACTTGGACGCTTCGCCGACATACTCGCCCACGTTGGTGGTAAAAGCAATCATGTCGTGGTCCACCACGGCTTCGATCTCCGCGATGCGCTGCACGTTGAAATCAGCCTTATCCTTGATTTCCGCCAGCGCTTCCGCGGGAATCTGCCCCAGTTCAGCCATAGCCTCACAGGCATAAATCTCCACGTCGAGCCACTTGCGGAACTTATTTTCTTCCGACCATATCCGCGCCATTTCCGGCAGCGTGTAACGTTCAATCATTCTTAACGCCTCCAATGGATCAGTAGTCAGTAGTCAGAAGTCAGGAGTCAGAATAAAGAGCACGATCCCGAACTCTGAATGCCTGAATAGTAACTTGTACTTGTTAGGAGCTAGGAGTCAGAATAAGAGAACGATTACCCGTCTCAAAACATTCTGAATCCTGACTCCTGAATTCTGAATACCTCAACAGTAACCTACCCTAACCTCTTCAGGTATTCCTCTATTCCCAGCTCAGCTAAAAGCGCGTCTTTCTCCTTGACCTGGCGGGCGAGTTTTTCTTTGTAAGCAGCCACGCGCAGGCGAACATCAGGGTTGGTGGCGCCGATAATCTGCGCCGCCAGGATCCCGGCGTTTTTCGCGCCGTTGATGCCCACAGTCGCCACCGGCACCCCGGAAGGCATCTGGACGATGGCGTAAAGAGCGTCAACCCCGTTCAACGCGCCCGATTTAATCGGCACACCGATCACCGGCAAAGGAGTGTGCGCGGCAATAACTCCCGGCAGGTGGGCGGCCCCGCCCGCGCCGGCGATAATCACCGCCAGCCCCCGCTCCGCAGCCGTCCGGGCGTAATCCGCCGTTTTATCCGGCACCCGGTGGGCGGAAGATATCACAACCTCGCTGGCAACACCCAGGTCGTCCAGAACAGCGGCTGCATCCTTCATAACAGGCAGGTCGGAGTCACTGCCCATAACAATTCCGACTAATGTTTCCGGCATACGCGTTACCCCTTAATATTCTTAAGACTATTCTTGTGAAAATAAAAACGCGGTCGAAAAAAGTAATAACGCCCGTTCGCAAATGACGGGCTTAAAACTAACCTGAACTTAAACTTATATTAACAAATCACTACGAAAAATGTCAATATGTTACCGGTCACCTGACCACACGCTTTTCACATTATCCCTCATCATAACCAATTGCCCCGGCCACTCATCAACAGCAAATTGATTAATAGATATCATTACGCGCTCATGGATTTTTTGCTTGTTAGGCTGTCGAAGACACACTATTAAAATACCATAATGTTGTTCATACCGATAACCTGCAAATCCTCTGTCTGTGGTGATAAATAAACACTTACGACGCTGGACGACTCTCCATAGTTTCTCATCAGACATGCCTTCTTTTGATGTTCCCCGGTTGTCAAAAACGTTATGTCCAATCCTCCGTAATGCTTGAACAGTCACTAAGGGAATATTTTCATCCACATAGATATTCATATTCTGTTCGTAGCCTCAATGGGTGAAAAGCTTTCTTCGGCAAGCAAGGCAGCGTAATAAAGACAGGCAAGAATATCTTCTCTCTCAAGAGATGGATATTCACCTAATAGTACTTCAATGGTATCCCCATTGGCCAACATCTTAATAATCTGATGTACGGGGATACGGGTACCTTTGACACAGGCCTGACCATGACAAATAGCCGGGTCTATTAATATACGGTCGATCATCAAAACACCCCCGCTCTAAAAACGATTTGCAATTTATCATGCTAGAATTGTCGTCATATAAACATTAGCTTAATAATAATTATAGCAGAATGCATTCAAAGTGTATATTTCCTTTTCATCAGAGCAAATTTAATCATACTTCAGCCATGGGAGAGCATCAAGAGGCCCTGTCTTTCATCAGTATTACTTTTACAGTCTGCAGCAAAATAGCCAGATCCCTGGCCAGCGAGTACGATTTAGTGTAGAGCAAGTCATATTTTAATTTATTTTCCGGGCTGGTGCTGTACCGCCCGGCAATCTGAGCCAGGCCGGTAATGCCCGACTTGACGTTCATCCGGTAGACATATTCCGGCGTCTGCTTCACCAGTTCGTTGACGAAAAAAGGTCTTTCCGGCCGCGGTCCCACGATGCTCATATCACCCCTCAGAACATTCAACAACTGCGGGATCTCGTCGATCCGGGCCGCCCGCAGCAAGCGGCCCACCCTGGTAACCCGCGGATCATTCTCCAACGCCAGCAC
>JGI11944J13513_1001258_pt1 | contig 20917 bp, 19 predicted proteins | sample TerdegcoTASludge_FD_13513 | JGI IMG/M metagenome (IMG submission 13513) | reverse complement strand
GCTTGTATATCCTGATCTGTAAGCTTGTCGGTGGACAGGTTATACTCCACGATGTCGCTTGGCTGAACGCCTAAGAACCGCGCCGAGGGAGTGACCAGATGCTCTGAGAGATGAGCGCTCTTGATAGCACCGTAGGCGATGCTGGCGAAGATGCGATAGGACCAGGGATCGCCATCTGTGAACACTACGACGGGCAATTTCAGCTCAGAGTTCAGCCTCTTTATGATGCGGCGTGTGGAACGTGCGGGTTGTCCCTTGATATGCACCAGTATGGCGCCGAACTCCTCATCGAAACCGTTCTCGATCAGTCGCGCATACATTCCACCCGTCTCGATGGCCATGACCATCTTCGCATCGTGGCTCAGGAACTGGATGTTATCCACATTGAAGGGGATCTGGTAGCCTGCCTCGCCCACATCCTCCTGGCAGTGCATCTCCCGCTCGCCGCGCCTTGTCTGCTCCCTGAGGCGCAGCGGCCCGAATACCGCTGCCCCGTCCTCCTCGGGCCGGATGTGGAAGTCCTCGCGCTGCAAGGCAGTCACTATCTCCAGATCCTCGATCAGCCTGTCGCTCTCTGCCTGCTCATGGAACTTGGCGATGTCCCAGTTCTCGGAGATGTAATAGATCTCCCTCAGTGTTGAGCCGCGGTTGTTCTTCAAATGCTCCTTGATGAGAAGCTCTGACAGATAGACGGTCTTGAGCAAGGTCTTGGCACCGCGCACAGTCTTCACGCTGCGCCTCGTCTCCTGATCCCCATAGACCCAGACATCGTCCTTCGTGCTGTACTCGATATTGCCCTTCGTCCGAGAGGGCAGGGATATGTGAGGCACAATGCCTTCCTGGAACTGATTATAAAGGTCGCTGGCCAGGCCCAGCAGTCTCTCCTGAGTTATCTTGGTTTTTTCCATTGCTAGATCACCCTGGCCCCTGTGACGATCTCAGCCTCCAGCCCCTCGACCACAGGATCTCCAAAAGAAGACCCGTCAGAGCGAACGCTGTAGCAGAGGGTAGCGCTCTCGCCCGGCCCCAAAGAGAGCTTCCAGTAGTAATCATAGCCGTCGCCCATGGGAACGACCTTGGCCGATGGCGAGACAAAGACGGCTTCCTGCCTCAGCACCTCATGCAACTTGAAGGATCTCGTCAGATCGCTGTGATTTTTTACCTCGATCTTGACGGCAGAAAGGCCGTTTTGCATCTCAACATGTCGAAACACAAGCAGGTTGCCCATTATCTTGGCCACCACTGGGCCGATGTCCGGTTCATCCTTTTCAAGGATATCCGAGAGCTTCTTGGCAATCCTGGGTAGTATCTTTCTTATGATCTCCTCCTTCTCCCTGCGCTCAGAGAGCATGCTCTGCCTGCTAAGATAGCGGCGCAGCTTCCTTGCTACCTCTTTGAGCCCCAGGTCTATCTCTGCCAGAATTTCTGGCACGTCTGCCACTGCATCCTTGCTCTCTGATGTGAATGGAATATTGGTCGATGCGATATGCACAAGTAGCACCGCCGGACCGACTGGGATGCCAGAGCCTGTGGGCTGGCCAAGAGAATAGTTCTTCCATGAGACGCCTTCCACAGCATGAGTGATTGCACAAGCTCCCTGCTGGTAGACTAAAGGAACTCGATTGGCAAATCTGAGGATCTCCACACGGCTCTCCTTCTCCAGCTCTCCGCCAAAGCCAAGGCCCACCTCGACCAGGAAGGGATTGCCTGAGTAAACTGAGACAGGCCTGACTGTTGTGGCTATGAAGTCCAGGCTGAACTCCTTCTCCAGGCCAGCCTTGATCAGATCCTCTCCAATTGGAGACAAGCAATCTACTGGAGGAGACTTCACCCTGATCTGTTTGAAGGCCGCCAAAAGGCGTTTTGCCTCATCGTGTTTCAAGTCTGCAGGAGGACGTTCAGGGTCTAGGCCTGCAAGATTGCATAGCTCCTGGGCCGATATCGTGCCTATGCTGGAGAACGTCTCCTTCAAGAAGACGCGCAGCTTCTTCTTGTCAGTGTACCTGAGGAGCTTGATCAGCTCGCCAAGCTCAATTCCTGCGGGATGGGGTTGAATTGCATAGGCCTTCTTGGGCAAGGCTTCTGTAGCCCTCTCGAAGACCTCGACGTTGCCTTCGGGCTCCACAAGGGTTATGCGAGCATGCGGATTGACTATGGCTGCGCTCTTCAGTGAGCCGAAGACCGACTGACGACGGCTTCGAACATAGGAGCCCTCCATCTCCATCTCAACCCTAGTGCCGCGAGGCCGCTCCCACTCCACATCCTCTGCCTTGAGGATCTCGGGCTCGTTCTTCATCGTATTTATCATGAGCTCGCAATAGTGGGCAGGTCTGCCAGGGCCGATCTTGGAGATGACTTTGGTGGGCTTGCCACTTGTAAGCTGAGAATAAAGCACTGCCGCAGAGATCCCTATGCCCTGCTGGCCGCGGCTCTGACGTAATGTGTGAAAACGCGAGCCGTAAAGCAACTTCGCAAAGACCCTTGGAATCTCATCGGAGACGATGCCAGGTCCGTTGTCCTCTACTACGACCTGATAATAATCGCCGCTGCGTTTTACCTGCACGAAGATATCCGGCAGTATTCCGGCATCCTCACAGGCGTCCAGTGAATTGTCCACTGCCTCCTTCACGCAGGTGATGAGGGCGCGAGGCGCCGAGTCGAACCCAAGTATCTGACGGTTTTTCTCAAAAAATTCGGCTACAGAGATGGCCTTTTGCTGCTTGGCCAGCTCCTCGGCAATTTCCATAGCTGAAGGAGAAAGAGGGCTAGAGCTCGGCCCCCACCACAGTCTGGGTGGCAGTGACGTTGTCTATCTCACGGATGACATCCACGAGCTTGTTCAGCATGCTCAGACCCTCTACCTCGATTATGACCACGAAGTCGAATTCCCCGAATACATGGTAGACGTCTTTGATGCCATCGATATCCTGCAAAGCATTGTAGACAGTCTTCTCCTGCCCTGGGACCACCTTCACCATCGTTACTCCAATTACCATGTTATTTCACCCATGTTATAGAGCTTCAGCACATTATATAAAACTTTTCAGCTCTTTCTGCCTATATGAATGGTCTCAACCTCTTCGCCGCCCTCTTGCTCTGGCCAGCCATTCAAAGACTCACTCTTCTTGGACCTGGATCTCTTTGCCACAGGCCTCTCAGCCTCTTGAAGCTGCTCGACCTTTGCATTGGCGGCGCTCTCGGTTACCGCTTTTGTGCTGCTCTCTGCCAAGTCGGCTCTCAGAGATGAGAGAGCCGAAATTACCATTTGCCTGTAGTGCTCAATGTCAGTGTGATAATGCTCCATGGCCCTCTGTGCATCCTGGATCGGTGAAGAAGATGAAACCTTGTCGGCGGTATCAAAGTCGATGCCGACCGAAATGGGCTTGACGTCCAACAAGGCCTGCAGCCTCTCTAATGTACGCCTTGCTGTGTCCATGATCCACTGATCTCTGGTAGCCTTATCCACCTGTTGAATGGACTCGGCGCGCAGGGAGATGATGACGTTGCCATCTTCTGTCTGGTAGAGATTGGGCTTGCCCACCACTGCCACATAGGCAGGAGCCTCCATGTTGGCCAGGATCTGTGCAGCCTCCGGTTGATACTGACCGGCATAGATCAGAATGCTGCCTGTGGGATCGACCACTCTGCCTCGCCAGTACTCTGTGTCGCCGCCTATGTTGTCTTTCTCTGTTAGAGTGCCGACAATGAAGACGCGGTTGCATTTTGCCCCGGTCGGCGTGAGCAGGTACTGAGGCGCATACTGGTGCTGATCCTCCCCCTCCCGGAAAGAGTAGTTGGAGCTCTTCAGCTCCTCGGCGAAGATCCTGCGCGCGACCTCTCGAGAGAACCCCGCCATCATCACACCCCCATTGAGCCGATCAGCTCATCAACCTGGGCGACGGTCACAGGCGACGCCTCATTTATCGTCTCAACCAGAATATAGCGATCAACCCTCGGTCCAGTGATGTTGAAGTATCTGCCCACCAGCTTGCCTTCGATCAGACTGCGCACCACCTCGTGATCGAGCGCTTCCATAGCCATCTGCCTGGCTTCGTCAAGCTCAAGTCCAACCAAGCGCTCAGTGGTCTCACGGTTGATCAGCACATCCTGCACATGACGGCCATCGTCGATGACAGCTTTTATTCGCAGATCGTAGGTGCCTTCCACCTTTCCATGCTCGCTGCAAATGCCCTTGGCCAAGGAACGCTTGCAAACTGGACATCTCTTGATCAGGCCTGAGCCCTTCTGCACGTCCACCAGGGCGCCAGCGAACTCCACCGACTGGGAGCCCACCTCAATATCGATATCTAACGGCTCAATCTTGCTTGTGCGGTTCAACTTTACGCTGAACCTTCCCTGAAACTCGTCAGTGACCGCATTCTTCAGATGATAGCTCTTGCCCTCCTCAAGATTTGGCAGCTCTGCTTTTGCCCACTTCACGAACTTGATGGAACCTGTATCATCTCCGATTAAGCCTGACTGAGCGATGGCATCGCTATTCGTCTCCCAGAGCTTTGTCACCTTGACGGTCAGATCCACCCATCGGCCTGGCTCATCGATCTCCACGACCTTGAGATGCTCCACAGGCCTTATGCCAGGCTTTGCCTCGACTTCGTTCTCCAGAGCCTGGATCTGGCTGGCTCTGTTCAGCTTTACGCTGAACCTGCCTTGGAACTCATCAGTGACCGCACTCTTCAGAAGATAGCTCTTGCCAAGCTCCAGATCTGGCAGGCCTGACTTTGCCCACTTCACGAACTTTATAGATCCTGAGTCGTCGCCCACGAGGCCAGTTTGAGAGATAGCCTGCGTCGCGGGCTCCCAGATGTCCAGGACCTTTACCTTCAGATCCACCCACTTGCCTGGCCCGTTGATCTCCGAGACCTTGACCATAACAGAACCTGGCCTGGAGAAGGGCATTGCTCCATGCTCCTTCAGGAAATAGTTCAAAACAGATCTGCGCGCCTCGCCTTCTGGCACGCGGAATTCTTCGATGAGCTTCTTTAGGCGAGACTCGATCTCTTCGTTTGGGACGACGATCTTTTGATCCCTGAGGCGAGATGATATCTGATCCACCAGTTCTTTCATGACATTCTGCCCCCTAATTTTTATTGAGAGGTTACTTTGACTTGGCCGAGATACTATTTAAAGTAGAGCCGCGCGGGGCGAAAGTGATCTATGCCAGGCAGTCCTGGAATGACTGCTAATGCAAATCTCTGCGTGGTTTGGAAAAATCGATCGAGAGACGGGCTCCTTCCTACCGGCAGGAGATACCGATGCGATGGTCGAGGCGCTGCTATGTCAGGAGGAGCATGAAGCGTGCCCTGCCCATCAGATCGATTTGCGTGCTATGGCCAAGGATTGCGGATTTGTGGCTGGCGACCGCGAATACAACCTTCGCCTGAGGGAGGTGGCCATGGAAAAGGTCCGCCGCCAGCTCAAACTCCTGGTTACAGCTGAGCAGGACCTGCTGTTGGCTGTTGAGGCCCTCGATGACCTCAGCAGGGTCGTGAATTTGCTGGACGAGCGGCTCTACGAGTGGTCCCGCCTGCGCCGGCAGGAGATTGTGCATGGGAAAGATCTGGCAGAGGTCCTATCAAATGACGCTGTCACAGGCGAGCTGGCAAGAACTGTTCTCTGCCTCAGAAGGTCACATGCCGCAATGGAGGCTGATGTTAGCCGCTCAGTGCAGAGCATTGCCCCAAATCTCTCCAGCCTCGCAGGTCCAATTCTGGCTGCAAGGCTCATCTCCAGATCCGGTGGCTTGCGAGCGCTGGCAAAGATGCCCTCCAGCCGCATTCAGATCATCGGCGCTGAGAAGTCCCTTTTCAAGCATCTGCACGGTCATGCCCCTTCGCCCAAGCACGGCATCATCTACCGCCATCCAGCGGTGATCGGTGTCCCAAAGAGGCTCAGGGGCAAGACGGCCAGGGCTCTGGCAGGAAAGCTGGCTATCGCCGCCAGGTTGGACTCCTGTGGAGCTGGGCTTTTGCCTGACCTGAAGGCTGCTTTGGATAGGCGTCTTGCTGAGATAGGTCGCAGCAGAAGGAGAGATCCGTCGGCAAAGAGCTGGGGATCAGATTTATATTCAAAAGCTCCTTCATATGATCGCAAGGGTTGAGGTGTGCATATGAGATGGTTGCTTGGATTGCTCTTGGTTTCGGCACTATGCATTGCTGGCACAACATTTTTTGCCTTTACGGCCCATGGGACACCAGTAAACCTCACCGAGCATTCCTGGATTTACAGCTCAGGATTCATAACAGACCAGAGGATCTATCAGACCGAGTCGGGATACCATGGACAGAAGGCTGTGACAGGAACGCGTGGAAGCGGCGTAGTCTCTCGAACCATTGATGCTCAGGTTTTCGGCGGGTATGGTGATGGCACTGATGACATGTATCTCAATGAATGGGGCGTCTATCAATCTCGGTCGTATGCTCAGCCACTTACTCAAAGCGATCTTAAAAATGCCCTGTGCGTTAAGAATTACGAGGTCGGCTCAGTCTACTCAGAGAGCTACTCAGACCTGAAGGATCTCATCAAGGATACGACAATTAGGCAGGACGACAATGTCTCTGTGTACGATGTCCATTCCGAGGTCCAGGGCACAGCCAAGGTCGGAGCAATAGTTCGAGGCGGCCCTGGTGGCATTACAGCCTACAGCATGAGCGGAACCTATATGGGATACACAAATATGAGAAATAATATCGAGACAGGAAATGCCTCGATACTGACTTTGCCCTGTCCCTGAAATCGCAGTCCTTCACACCAGTGGACGGGGCTGTTTCTTCTCGGGCAGGACGGGCAGCTGCATTGTATTGATCAGCAGTGGCTGCTCCACAGCTTTGGCCCTCTCCACCAGCAGTTCCTTGCCCCACTGGGTCAGGCCGAACAGGGGCACAGCTGTGCCCACCTGTACCAGAGGCTTGACCTGCTCTCGGATGTGCTTGGAGGCACAACTCGTCACGATGTCCGCCAAGGCCAAGAGCCTTTCAGCGTCTTTGGAGCTTATGCCTGTGAGGTGTACCCCGATTATCATTATCCGTATCCCGGCCGCAATTTCTAGCTCACGAAGCCTCTCTGCAGTCTGTGCGTCTGCTACGGTGACCGCAAACCGCTTGTAGCCATTGGATGCCGCCCAAACTGCCCCCTCTACCTGGTCGATCTTGGCATCTTGGGCCGAGAGCACATGCCCACCCCTGGCCACGATCCCTTCCTGCACTTCTGAGATTGGGTCTGTCTTCGTCAATCCTGATATCCAGCCACCCATGCCTTGCACGAGTTTTGGATTGGATGTGATGACAGTGCCAGCGCCGTCGCATACTGTGACTGCAGCATCGATTATGCCCTTCTCAAGTCCCGTCATCATCGACTCAGAAGCCCCGAAGCCTACAAAAGTCCCCATCTCCAGCTTGCGCCTTGGCGAGAACAGCCCGTGCTCCTTTATTCTGAACTCCATATTCGCCGCAGCCGCCTGTGCTGTCACCTTTTTGATTCCTCTGACTTTATCAAAGAGAGGGCACCATTCGATCAATGGTTCGCTTGCCCCCTGCACCATCTCGTGCTCGACCTTGACCTTGGATTTGCCTAGAAGTTCCATGATGTGCATTTAAGCCTCCGAGATTAGGCATGTCTGTAGCCTTATCTGCGCTTCGAGCTTCTATAACTCATCTTTGATCAGCCTGACGGGCGTGATTGCGCTGAAATAAAAATAATTTAAAAGATTGACAGAATTCCTGTTCAATGGAATTATTTTCAACGAAACTTATATATATGTTATCACTCGTTTATGCGCCTGGTGACCGCTTTGAATACATCCGCCGGCTCTGACCCGAAGGTTGAGCGCGATGAGTTTGCATCCATACTGATGAAGGTAGGCCTCAAGAGGAATGTTGCCAAGGTTTTGACGTACCTTGCGAGCGTGGCAGAGGCCACATCCCGAGAGATTGAGATAGGTTCTGATCTCAGGCAGCCGGAAGTGAGCATTGCCATGAGAGAGATCAGAAAAATGGACTGGATCTCCGAGAGGGATGAGAAAAACCCTGGAAAAGGCAGGCCGTATCGTATCTATAAGCTGAACAAAAGCCTTCATGAGATAATCGATTATCTTGAGACAGAGAAGGCGAAGGAATCTGAGCAGATAATGAGACAGATAGAAAAGCTCAAGTCTTTGAAATCCTACTGACTGGAGGACCTCCAAGGATAAAAAATATTTATAATGTAATAGTAATGATGTGAACCATGTCGAATGTATTTGAAGACAAATATGCATTACGAGAGACAGACCCTACAGAGTTTCTTCCATTTAATCGATATCTGTTATCGATTATATTTTAATAAATCATCGTACATCACTATGCAAAAATCTATATACTAATAGATTACTAGAATAAAACAAAAAAAAGTAGAGGGGATGGAGATGAAGTACATCATTGACGATGCTCTGGACAGAGCAGAGGTGGAGAGCAGGATAAAGCCCTCAAGCATGATCCAGAGCGATGAGGAGTTGGTGGCGGTTTTGGAGGAACTGACCACAGTCATCAGGGTCATAGGATGCGGTGGAGGGGGCTCAAATACCATCGATCGCCTGGCTGATTGCGGCATCCAGGGAGCAGAGCTCTATGCCATCAACACCGATGCTCAGCATCTCCTGCACATCAATGCAGATCGACGCTTTCTCATAGGCAGGCGCACCACTCGCGGCCTTGGAGCCGGCAGCCTGCCGGCAATCGGTGAAGAGGCAGCCCAGGAGGACATCGACGAGATTCGGGCGTCTGTGGATGGGGCCGACATGGTGTTCGTAACCTGCGGCCTTGGAGGCGGCACGGGCACTGGGGCCTCCCCGGTTGTGGCAGAGGCAGCGAGAGAGGCTGGAGCTCTGACAATCGCCATCGTCACCCTTCCTTTCAGCGCCGAAGGGACCATTCGCATGCAAAATGCAGAAGCAGGTTTGAAGAGGCTGCGAGAGGTCTCTGACACAGTAATTGTGGTGCCCAACGACAAGCTTCTTGGCGTAGTCCCGAACCTGCCCTTGCAGGCAGCCTTCAAGGTGGCAGACGAGGTCCTGATGCGCTCAGTAAAGGGCATCACTGAGCTCATCACACGACCAGGGCTGATCAACCTGGACTTCGCCGATGTCAGGACGGTCATGACGAACGGCGGCGTGGCCATGATCGGCATGGGCGAGGCAGAAGGAGAGGAGAAAGCGCGCGACTCCGTCACAAAGGCCCTGAGAAGCCCCCTACTGGATGTGGATGTATCCAATGCGACATCCGCCCTTGTGAATGTCGTGGGCGGTGCAGACATGACCATCACTGATGCCGAGACCGTTGTGGATGAGGTCTACCAAAAGATCAACCCCGACGCAAGAATAATCTGGGGAGCGCAGATCGACCCGAACCTGGAGCATACCATCAGAACCATGCTCGTAGTGACAGGCGTGTCATCTCCACAGATCCTCGGAAAGGATATGGGCAAGCGGGTAACCACCCGGCATGGCATCGACTTCCTCTCCCGGCGGGCACGCTACTGACTGCTACTGTATAAGCCAGCACATCCAGCAGATATCTGCAGATCTGTAGCCTGAAGCCTTGCCTATATGCCGTACGGCGTCGATCAAGGCCAGGTCCCCATCGATGTTCATCTCCCAACCCGCTTCCCTGAGGGCCCGCTCCACAACTCGCCGAACGATTTTATCAGGCATGGCTGTATCCACTCCCCCCATCATGCGCAGGTATTGAAAGGTGCTGATGCCCACGCCTTTGACCATTCCTATGGGGTCTTCTCTCCATCGGTCCGGGCGGGATTCATGCGCCCAGCAGGCCAGAGCATCGCGCTCTTCTGCCAAAGATCGATCCTCTTGCAGGCGAACCAGATATGAAGCCGCGCCTCTGGCAACCTCCCAGGAACGCTGGTTCTTCCAGAATATGCGCAGGCTGTCCAGATCTGCGTCCTGAAGGTCTCGCAAGGAGGAACAGCGGCCCCAAGTCCGAAAACGCTGCACTGCAGGCACTACGGAATGAAAGTAGCCGAGGCCCACTGATGTAAAGCTGGCATCCAGGATCATGAGAAGAGGGCTGCCTCCCCAGCGGTTCATGCTGAGGCACAGGTCGGCTTCAACCCTTGCCCCTGGAGCATTGGACATGTAATGATCGATGATCTCCTTGAGCTTTTCTTGGCGCTGATTATCTGTGTTGGCATGTGCCATGTCAGTCGATAAAATTATAAGGCGATCATTCGATTAATAATTGTTTATCACTTGAGCGGATGTGATGGTATTCTGACTGAGAAGGTGAGCGAGGAGCTTGAGATGCTGCAAAGACACCTGATCATACTCAAGCAGGTGGTAGAGAACGAGCCCATCGGCATTCTCAAGCTGGCGGAGGAGACGCAGATACCCAGCCATAAGGTACGATATTCTCTTAGGGTTTTGGAGCAGGAAGGCCTCATCAGAGCATCGGCCCCAGGTGCAGTGACCACGGATCAAACAAAGCCATTCCTTCAGGGGCTGGATGCGATGATCGAGAACTTGACGAGGCGGGCCGAGGATCTGAAGAAGATTAAGATAGAGAGATAAATGCTATATTCACGAATAGCAGCGCTCTTGGAAGAGGTCTCTTTGGCCCCTCGCAGCCAAAAGTCCAGTTTGACCTCTGAGTTTCTGATCGGCATCGAGCCTGGAATGATCTGCCCTGCGGTTCGGCTTATTTATGGCGAGCTGTGGCCGCCATGGGAAGAGAGAGAGATGGGCATAGGCCCCGAGTCCATACTGGCAGCTCTCGAAGAGGTGTCCGGAGTGGATGTTCTCGCCATTAGAGAGGACCTCAGTGAGATCGGTAAGGTGTGCGAGGTGGCTTTGCAGCACAAAGTACAGCATCCGCTAACGAGAGAGCCACTGCAAGCATTATCTGTATACAACGGGCTGCGACGTGTCTCTCAGATGAACGGTCCAGATTCGGAACGCCGAAAGGGTGTCGTTTTGAAAGGCCTGTTTCTATCTGCCTTGCCTCATGAAGGAAAATACATAGCCAGGACAGCTCTGCGAAGCATGCTGACTGGCATCGGCCCCCAGACCATGATGGCAGCTCTTTCTAAAACATTTAATTCGGATAAAGGCGAGATTCAAAGGGCTTATAATGCGATGCCGGAGATGGGATTGGTGGCCAGAGCAGCCCAAGATGGAGCATTGAAACAAATCAAGATTCAGTCAGGTAGGCCGGTGAGGCCCATGATAATTCGCCCAGGTGCACTCGCAACGCCCAGGGCATTTTTGCCAAAGTATGCTGGTTTAAAGGTGCAGCTTCATGTAGCGAGTGGTGGGTGTTCGGTTTTCACATCCCACCAAAAGAACATCACATCGGCTCTGTCAGGCTTAATCCAGCAGCTTGGAGCACTGAGAGATGACCTGATTGTGGATGCCGACCTGATCGGATTTCGGGATGGAGGCGTATGCAGCCAGGTTGAGATGATCAAGTACATCAACCACCGCAGGCTCACACGAAAGAGCATCATATCGCCAGCGCTCATCGCTTATGAACTGATATATCTTAATGGAGAGGACCTCACAGGCCTAAGCTATCAGGAGAGAAGACGAAGATTGTTGGGAGCATTTGGAGAGCCTAAGAGCATGCCTTTTCTGGGCATTTCGCCTGCTGAGGAGAGGGTTTTAAACGACGAGGGCGAGGTGAGGGCTTACTGTCTCCAGGCAAAGAGATTGGGCTGCACCGGATTGATAATGAGAGATCTTGGAGCCCCCTACCGCCCAGGCGTGTGCAGCGATAGGGATTTCATCGTAATGAGGCTCGATGGTGCTTGGGAGGATCCAGACGAGCAGGAGGAGATCCGCACAGGATGATTCTGAGACCTTTCGACCCCTGGAAGGGCCAGCTATGTACCTGCCCGCCAAAGATGAGCCTGAATCCCTACACTGGATGTCCGCATGGCTGTCTTTATTGCTATGCATCCTCCTATATTCCCCATTTCCAGGAGTGTCGGCCCAAAGCCGATCTGCTAAGGCGTCTGGGATGGGATGCGAAGAAGATCAATCCCAGCACCCTTGTGGCCATGTCCAATAGCTCTGACCCCTATCCTGCAATGGAGAAGGAGCTTGAGCTGAGCCGAGGATGTCTGCAGATTCTATTGGAGAAAAGCTTGCCGGTACAGGTTGTAACGAAATCCGATCTCGTGATCAGGGACGCAGATCTGCTCAGCAGCATGAAGTCCACAGTGGCCATCAGCATCACAACGCTCAGCGATTCCATCTCCAGGAAGCTGGAGCCCGGTGCTCCGTCGCCCACTAGGCGGCTGATGGCCATACGCAGGCTGACTGACTGCAATATCCCTGTGTCCGCCAGAATTGATCCTATCATCCCAGGCATAAATGAGTCCGAGATCGAAGAGCTGGTCCTTGCCGTATGTCGAGCAGGGGCGAAGCACATAGTCTCATCCACTTACAAAGCCCGCAAAGACAATCTGAGAAGGGTCTGCTCAGCATTTCCAAGGGCTGGCGATGCTCTAAAGGTCATGTTCCAGAGAGGGTGCCGCATCTTTGGAAGCCTGTACCTCCCCCCAGATATGAGGATGGGATTGATGCGAGAGGTGGAGAGGAGCGCACTGCGAGAAGGCGTGACCTTCTCGGCCTGCAGGGAGGGGTTCGCACCGCCCGATGGCATAAACTGCGATGGAACTCATCTGTTATTGTGCAAAAATCATGCATAATCTGCGCAAAATTTGGAATTATTCTGCATTAATGCCTTATTTTAGCAGATAGATAAACAAAAAATATGTCTTGGGACGCTGAAGTCTCTTTGGCCCGAGGCAGAAAAGAATAGACATAAATGCGATACAGCCTCCATTTAACAGTCTTTAGCTATGAAAGTCTATTTATATGAAGAATAACTAGACTTCACGACAGTTCTTCTCAAAAGGGAGGATGTTCAAGCTACAGTCATAAGTATATGTGCTAGAGGAATTGGAGGTATTCAATATGAGGAAAGTTTTGGCTATCACCGTGGCCCTCATGATAGCAGCTATCATTTTTGTGCCTGCCTTGGGGTACACCATACAGTCCGCGGGGAATCAGTCCTACACTGTAACTTCTGGATCAAAAGTCGCCTACAGCATCAGCGAGGGAGCTCCTGCTCATAATCTGACCGCTGATATGATCACAAATAAGTATTCGTTCCAGGCTCCTGCTGTGCAGAGCACAAGGGTTCCCTATTCGTTCAAAGAGGGATCTGCTCAGCCTTACTCCACGAAGTTGGTAGGCGTTAATGCGGTATCAGAGGGTATCCAGACCACTAAGGAGGCCGCCACCGTAGGAGAGGCTACAAAGGCCTCGGAGACCGCAGCAACAGCCATACCGGTTGAGAAGGCAGCTGCTGCAAATGTTACTGCACCTGCAGTTGAGAATGCTACCGCTCCGGCCAATGTGACGGCGCCAGTTGTAGAGCCCAAGTTCACCATCGAGGGAATTGTCAAGGACGACAATGAAACAGGCCTGGCCAACTGGACTGTCAATCTCGAGCAGCCCGCAGGAACTGTGATCAAGACTGCAACAACGGCTCTTGACGGCAAGTTCGCGTTCATAGACCTGGCCGCTGGGGAGTACACGGTCTCTGAGGTTATACAGATGGGTTGGAACCTCGTAACCCCAGTCGATGGCAAGTTTACAGTGGCCATCACCAACGAGAGCGTGACCGATCTGGCGTTCGTCAATATGCTCGTGCCCGCTCCGACCAATGTGACATCTCCGGCCAATGCAACTGCATCGGTCAATGCAACTGCTACAGCTTAAGGTTGAGATCGATTAGCAAACCCTGGGATATCTCAGGGCTTTTTTTCATTCCCGACCAAAAATCTTTCATAGATAGTCGAGCAAAAGGCCATTGGGGGATTATTTATGAGACTAAAAGAATGCTGGATACTGATGGCCCTGATTTTTTCTCTGATGGCAGAACCAGTGTGGGCCACTGGTCTGGGTGGAATTGGCCCGGCTTATACGGCAAGAAACGCCATGGAAGCCTATTGCCTGAACCACGGCGGAACTCCCAGTGGAGGATATTGCTACTTCCCGGACGGCTATTGCGATCTTCAGTCCTTCTATAACGGAACGTGTCCTGGAAAAGGATACTACGAAGATGCCCTCTGGATGTCGGAAGCTTACCGATTCCTTTACGGGGACGAGAGATATTACATGCCGTCGACACCATATGTTACTGCGAACACCGTCTTGAGCTACCCGTACTACTACAACTATTACTACTGGCCGACATACCTGCCAGGATACGGGCCGAACTGGCTATGATCTTAGATCAATTATCATTAAATATTTTTTTTTCTGAAAAGCCTCTTTTTCTGAAAAGGCCTCTTGTACGTTGGCCAAGTCTCCCGTCACCTAGATTGGGTGGCAACGTCGTCTGATGCGGGCTGGGTCGGATTTGGGCCTGCGAAGGAGCCAAAAGGTGCTCGATGAAGCAGGAAGCCATGCATGCTGAACAAGTGGAGCCTGGTGGCAGTTTGCTGTTACCCACAGCTCATGCTTTACATGATCTTCAGATGAGGCTCACAGGAGACTTAAAGCTATATAAGACATAATAAGAGGGCCTGCAGAGAGGTGTGATGATTTGAGATTTGGTCTCATTGGCTTATGCCTTCTGGTCATGTGCTTTACCATAGGCGCGGCGGCCGGGCAGGGCTCAAACATGCAGCAGACGCTCAGCGTCGGCAGCGGATTTATTGATGATAATTTTATAAACAGCCTTTTGAATCTCGGGGAAGAGGCCGGGCTTCCATGGTCTGGGCCAGATTTTGAAAATTCCAGCCAAACATATTCGTTCTTCAGCGAGTTCTACATCAACACCAGTATGCCCCTGGTGGGTGGATTCACTCCTGTAAAGGTCGATGTTACACATAAAACACCCTCCAAGGTCTATTTCGGCAGCGGCAGGGAAGTCACCTTCACGCAGTATCAATCTGCAGTTGCGTCTACCAGGAGCAATGAGCTCTGGATTCAAAAGGGTGCAGACTGGTCACAATATGCCATTGTTCCGGCAGGAACTGGGTTGCAGCTCATCGCTTTTGCGCCTTTAGGCGGGCAGGCCGACTACTATGAGGTCACCCAGACAGACTCCGCTGGTATAACCAGCAAGCGCGTAAATTTCTATTCTGGCTACAACAGCATAAATTACGCGGCGGACAAAGTGGGCAGGCACATTCTCGTCTTCGTACTCAACAATCAGCCCAGCAATGCCGTCATAGTGGACGTCATAAGCCAGGCACCTTCATTGCCGCAGGCCCCAATTCAGGCGTCGCCCGCGGCGCAGACGACCACCTACAGTGGATCGGCTCAGTATCAAACATACAGCACAACCTATCTGCCGCAGACAAGCGCCGCGACTGGCGACACACCTGTGACCATCCAGACCACGATGAAGGGCTACGATGTTTTCGTTGATGGCGTCCTTGTGGGCAAAGATGGCGCTACTGGGGACCAGCTAGATGGCGTCTTCAAATTCACTGTACTAGGAGGTCAGATGCACACCATCAGGATCTTCGATGGGATGAACAATTACGAGAAGCCTATGTACTTCGAGAGGGGTGTTGCCAAGGTCATCAATGTTCCTCCGGCAACGACCCTGACCGTAGGCGGGCTCTAGCCGAGCCCGTTTCTATCACGGGACGCCTTAGTCCTCCAGAAATGCTTCGCCTTTGTTTACTTCCATCACATTTTTTCGATTGGTCATCGTAAAAAGTGCAAGGCGTAAAGCGCAGAGGATAGTTCTAACTGAAAATGCGTTGGCCATAATTGATAGAAAGGGCCGATGGTGTGGCCAAGGCCAGTGATTTGGGCTCCTCGATGTTTTGTGCGGGCGTCACCAATGGACTGGTCTTCCGACATATCTCAGCTATCTGGTCGAGCATGGGCTATTGCAGAAAGTGGGCAAAGGAGCTAGATTTTAGAAATACCACAGTTCATCTTCGCCAGAGTTTAAATACCCACTTGCATTTCATACGCTGGCGAAAGTTGGAGTTCAAATGGGGCTATTTTGCGCAAGCTTTATCTTAAATGAGCCATTACAAGAGGCTGTCGCAAAGCACATCCCGATGAGAAGGGAACTGAAAGTTTTACCTTCAATGTGTTATCCATTCCCGCGATTGAGCCGGTCGCAAAGCACATCCCGATGAGAAGGGAACTGAAAGTTCTGGCTGGACCGTCCAGCTAGGTGAAATGAAGTTTGGTAGCGGGTCGCAAAGCACATCCCGATGAGAAGGGAACTGAAAGTTCTCAGGAAGAGCTCTGTGAAGAGGCTTAAGCGGAAGGGTCGCAAAGCACATCCCGATGAGAAGGGAACTGAAAGGCGACGCGGGTGGAGAAATCTAGGACATCTTTCTCAGGTCGCAAAGCACATCCCGATGAGAAGGGAACTGAAAGGAGATTATTGCTGCCGATGTGCAGCATGAACTAGAGTCGCAAAGCACATCCCGATGAGAAGGGAACTGAAAGGCAATGAGGTAAACTTCTCTTCTATGAGGGTTTCAATTGGTCGCAAAGCACATCCCGATGAGAAGGGAACTGAAAGTATCTCCTGCCTGCAAGAGCCTGGGTGGATACGTCCAGTCGCAAAGCACATCCCGATGAGAAGGGAACTGAAAGTCGGCCCATAAGTCGAGGTCGACAATCCTCATCGTCTTCTGTCGCAAAGCACATCCCGATGAGAAGGGAACTGAAAGACATTCGACGGCGAGCAGTTCAGGATAGGATCTCTAGGGGTCGCAAAGCACATCCCGATGAGAAGGGAACTGAAAGAAGTGCGGCTTGCCCCTGAAAGCCACCCCCAAAAAGTTGGTCGCAAAGCACATCCCGATGAGAAGGGAACTGAAAGCGCCTGCATCATATGCATCTCCTAGCGCCCATTGATGTCGCAAAGCACATCCCGATGAGAAGGGAACTGAAAGCATATCGCCAGTGTGGTGTCAGCCCAAACGCTCCTGCGGTCGCAAAGCACATCCCGATGAGAAGGGAACTGAAAGCGTACAGTTTAGATAGATTGCCCAGAAATCCCGTCACGTCGCAAAGCACATCCCGATGAGAAGGGAACTGAAAGTCTTTGCCCGGCGCGCGGTACACTTCGCGGAAGCTTGCGTCGCAAAGCACATCCCGATGAGAAGGGAACTGAAAGTCTTCCTCGATTCGGACATAATCGCCTTTGGATAGAGTCGCAAAGCACATCCCGATGAGAAGGGAACTGAAAGTCTTGGAAACCTGCTCCAAAAGCTTCTCCATTTCTGTCTGTCGCAAAGCACATCCCGATGAGAAGGGAACTGAAAGTAGAGATTGCTGTGTATGTTGCCGATGCCGCTCCAGTGAGTCGCAAAGCACATCCCGATGAGAAGGGAACTGAAAGTTACCTCTGCCGCGAAGCTCTGGACACATAGCTTCATGGTCGCAAAGCACATCCCGATGAGAAGGGAACTGAAAGTTCTTCGCTGCCGATCCATTTCTTCGCATCGTATATAGGTCGCAAAGCACATCCCGATGAGAAGGGAACTGAAAGTGTACTTCCTGCTTATCGCTACCTCGTCGCCGTCTATCGTCGCAAAGCACATCCCGATGAGAAGGGAACTGAAAGCTTGCGAACTCTGTGTTCTTGATGCCAGATCCAAACACGGTCGCAAAGCACATCCCGATGAGAAGGGAACTGAAAGATACATGTCCCAGAATTGTCATAGATCCTAGACCACGCGTCGCAAAGCACATCCCGATGAGAAGGGAACTGAAAGTTTTACCAGGAGCCTCATAGAGAACGGAGATCTGTTGAGTCGCAAAGCACATCCCGATGAGAAGGGAACTGAAAGTCCTTCCAGATGTTGGGAAACCTGCATTTCTCCATCAGTCGCAAAGCACATCCCGATGAGAAGGGAACTGAAAGTAAGTGCTCCCTTCAGATTATGGAGGTGAGGCTCTGAAAGGTCGCAAAGCACATCCCGATGAGAAGGGAACTGAAAGTAGATTAATGCCCGCACAGGCCGTTCTTTATCAGAACGGTCGCAAAGCACATCCCGATGAGAAGGGAACTGAAAGTCATGGGCTGAGCCTCCGGTGTAGTGGTGTCTGCTTGTCGCAAAGCACATCCCGATGAGAAGGGAACTGAAAGTCACGTACCTGGATATGCAGGGCGTGACCCAAACGGCCATGTCGCAAAGCACATCCCGATGAGAAGGGAACTGAAAGTAGATCGGCGGGCTTGGGCATGCATAACGTACATGGCTCGGTCGCAAAGCACATCCCGATGAGAAGGGAACTGAAAGTCGATCGAGTAGTCTATGCTCCTGGCCACCACAGTGCCCGTCGCAAAGCACATCCCGATGAGAAGGGAACTGAAAGCGTAGATATCCTCTGAGGCTTCTTGTCGACGATCCGCAGTCGCAAAGCACATCCCGATGAGAAGGGAACTGAAAGATCTGGAAGCGATTGGGATTTGGATCACTGGATGAAGTCGCAAAGCACATCCCGATGAGAAGGGAACTGAAAGTGAAGTAGCCGCTCTGCACGGCGTTCTTCATCTTTCCAAGGTCGCAAAGCACATCCCGATGAGAAGGGAACTGAAAGGATCTCTGCGGGCACATCAAGGATCTGTGATCTTCTCCAGTCGCAAAGCACATCCCGATGAGAAGGGAACTGAAAGACATGGCATCCTCGCGAACTCTCCAAGCCGTACGTAAAGGTCGCAAAGCACATCCCGATGAGAAGGGAACTGAAAGTTCTTTTGAGTTTGGACTATTTTTTGGCCAAACCACGTCGCAAAGCACATCCCGATGAGAAGGGAACTGAAAGTGCTCACCTGACCGGGTAGTGATGCGGCCTGGTCGTCCGTCGCAAAGCACATCCCGATGAGAAGGGAACTGAAAGTGAAGAAAGTATATCTGCGGGCACTGGTACCTTTCGAGGGTCGCAAAGCACATCCCGATGAGAAGGGAACTGAAAGACGGCGGGCGAGTTCGATGCAGCTCTGATAGATCTGTCGCAAAGCACATCCCGATGAGAAGGGAACTGAAAGAGGGACTGCGGTTCGAGGGAGAAGAGCCAGAATTCGAGTCGCAAAGCACATCCCGATGAGAAGGGAACTGAAAGAATTCTCTGGATACAGCTATTACATGCTCCTTGATACGTCGCAAAGCACATCCCGATGAGAAGGGAACTGAAAGTTGCCAAGTTGGGTATCACTTACGATCAAGTCAATCGTCGCAAAGCACATCCCGATGAGAAGGGAACTGAAAGAACACGCTCCTTGAACCCATTGTTAAACTTCGGGCAATAGGTCGCAAAGCACATCCCGATGAGAAGGGAACTGAAAGTGCGTTAGCTATACAATCAGAACCTACGCCCATTGGTCCAGTCGCAAAGCACATCCCGATGAGAAGGGAACTGAAAGAAATAGAAGAGCTATTAGTTTGGAAACGAAAAACTGAAGTCGCAAAGCACATCCCGATGAGAAGGGAACTGAAAGTTGATCTGCGAGCGCATGTGGGCCATAAGATAGGCATCTGTCGCAAAGCACATCCCGATGAGAAGGGAACTGAAAGGATCCAGCCGGGCAGGAAGTACTGCAGGCCCGAGCGGGTCGCAAAGCACATCCCGATGAGAAGGGAACTGAAAGTGCACTTCCTGAGCGTTAGCAGAGGATGCCTGCCCTGTCGCAAAGCACATCCCGATGAGAAGGGAACTGAAAGCCAATGCCTCAGCGTCCTTAATCATTTCTATTCTCTGTCGCAAAGCACATCCCGATGAGAAGGGAACTGAAAGTTGAGATCGTCGAGGAGAGCGATCCTCAGGGCACCGGTCGCAAAGCACATCCCGATGAGAAGGGAACTGAAAGAGCATCGCATTCCGCCCATCTTCTGGAAGATGGCCGAAGTCGCAAAGCACATCCCGATGAGAAGGGAACTGAAAGTTGTCCTTGCAACTCAAAAACCATTCGAATTCATGCGTCGCAAAGCACATCCCGATGAGAAGGGAACTGAAAGAATAGCTTGCAACTCATGCGCCTTGAGCTTCCCCTGAAGGTCGCAAAGCACATCCCGATGAGAAGGGAACTGAAAGATCATCTTCTTTGATGTTTGTTACGGCTCCGACAACTGTCGCAAAGCACATCCCGATGAGAAGGGAACTGAAAGTGCCCTGGAATGCCAGCAGGGCTCGAACCGCGTCGGTCGCAAAGCACATCCCGATGAGAAGGGAACTGAAAGTCCATCTCAGGACAGATCCAAGCCCATCATTCCAGCCATTGTCGCAAAGCACATCCCGATGAGAAGGGAACTGAAAGACTATTTTGAGCTGCTGGCATCAGTGGCGGACGAAATCGGTCGCAAAGCACATCCCGATGAGAAGGGAACTGAAAGATATTTCGGTGGTACGTTCTCGATTATGCCGCGCTGGGTCGCAAAGCACATCCCGATGAGAAGGGAACTGAAAGAGCAAATCCCCAGTACCGATCTTTAGCGTCCTCGCAGGTCGCAAAGCACATCCCGATGAGAAGGGAACTGAAAGAAGCATCAGCCGATGCAGCCAAGGCCCCCATGGCAGATAGTCGCAAAGCACATCCCGATGAGAAGGGAACTGAAAGTTTTTTGGTCAAACCACACGACGCTAATGGTACTTTCTGTCGCAAAGCACATCCCGATGAGAAGGGAACTGAAAGAGCACCATACGGATCGATGTATAAACAAGGCGCATACGGGTCGCAAAGCACATCCCGATGAGAAGGGAACTGAAAGCGGCTGGTGGAAACAAACGAGGGGTTAGCCCTGGCTTTGTCGCAAAGCACATCCCGATGAGAAGGGAACTGAAAGCATACGCGGCTGCACAGGCCAAGGCGGAAGCAATAGATGTCGCAAAGCACATCCCGATGAGAAGGGA
>JGI11944J13513_1001248_pt1 | contig 21003 bp, 19 predicted proteins | sample TerdegcoTASludge_FD_13513 | JGI IMG/M metagenome (IMG submission 13513) | reverse complement strand
GAAATACTTAAATTAACTTTATCAGGAAAGCATGAGAGGTCAAGAGAATCAAAGATTTTTGTATAGAAAACGACTTTGGATTGAGGAGTAAAGAAGTCAATGATGTTCATTATTAATTGTTGATGCATAGGGGTTCCTCCTGTTTTTGTTGGTTTTGGATTGTGGCAAATACTTAATTCGACATTTATGGGAGGAAATCCTATCATATATTGAGTGATAAGCAAATTTAGTGTGCATCAAATCCAGCTATATCAACGGATCTGAGTCATGCACATGGCTATAACAATAATTATAATGAGGTGAAAATATAAATGAATTCTATCAGTTCAGTTACTGAGAAATCAGGTTTGCAAAAACCACTTTTAGCTGGTGCCAGAAAACCAGTTTGGTTATTATTTGCGGTAATTTTTGCTTCTGTAATTATGCTCTTACCAACTCCTGTCGGACTTACTTTATATGGCAAGGCTTCATTGGCAGTCTTTTTACTTATTGCCATGATATGGGCGTCCGAGGCAGTTACATTTGATATTACGGGTCCCCTATTAATTACTTTAGTTACCCTGGTTACCTGGGGAGTAGGTGGTATGACAAGCGCTAATGCTATGAAGTTTGCGCTATCCGGTCTCAGTGATTCTGCAGTTTGGTTGATTTTTGGAGTTTTTATTCTCTCTACAGCAGCTATTGAAACTAATTTAGCATATCGTCTGGCTTATTTTATAGTAGCCCGGGCTGGGGCTAAGCCCCGCATATTGAACTTTAGCTTATATGCTATTAGAGTATCCATTATCTTTGTTAATGCCGAGCATTACAGCTCGAGCTGGTTTTATGGAGCCTATTTGCCGGGCTACAGTTATCTCAACAGGAGCATTACCAGTCGAGGAATCCCTTAAACTTGGCCAGCAACCAAGCAAGTTTGCAAAATTAATTTATTTATCTAACCTATATGCTATATTACTTAGTGGTATTTCTTTTTTAACGGCAGCTACAACATGGCCTTTTGTAGCTGCCTTATTAAAAAAATTAACTGGTTTCGACTTAACTTGGGGGTACTCTGTAATATTGTTTTTACCAACAGCTTTAATTTTAACTATTATAGCTTGGTTTTATTTGAATTGGTTTTTTCAACCGGAATTCGATATAGCAACTGGCGGTCAGCAAAAGGCGCAAGATGAATTGCAAAGATTAGGCCCAATGTCAATTCGTGAAAAACAAACATTATTTATTATTTCTATAGCTATTATTTTATGGGCTACCGACTTTATACACCATTTAGGGCCTACAGTGATAGCTTTAGGAGTCGGCTGGTTTTTATGGTTATTTGGCATTGTGACCTGGCAACAGGTTAGCCGCAACACCCCTTGGGGTTTATTAGTGGTTCTAGGCTCAGCACTGGCATTTGGAAACTTAGTGGAGCAAAGCGGCGCCATGGCATGGATCGGCGGAGTCGTACTAAACTTAACCAATGCTATGCCAATATTACTGATATTTACTATACTTGTTTTCGTAAGCACTATTGTAAGATCAATGGAAGCCTCTGGTATAGCTTTAATCGTGCCCATTGCCCCGATAATTGTTGCCGCCGCCAAAGGATGGAATATTCCCGGCGCAGAAACTGTATTGCTGATGGTTATTGGTACAGTCTTTTGTCTTGATATATTTGCTCTTTTGGATAATAACGGCTTATACGTATTGGAAATGGCTTGGCCTTTGGTAGTTTGTTTTTAAAAAGAGATAGATGCATTTAAATAATAGTGTAATAATTAAGGTTTCGTCTCAATCCTTAAAAGATGTTAATTAGCAAATAATAAACAGCTTTAAAGAGAGGCGAAACCTTCTTATTTATCTTGGATAATTGCCGAACAGGTTCGGGAGGCGGCAGTTGCGGCGAAGCAGATTGCGGATGGCAAATATAATTAATAATAATAAAATTAACAATAACTCAGGTGTTTAATGAAAAAAAGAATGACCGGGAAACCCAAGTGGTCCAGGGTATCGGTGGCGGAGCTATTATGCCGGTCAGCATGGCTATCGTATACAGGATCGTCCCCAGGGAGAAAATCGGCCTGGCTCTCGGGGTCTGGGGTATGGCGGCGGTATGTGGCCCGGCTGTCGGGCCGACTCTGGGGGGCTATATTGTAGACCACCTAAACTGGCGGTTTATTTTTACAATGGATATTCCCATTGGTGTCACCGGCCTTATATTAATGCCCGCCGCTATTGTGACAACGCTAATGATGCCGGTAAGCGGCTTTCTTTTTGACCGTTTTGGCCCGAAAGTCCTGGCTGTTGCCGGCTTGACCCTGACTGCCTGGGGGACTTTGGAATTCCATAATCTGAGTTTGAATACAAGCAATCATAGCATTGCCGATATCTATGACTCGCGTGCATATGCGTTGGGCAAGAGCTTCATTAATTTATCATCTCTAAGAACGCGGCAATTCTGGTAGTTAGTTGTCCAATTGTCTCCTGTGAATAATCAGTTTCTAAATTTAGATAGGGAATATTTTTTTGGTTAACCACATCTTTGACTCGTTTTGTTTCCACATTATAAGTGTGACAGGTCTGCAGTATGACATCCACAACCCCATCCACCTTATATTCGTCAATATAATGAGAGAGCATGTCCATGCGGTGATCATTGGGACTCATGCACGCGCAGCCTGACTTTATATACCTGGTCGTTAACGCGTCAAACGGGTCGCCTGCTTCCTGAACGCCATCTTCTTTGTCCTTGATGGCTGAGCAGTTCTCAAAGCAGACTACCACCCCGCCATTATCCTCTATGATTTTAATGATATTTTCAGTGGCATCCCCCAAGGGCGAGCCGGTGACCATTATTCTCTTCGCGGTAGCCGGCACCGCACTGCCGTTTTTTTCATAATCCTCCTTGATGGCATTTGTCAGTTTCTCAACCTTTTCGATTTCTGTTTCCTTATCAGCAATAAACAATGTGGCCTGAATAACTTTTCTCATCTCGAAACCATAAATCGGCGGCGGCACCATTTTCCCCATTTCATAGAAATTCCTCAAGGCTTTTCTTTCTCTATTTCTTAATTTGATTCTATCCCGGATAGCATCATCTGTGATTTCAACATCTAATTCTTTCTCCAGGGCTTCCTTTAACTTCACCATCTCGGATCTGTAGTACCGGTAAGAGCCTTCCGCTTTCGGATTTTGGTGCAAATGCATAATATGCATGGGTTTCAAGTCGCTTAAAAACTCATACATCTTTTTCTTGCCGTCACAGGTGGTCTCACCTATGAGCATATCCGAAAAATAAAAATAAGGGCATTTACCGGTAATAGCAAAGCCGTAGCTTGATTTGATTAATGGACAAAGATTAGCCGGCAGATGCTGCTCCGCGTCAGGAATCGTAGTGTCGGACATGCCGCAAAGCCATACGGCGACGGCTCCTGAAGCGGTAATGATCTCCCAGGGCGCGAATCCGCAGTACACACCTACCACCTTTTTCCCCTGGTCTTTTAATTCCTTTGTCAATATAAATCCATTTTGTCTGGCTTCGGCAAATTCGTTCAACATGGGGGTAAAATCCATTGTTCTTTTCTCCTTATTTATATAGACAGCATTTCAATAAAGGCGCTGACCCTGGTGTTGAGCTGACCTGATTCGGAATGAGCAAGGTTGGTTTCAAGACTCATATATCCGGTGTGCTTCTTATCTTTGACTAACCGTCTCAGAGGTACGGTTTCCACGCTGTAGGTAAGGCAGGCCCGCAGCACGAAATCGATTACTCCATCTACCTGATAGTCGTCAATAAGTCTTGCTGCCAGCTCCATCCTGTTATGATTCGGCGACATAACCGGGCATGGTATTTGCAGATATTTTTCCGCTATAGCGGAGAAGGGCTCCATATCCTCGTTGACCAAGCCGTCGCTCCCCTTCAGCCAGTCACAAGTTTCAACGCAGACAATATTGCCGCCGGCTTTCTCGATAATGTTGATAATCCCGGCCATCTTTTCTCCCAGCAGACAGCCGGTCAGCAGTATTCGTGGAGAATTATCATATTCTTTCACATCTGCATCTGGGGGTCCGCTTTTTATATGCCGGATCATGGCATAGAGGTCTTCTAAAGCTTTTTCACGATCAAGTCTGTAGTCAAAATTACCAAGTATGCTGTATGCTTCAGAACTCATTAATACTCCGGGATGGGCACGCCAGTTCTCATAGAACTCTTTAACGGCAAGTCTCTGCGAATTTTTTTGTTTGATGGCGTCCTTGAGCTTAGCAACGGTGATGTCAACCTCAAATTCCTGCTCAAGGCTGCTCTTCAATCTCCTCATTTCATTTATCCACAGCAATGACTCTTCATGGCCGGTGTTTTTTTGAGGCAGCTGCATAATATGGGTTGGTTTAAGTTCTCTTAAGTATTCATACATTTTTTTCTTGCCGTCACAGGTTGTTTCCCCAACAACTAAATCCGCGGCTTCAAAGTATGGGGATTTGCCGCTTACCGCCTCGCCAAAGCTGGATTTAACTATGGCGCATAGATTGCGAGGCAGATGGACCTCCCCTTCCTGGACATATTGATCTGAACTGTTGCATAGCCTGAGCGGCACGGCCCCGGCAGCCAAGATTATCTCGGTCGGTGTATAAGTGCAGTAATAGCCTGCTATTTTGGCTCCTTCTTTTTTCAGCCTGTTTAATTCCTGAACAGCATCAGACCTGGCGTTTTTAAACCGGTCAATGATTTGTTTCTTTTGCTCCATTAGTTTGTTTCCTTCCCTACTTTATAAGCAGCCCGGTAATATTGTGTTCCAGCTGTTTGTGTCAATTCATATGAGGAAGATGTGCGAAATCCCCAAGCATAAAATGAACTTGGTCGTCAACCAATGGGGGAAGATGACAATTTAATTATATAAAAGTTCTTTTTTATATTCTAATAGAATTTATATATGAGAATCTTGATTAGAATAGAAAATATCTATGTTCGAGAATGAGACCGTGAGGAGAATGCAACAGCTAAATAAATACCAAGTCATTTTCCGGACAATCCCTGTCCAGCCTGTCCATCAGCGCATTTAAAATCATATCCAGAACGCGTATGGCTCCCCTGTAGCCAACGACAGGCAAATAAGAATGGACATGTCTGTCCATGACGGGAAATCCTATTCTGACGAACGGCAGATCCTCGGCTCTGGCCAATAGCTTGCCGTGGGTATCGCCCATCAGCAAATCCACCGGCTCATTTTTGAGCCATTGCTGCAGGTCGAAAAGGTCGGCCGGACTTTTAGCCCTGCCGTCTATCTTGTATTTCCTGAAAATCTCTCGCATTCTATCCTCAAAATATGCTCCCGGTGTTCCGCTGACAGCGTATTGGGGGATCATGCCGATACCGGCAGTAAACTCGGCAAGGGCTATGATCAGATCGGGGTCGCCGAACAAAGCGATTTTTTTGTGATAAAAATACGGATGGGCGTCCAGGATGATATCAATGACCTGTTCTCTTTCTTCTTCCAAATCATAAGAAACATCCTGGCGGCTTATTTGTTTCAGCGCCATAATAAAGCGATCTGTAGCTTCTATCCCAATGGGCAAATCCATTAATGCCAGGGGCACTCCGCATTGCTCCCTGAGTTGGACGGCTGCCGCTTCCGATGCATATTTGCCCAGAGCAAAAGTCTTCTTGCAATTGCCCGAGTCAATAATGTCCGCTACCTTGGTGCCGCCCGCGGGATATTCATTAATCTTTTCCAGCCCGCGTTGCCCGAATACACCGCAGGTATCGGGCAGCATAATGTAATGCACTCCCATGAGACCGCTAATCCGCTTGATTTCCTTCATGTCGCCGGGGTTGACAAATCCCGGCAGGATACAGACCTTATCGTTCGGGGAGCCGGAATCTACGGCTAAATATTGGATAGCTGAAGCTGCCAGGCTGGCGAATCCGGTGATATGCGAACCGGCGTAGCTGGGCGTATTGGCATGAATGAGGTATTTCCCTTCCGGCAGGGGGAAATCGCACAGGCAGGCTTTAATATCATCACCTATTGTTTCACTGAGGCAGGTGGTATGTACCGCGATAATTTCCGGATTATACAAATCAAAAATATTTTTTACGGCGGTTTTCAGGTTGGCGTCACCGCCGAATATGGCGGCGGATTCTTTTAAAACGCTGGTTGTTACCTTAAAAGAGCGGCGAAAATGTCTTTGCAATAAGGTTTTCTGATAGCGGCTGCAGCCTGATGAGCCATGGCTGTGAGGCATGCAGCCATGAATACCCAGGGAAGCGTATATTGCTCCCAGGGGCTGGCAGCCGGCCAGCGGATTAATACGCAGGGCCTGCCTCGCAATTGGTTCCCGCGGTGTTAAATCGAGCATGCTCATATCCTCCTCCATGGTGCGACATCGTTCTGCCAAACCGCCATATTCATCGTCATTAACAAGTCCTGCGCCAAATGGACGGCTCCTTGGAATCCGCCATAATCAAACCGGTATTCGTCGGCGTTAAAGAAGCAGGAAGGAGAAGCGGCGCCGACTCCCGCAAATTTTTCTTTGATCCCGGGGAAGTAAATATCAGGTTGAAGGACTATAAGCAGTTGTTCGGTTTCACTCTGACTGAGATTGGATATCAGGATACTGCCCAAAGCGGGATTGGAACGGACAGCGTGATCATGCGCAAGCTTTATTTTTGTTTTTATTTTTTCGTATAAGCTGACGGGAAAGTTAATATGGTAGTGTTCCAGGTCGGTATCGTACCGCGTGTCGTCTTGGGCGGCGGGAGCGTTGCCACCGCTTTCTATCGCCGACAGGAAGCCTATTTCATTCTGCCCGGGACGGCGCAACAGCTCGTTGCCTACTGTAACGGGACTGACTTCCAGGTCGGCAAGCAGTGCTTTATAATGGCGGGTGACAAATTCATCTTCGAAGATTACCGCAACTTTATCTTTTAATTTCAATTTATAATTGTCCATACTGTCTTTAACCCGTTCCAGCTCTTTGGCAATTAAGTCTTCTGTTTTGCTTAAAAGTTCCGGATCGCCGAAAAAACCGGCCATGTTTTTTAAAGAATTAATGATGTTGTCCATCCCGATAAAGTTAAATCTCAACCACCTGGTGCCAAATTTATCCTGCATGACATCCACCAAATCCGCCACGACCTTGTCGCTGCTGAACAGATTTAATTTAGCCTGCTGGGCGCTTTGCAAGTCTTCATAGCTGCCGTCCCCCATCAAAACCGCTACGATATCATAGCCAATCTGTTGAAAGATCCGGGCAATTTCTTGCGCTCTCCGGCCGTTGTAAAATTCACCGATTATATTCACCGGATATTTCCCCGCATTTTTTTGCCCGGTGCCGATAACGTTCTCAATTATCCCAAGATTAGCCAGTCTATAGCCGGGGATACTTTTAAAACCTTCACAGGAAAAAGACAGCACTTTAATTCCATGTTCCTTCTCGGCTGCTTCCGCGATTGCCTGCACATCATCGCCGATCAGCCCTACCGGACAAGTGGAACAAACGGCTATGACCGGAGGATGAAAAATTTCCACCGCTTCTTTAATAGCCTGTTGAAGCTTTTTTTCCCCGCCGAAAATGATATCGCTTTCTTCCATATTGGTGGAAAAGCTGTAACTGTAATAATCGTGCCGCGCATTTGCCGGTCTGTGATGGAGGCGGTTGCCGCCCCAGGAATAATAGGAACAGCCCGCCGGCCCGTGGGTAATGATTAAAATACCGCTAATCGGACTTAACACCAGCCCCCGGCAGGCCATGTAGCAGCAGCCATGCTTGCACAGGACGCCGGGTATGTCCATCATTAAGGTGCTCAAGTCCCTTTCTCCGGTGAGAAATTTGTTCTGGGTATGGATACGTTCAGTTAGCGACACTGTTTCTTCACGCTCCCCATCGGCCGGCCAAATCTTCCAGTTCCTCAAGTTCCATAGGCGTAGGTATGACCAAGTCCCTGTTTTCGTCAATACTGTCGGCCAGACTAGCGTATTTTTGGGCCTGTGAAGATTCGGGGGCATATTGAACTACGGTTTGCTTATTAATCTCAGCCTGATGGACAATACTGTCCCAGGGGATAAACCCAATCATCCGGCTGCCGAGTTTTTCGGCGAAAGCTTTGATTAGTTCTTCTTCTTTCTTAATCCGGCGCGCATTGCAGATAATCCCGCCAAGGCGGGCGCCGCCGGTAGCCGCGAATTTTTTTATCCCTATGCAGATATTATTGGCGGCATACATGGACATCATCTCACCCGAGGTCACGATATATATTTCCCGGGCTTTTCCTTCCCGGATCGGCATGGCAAAGCCGCCGCAGACCACATCCCCTAAGACGTCGTAAAATATATAGTCCAGATCGGCGGTATAGGCGCCCATACTCTCCAGCAGGTCGATGGCAGTAATAATGCCCCGCCCCGCGCAGCCCACCCCGGGCTCAGGACCGCCTGACTCCACACAGCGGATGCCGCCAAAACCGGATTTTAGCACATCGTCCAGCTTTACTTGGCCATACTGGCGCAAAGTATCCAGAACCGTTTGCTGTCTTTTCCCGCCAATGAGCATTCTGGTGGAATCCGCTTTGGGATCGCAGCCTATCTGCATGACGATTCTTCCTTTTCCGGCCAGAGCGGCAGTCAGATTCTGGGTAATCGTCGATTTGCCGATGCCGCCTTTACCGTAAATCGCTATTTGTCTGCGTTTCTTACTTTCCTTATGCATATTTTTCCCCTTCCCCTTCTGTGCCACGGAGCGGCCTGAAGCCGGCTTTTTATTCGCTTCGCTCTCCATCTAAAATCAGTTTGCCAGCGGCACACAGCTTTTGATTTCGGCACCATGATTGTCGGCAAGCCTTGTTATCCGCACATTTATTCCATAGGTATCTCTCATGTTCGTTTCGGTGATGATATCGTCCGCCTTGCCGATCTTAAACCCGTTTTTGTTCAGTAAAGCCACTTTAGAGGAGCAAAGAAAAGCATGATTGGGAAAATGGGAAGTCATGATCACGCCGATGCCTTCTTCCGACAGCTTTTTTATTTGCAGGAGAACCCTTACCTGATTGCCGTAATCCAGATTGGAAGTAGGCTCATCCAGGATAAGAATCTGAGGCTTTTGCGTAAGCGCGCGCGCGATAAGCGCCATTTGTCTTTCGCCGCCGCTAATCTCCGTATAGGTCATATCTTTTAAAAAAGAAACACCCAGTCTTTCAAGGGATTCTTCGGCAATCTTAACATCGTCCCGCGAGGGGGATGAGAATGGGCCAAGATGCGCTATGCGCCCCATTAAAACAACATCCAGGACAGTATAGGGAAAAGGCGTCGTATGCGCCTGGGGGACATAACCCACAGCCTTGGCCAGACGCGACTTGGACCACTTTTTGATATTTTGTCCGTCAAGGGTTATCTCTCCGCCCTTTATGGCGATAAAGCCCAAAATAGATTTAAACAGAGTCGTTTTCCCGACGCCGTTGGGTCCGAGCAGGCAAAGTAATTCACCGGCGCCGACATTAAAGGAGATGTTCCGGAGAACGGTCTTCTGGGAATAACCGAAAGATGCATCCTTTATTTCCAGGATCATGTCCATGCATCCCTTCCTTTAAATAACAGATAGATAAAAAACGGCGCTCCAATAATCGCCGTTAAGATGCTCAGGGGTATCTCCACCGCAAAAATAGTACGCGAAAGGTCATCGATCAGCAGCAGATAGGCCCCGCCCAGCAAAACCGACGCCGGCAGCATATACTTATAATTCGGGCCAACCAGCATCCGGGCCAGATGGGGGATAACCAGACCCACCCAGCCGATCATGCCCCCGGTCGCCACTGCCGAGGCCGTAATGAGCGTCGCGCAGAGGATGTAGATGAAACGGATTTTTTTAGTGTCCAGGCCCAGGGATTGCGCTTCCTCCTCTCCGAAAGAGAGCGCGTTGAGCTTGTACCTGAGCAGCAGCATGGGAATGATGCCGATAACAAAGGGAATTAGAACCAGGGAGACGTTTTTAGCTGTGATGGAGGCAAGTCCGCCCATTAGCCAGAACGATATTTCCGGTAATTTGTTGTTGGGATCGGCCGTATATTTGGCCAGCGAAATAAAAGCCGAAAACAGGCTGGTCACAACTATCCCGGTTAGGACCAGGACAAGTACGGAATTATTGCCCTTAGCAATAAGACGGCTGATTAGATAGGTCAGCGTAACGGCAATAATACCAAACACAAAGGCCACCAGTTGAATGGTTAGTGAACCCGCCGAATACAAGAGAGCCATGGCTGCGCCAAAACCCGCGCCCGCGGATGCTCCCAGAATATCGGGCGAGACCATGGGGTTGCGGAAAAGGCCCTGATAGGCGGCGCCCGACACTGAAAGCGCGGCGCCGATAATGAGCGCCACGATAATTCTTGGTATCCGGATATTAAACAATACTGTTTCCAGGGTGTCCGACCATGTGGCCGAAAGCCCGAACATTTTTCTGAAGAATACCGTGAGCAGCTCCGGCAAAGGAACCGCATAGCGGCCGACGGTAAAGGACCAGAGAAATATTGCGATCAGTACGATAAATAGAATGACCAGCACCAATCCGCTCTTTTTTGCCCTGCTCATTGGACGAGCATCGGCCGCTGCGGCCCTATTTTGTAAAGGTTCGTCGCTCACAGCATCAGAAGACAGCATCAGCCTTCCCCTTTCAATCATTTTCAGGCCGGACATGGCCAGGGGTTATTGCTTTACTGAGTGGTTGAGCAGTTCGGTGACTTGTTCGTCTCTTAAATCCATATTAAAGAAGAGACTGAAGAAATCTTTTACTTCCTGGTTCAGATTAATATCCACATATTCGGGGTAAAGCACACTCGCGAGCCATTCGATTCCGAGAATCCGCATGATATTGGGAGGACGGTCGAACCAGCCGAAAGGAAGCAAGGGGGTTAAATATACTTTCCCGTCCTTGACGGCTTTGACCTTGTTCCAGGAAGCGTCGCTCAAGATGGTTTGATAGTTTTTGACACCGTCTGTAGAGGAACTGACCAAAACCACATCAGGATTCCAGGCAAGCACCTGTTCCATCGAAACGGGCGACATGCCCTGCCCGCTCTTGGCCGGCACATCGGCGACATTTTTTCCTCTGACAAACTTTAAAACTTCTGCATGGTGAGAATCAGCCGGATCTGTAGCAAGCCCGGCGGTTCCTTCCGCATAGTATACGCGCACCAGCTTGTCTTCCGGAATTTGGGCAACCATATCGCCGATTGCCGCCATTTTTTGCTCACAATAGGCTGCCAGCTTTTCGGCCCGGTCCTGAATCCCTAAAATATCACCCATGATCCTGTAGACTGCAGGTGTGGAGGTAAATATGGAGTTCATAACAATCGCAGGCCTCTTTGTTTGATCCATAATGCTGTCCGCTGTTTGACCGGCCGCTGCTTTATTGACAGGGTCAAGATCCGTCATAAAAATAATGAGATCCGGAGCCAGTTTGGCTATTTCCTCCAGATTGGCGGTGCATTTCTCACCCATCCAGCCCCCGAGAACCGGAAGGTTCTTGGCCCGGTCGCTTAAGTACTTTTTCACATCGCCGGAAGGCTCGTTGACCCAGGCGGCCATTTTTTCCGGAGCAAGAGAATACATCATTGCTTCGGCAGTCGGCACGGCGCAATAGACCGTGTTGATTTTCGCCGGAATCTCGACCTGCCTTCCCGCCATGTCCGTGATTACCCGGGTCGCTGACTCCGTAGCCGCCGGAGTCGAAGGTTCCTGTTGGGTGCCGGCCGGGCGGCTGCCGCAACCGGCCGGCAGCAGTGTCGTCAGCCAAAGGCAGAGTATGACTGCCACCCCTTTGGAAATTGACTTCTTGAGACGGATTTTGTGCATTCCTGATTCCTCCCGATTCTTTTGTCTTAAACTGTTTCTATATCAACAGGATGCCGTATATATAAAAAGCTTACATCTGGAAAAAATCACAGACACAAGCTTTAAGCTGTTCTTGCAACTCCTTTCCATTACCGGGAGGCAACAAAAATTCTTTTGCTGCCCTGAGGATGCCGGACACCCAGGCTTTAGTCCCATAGGCTTAATGCCCTTGGGCACTAAGCCTGGAGTCTTTTATGTTAATTTATATCTGTTTATGTTAAAAACCTATTCAAGTCTCATTGTTCCATGTTAGTTTTTGTCGGCTAAAAGTATATCATTTATTGATAATTTGCACAACATCAACAATGATATATTTAACTCGCCTCTTTTTTTCTGGTAGATTTCTGCTGCAAAAAAACAAAACTATTGAATACAGATAAAAACAATAATATAATTTGGTTGTTGTTAGATTTCGTTGGCTGTAATTAAGCGATATGAACGGGAAGCAAAGCTGTTGCAGATAATGATTTCAGCATGAATAAATTGAGAGGGAGTGTACATCATGACGGATCTTTTTGAGGAGGATCTGAAAAAAGCGCGTGAGTTTCATGGTCACGTATGCACGGGTATCGTTTTTGGCGTTAGGATGGCCCGGGCGGGTCTCAATTATCTTGGAATTGAAGATCCTGCTAAAAACAAAGATTTTATCGTTTTTGTCGAAGTTGATCGTTGTCTTGCCGACGCTGTACAATCGGTAACAGGATGTTCACTCGGAAAGAGAAGGCTGAAGTGGTTGGATTACGGTAAAATGGCGGCCAGTTTTATCGACATGAATACTGGCAAAGGAGTCAGAATCGCTGTGGACGTGAAGCAAAACGCTCCTGAAGACGCTGATCCGGTTTTTTATTGTAAACAATTTTCCGATGAACAAATGTTTACAATGGAGCCGATAACGGTTGCCCTGAAACCGGGAGATCTGCCGGGCAGGCCGACGGCGAAAACCATATGTGAAAATTGTCAGGAAAAAATTATGGACGGCAGGGATATGCTCAAGGATGGAAAAGTACTATGCAAAGCTTGCGCCAATGGCGCTTATTATCAAAAGATTTAAAAAAGGAGTAAGAAACCCATGTGGGAGATGTATGATGACCTCATTGAGGCGATACCTGAAAATCTGACCGTTTTGGAATGCCTGCTGGGGGTCTCTTGGACGCTTGTCCGGTCAGAGCGGGGTCTCGGTATGGCCAAGACAGTCAAGGGGGGCAAGAAAGGAGCGAATCTTGCCAATACTACCGGAATGCCGTTGAAAAAGCTTGCGTGTTTCTCTAAATCGTGGGATATGCTTGAAGCATCGTTGGGACAGGCGGCAATTAACGCGGCCTTCAATAACCCCGCGGAGGTCATGGCTCTTACCGGCAGACCAATTGATCAATCCTGTGCTCCCGAAGAATCCAACGCCTTCAAACAATTAATACCGGAAATTACCGGAAAAAAAGTTGCGGTGATTGGCCATTTCCCTAATGTAGCGCAACTCCGAAAAATATGTGAGCTGTCTGTGCTCGAAAGGAAGCCTCAAGCAGACGATTATCCCGACTCTGCCTGCGAGTATATCCTCCCCGGGCAGGATTTTGTCTTTATCACCGGGACAGCCTTTACCAACAAAACCATGCCCAGACTCCTTGAACTGTCAAGGAACTCAAAGATTATCCTCGTGGGTCCAAGTGTGCCGATTTCCAGGGTTCTATTTAACTACGGAGTCGATCGGCTCGCAAGCTTGGTTATCCTCGATCAGCAGCTCATCTGGAAAGCGGTTCAAGAAGGCGAAAAAATGAATATTTTCAAGCATGGCGGACAAATGGTATGCGTTCAGCGGATTCCGTCATGCCCGGGTCGAGAGGACGTGCGCGCGGCATGGGAGTAAATTCTATTACACTAAACCCTGTGGGCATTGTCAAATCACAAATAACTGATCGAAACAGCATGCCGACAACCGGGATTCAGGCTCAAATCATAATCTTTCCCTTATTTTCCGCGGCGCTGGAGCGAATCGACGAGTATTCTCATTTATGGATTTTGACTTGGCTCCATCAAGCGTCACGTAACACCACTACGGTCGCACCGGTTAAGGTTAATCCTTTGTCCCGTAAATTTGGTGTGTTTGCCATCCGGTCACCGGCCCGCCCCAATCCAATAGCTCTGACCCTGGTCAAGCTGGACCGGATTCAGGGGAATACACTTTATGTGACTGGACTTGATGCCGTAAATGAAAGTCCCGTCATAGATATCAAACCGTATTTTGACCATGATGTGGTGTTTTCACCACGGACACCGCATATAGCTCCACTCAACCCAGATCTCTTAATGAAAAACTTGCTGAGTCAAGCCATCACTCACCACGGAGAGATTTGTTCAGATATGCTGATAGCTGTAAGAATGGCGTTTATCGCCGATAACCGGCTTGAGTCTACCAAATCCCCGAATGTTAAGGTTCATGTCAGCGGCTCCCCTTGTTTGGCGGATACCCTGCAAGGGCTTTGCAGAGCAAGACTTGCCAACCCGTCAAGGTTTGCCTACAACCCTTTGGCGGAACGGAAGCAGAGCGTGTGGACCAGTGGAAGCAAGCGATTAACTCTTATTTGTCTTCAAGAACTGGACATAGAGAGTTTTTATAGCTTATCGGATCATGAGATATTCAATATCACTTTAGAGGAAAACAAGACGTGATGATTCATATCCGTTAAAAAGCAAGATTTAACTTTCAAAGATGGTGGGGCTATGGATATGTATAAAAATACCGGTTGACATGCAGTTTATTCTGTGACTATAATTGCTTTAAGGAAAAATTATGAATTACAACTACTCCGAGCCTTTTTGCCTAAAGGATTTGTCTCACGGCGAACAGGCCGCTAGGTATGGCGGGAAACGGCCATGCCTCCCTTATGGAAAGGAGACAATAAGCCGCAGAGCCTTTGTGGCCTGTGAGTAATTATTACGTCTTCCTCGGGAAGACGTTTTTATTACCACACTTATTTTAGCCCTTTCCGTTTTATGGAAGGGTTTTTTATACTTGAGGAATCTGTATGTATACCGATTATCGGGGAGGGGGGTGTGTAATGCCTACTAAAACCATCAAGCAAGCCTTGGAGTACCGTTTTCCTGAATGGTTCATCACCACTGAAAAACTGTTCAATGAAGTCACAGCGTTTTATTTTGGTATAATCAAGGAGCGTGCTCAAATACTTGAACTAACCAATAAAAAAGCGTTAACCAAACTCGAAAGATTGACTCACAGTACAAAGGACAACCCTGCACCGCCGTTTCCCTTAAAGTGGGATATCCCGGCTATGTTCCGGCGGGCTTGTATAAACACGGCCATTGGAGCAGCCCGGTCATTCTTCTCCAAGCTGAAAAAATGGAAAGATGCAAAAGCCAAGGCCGAAGCCAAAGAGAAGAAGCTTAAATACAGACCGCCGGTGCCGCCCAGAGAGTGGCAGCGCAACACTTTGTTTTATGCCGGCCAGTATAAAGGTTACACCGGCAAGTCTATTATGCTGAAGTTGTTCGACGGCAACACCTGGCGCTGGGTGAAGTATCATTTGACCGGCCGGCGGGTTCAGGACGGCTGGAAGATAGGCTGTCCACACGCGGTAATTAAGAAAAACCGGCTTGAGCTGCATTTCCCGGTTGAAAAGGAAAAACCGGTAGTGAAGGCGGTTGCCGAGCAGGTTAAAGATCCGAGCCTGAAGATTTGCGCTGTAGGCTTAAATATTAGCGGCAGGCCGGCGGTATGCGGCATATTCAAAAGCGACGGCACGCAGGTGGCCACCCGGTTTATCCGTGGCGGTGACAGCCTCAGCGGCCGCAGGAAACGACTTTTGGGTATTATCGCAACCAAGCTCAGCCTTACGGGTTCTTTGAATAAGGATGAGCAGGACAATAAGGCGCTAAGGAACAGGATCCATAACATCGACGATAATGAAGCCCACCGGGTGTCTCGTAGAATACTGGACTTTGCCCTGGAACATGGCGCGGGTATCATCGTGTTTGAATACCTGAATAATTTTAAACCTGAGCAAGGCAAGTTCAGCAGGCGGGCCAGTTCCAAGCGTTCCTACTGGCTCTGGGGCAGGATATCCCACTATACGAAATACAAAGCCTGGGAGTATGGAATAATCATCAGCCGGGTAAACCCCGGGAACACAGGCCGGTTATGTGCCGATTGCGGGGCGGAGATAGCCCGGCAAGGTGATAACAAGGAACATTACCGGCCCGTGGCGCCGTTATTCACTTGCAAATGCGGCAAGAAAGGCAGTGTTGCGCTAAACGCCGTCAGAAATATCGGCAAGAGGTTCTTTTTAAGATACGCGGTTTAAGCGGAGACATGCACGAACAAAGCCCTAAAGTCCGAAAGGCAAGGGTGTTCCTGCTCCCCATGAGCTGTAAATCCAAAACGGGAGCAGGAACGGGCTTGGCACCGCCTGGCGTTATCCGTCGCCCACTACGCTCTCAACGCGGTAGAGGCCACGCTTCAATTACTGCAGGCAGCGACTACGCACGGGTGCCCGAAGAAAGCGCGGGGATTTAATCCCCGGCGCATAGAGTGTCACAAAGTACCTGAAATTAGGGTAAATAAGAATTATATTTTAAAAAAAACAATTGCCAGGCAGCGACTGACTGCCCTTATGTTTTCCTTATGCCGANGCCCGGCATGGCGGGAGTTTCCGACCAATGACCGAAAGCTGAGCTGAACGGAAATTTGCTAAATTNCNCTTAGTTTAGTAAAATGCATNTATTGGAACAAAACTGAGGAGGATGCGATAAGTGAAAAAAGGCAGCATTGAATTGGAAAATGGCAAGAAAATAGTCATTGATTTCTTTGAAAAAAACGCGCCCGGAACGGTGGAGAACTTCGAAAAGCTGGCCAATACAGGATTTTATAATGGTTTGAATTTCCATCGAGTTATTCCAGGCTTTGTAGCGCAGGGAGGATGCCCCCATGGTAACGGCACGGGGGGACCTGGTTACACGATCAAGTGTGAAACTGCGGGAAACCCCAATAAACACCTTAGAGGGTCGCTGTCGATGGCTCACGCCGGAAAAGATACGGGTGGGAGCCAGTTTTTTATCTGTTATGACGCCTTCCCGCACCTTGACGGAGTGCATACGGTATTCGGCAAGGTTATAGAAGGAATGGAATATGTGGATGAGATAAAGCAAGGAGATAAAATGAAGGAAGTAAAGGTTTGGGAAGAATAAGCCGCTTGAGCAAAAGGTAAGGCCGGTTTAAGCTTGAGGCGTTTGACATAAACCGTATTAACCTCCGGCTTACCGTTTACATATTCTCGCGCTTAACATTAATAATCAAAGCAAAGGCAATTGTTCCATAGGCCACGAAGCTTCGAAAATATTCCCCCAAAGCGGCATTGTGGAATAAATTCTGACCGGCCTGAGGTGAAACAATAAACAGGGTATGAAAAAGAAAAATCCCTATTAGCGCATGTCGAATTTTGGCGCTTTTGATACTTGCGCCGCCGGCCAAAAGAGCGGCGCAAGAAAAAATATCCGCGTTCATATGCGCCGTGTAAACATCAAACATGCCGATATTCTGCAAATATACCAACTGTCCAAGCGCGGCCAGCACCATGGACAGGATGATTACCTTGATTCTAAGTAAATTAACATTTATGCCGGCAACTTCCGCTTTTTCACTGCCGGAACCCGCCGCTTTCACCTCCCGGCCAAAACGGGTATGCAGCAGGTAATAGATCATCCCCCCAAACAGGAGGACCACCAGGATCATAAATAAGGGGATCTCTAATCCTTCTATCTTTAAAAGCCAGAATTTATCAATGGTGTTGCGATACATGCTCAGATCCACGGCATTTCTCACCCCTATGCCTCTGGAAAGAATAATCTCTTTATTTGCCACCGGAATAATAGTGCCGAAGCCTGCTAAAAAAACCAGCTGATAAACGCTGTTCGCCAAAAAGCCGATTATTATGGTGACAATCATCTCTTTCCCTTTCACCCGGTTTAAGACGTGGCCGATGGCAAAACCTAAGACCACGGAGAGCGATATGCTAAGGAAGATTACTGATAATATCCCTCCCAAACCGGCAACCTGACAGCTGATCACAAACAATAAAGCCGCTTGCGCGGACATGGCGCCCACAATAATGGCAAAATTCAGCCCCATGCCGGCAACTACCGGAATAATTAACGATAAGACCAGGATCCCGTCTCTGATGAACCTGGTTAATACCTGATTAAATACAAAAGTGCCGGTAAGGCCGGAAACCTGCCAGGCAAAAAAAGACAAGAACAAAAACACTACCGGCACAATATGCTCAATATTAAATAATTGTTCCGCCCGCTGCCTGAGCCTCAATGAACGATCCCCCGTTTGTCTCTGTATAGCAAGGCATATAAAATAATGCTGTAGGTAATCAAAGTCCTTAAAATTTCCGTTACTTCAGGAATTAATATTTGATTGGCGATGGGTACGGTAAGGAGATAGATGGTCTGCAGCAAATAGGCGCCCAGCACCGCTTCAAATATGTAGGTCCTTCTGCCTGTGCTTCCGCCGATTAAGACTGCCGAAATGGCTGGAAAGTACATGGATAAGGGCTCATCGTAAAGCTGAATAAAGCCGTAGCTTTGAGAATACACACAAATACCAATGCCGGCAAGAATGGTGGAGAGAATTACGGCGATAAGACGAATTCCGGCTATGTCGATGCCGGACAATTTGGAAAACGCCTCATTTTCTCCCGTGGCAATGATTGCCCGGCCAACCTTTGACCGGAAAAACAAATATAAGAAAAGACAGATCAGGCCGTAAAAGGCCAGCAAGCCCAGGGGAATTTCTATGCCGCCTATTTTGATCAAGCAGAATTGATCAAGAACATTATAAAAATAAGGCTCCAGGCTGATTTTGGGCCTCAAACCCTGACCCCCGATAGGATAAAGCATTTGTCTGTTTTGAAAAGGAGCCAGTGTCCAAAAATAGTTCATCAGAGGAATAACAGAAAAACCGATAAAAGTACCGGCAATTTCCTCCCGCCCTTTGACCCTGTTCAGGATTAGCCCGTAGAGCCAGCCGAGCATGCCGCAAATCGGCACGCTCAATAATAATGACATGAAAAAACCGGAAAACCCTGTCAGCCTGAAATTTACGGCAATGCACAGACCGACCAGGCCGCCGGTTATGCCCACGGGAAGGCCGAAATTCATGCCCGCGCCCGCGTTAAGCATGGGTATCAGCGACAGCACCAGTACCCCGTTCATCACCAGCTTGATCAAAGATTCGTTGAATAATACTATTAAATCCATCTGTAAAACATAGGCCAGGCCAATTAAGACAATTAAAAAAATAAGTATAATAACCTGCGGAGGCTTTATGCTAAAATTCTTCATTTTTTGTTCCTTCTTCACCGGCCAACGCCAGTCCAAACTCTGTTTCGGATGCATCAGGCAATAATATTTTAAAAATTTTCCCGTCCACCATCACGGCGATCCGGTCGCATACTCTTTTTAATTCGTCCAATTCACTGGATGCAATCACGATGGTGGTATGATTTGTCCGGTTGATGTCCAGCAGCATCTGCAGTATTTTTTCTTTGGCCGATATGTCAATCCCTCTGGTGGGCTCCGCCACAATCAACAATTTGGGATTCAGGGTCAGGGCTCTGGCGATACAAACCTTTTGCTGATTCCCCCCGCTTAATTCTTTACTCTTTTGTTTGAGCGAAGCGCATTTGATTTCAAAGTTCCGCACCAGCTGATGGACGTGAGCGTTGGCCTTTTTCCGGTCAATAAAGCCTGAAAACGGCCGGCCAAAATTAATTGAAAACAAATTTTTTATCTGGTTTCCCGTAAAAATAATATTATCCGCCAGCGAATGTTCCGGGAGTATGCCCAGGGCCTGCCGGTCATCCGGCAATACGTATATGCCGTTGAGGATATTTGCCTTAGCGTCCATCCGGTCTATTTTCTTATTTTCATAAATAACCTCGCCGCCTGTGGGGTACATGCCCATGACGCCATATCCCAAAGCCAGTTTGCCGTGTCCGGAAAGACTGGTCAGCCCCAATATTTCACCTTCAAAAACAGTCAGATCCAGGCCGTTAATTTCTTCACCCGGCATTTTCACGGAGAACTGCTGAAAACTAATAGCCGGCCGGGCCTTTATCTCTCTTTTGGGTGCTGTCGCTTTATGCACCGTGTGGCCGATCATATCCCTGGCCAGATTTTTTATGGATATTTCCCCTTGCTCATAGCTGGAGACGATTGCCCCATCCCGGAAAACGGTTACCCGGTCACATATCTGCTGCATTTCCTCCAGCCGGTGCGAAATGAATAAGATCCCCAACCCGTTTTGGGCCATTTCCCTAAAGACCGCAATTAAATTTAAGCCGTCGTCTCTGCTGAGAACGGCAGTGGGCTCATCTAACAGCAGCAGTTTCAAGTCTGTGCGGTCTATTACTCTGGCGATCTCCACGAATTGCCTAGTGTTTGTTGAAAGATTGATGATTTTAACGTCTACATCAAGATGCAGACGGAGTTTTTGCAAGATCCGGGCCGCGCTTTCATCATTTCTCTTTCTGTCTATAAATGAATATTTCGGACCAAACAGCCGGTCGGTGAATTTATGGGTGTGTTCCCGGCTCAGCTTAATATTTTCAGCGATAGTCAAATCGGGGAGCAAGGCGAATTCTTGATGAACCATGCCGATGCCCATCCGGATTGCCTCGGCGCAGTTTTTAAGGTTGACCCTGTTTCCTGCGAAAGATATTTCCCCGTGGTAGCCCCCGGTCTCCCGGATGAGCGGGCTGCCGGACAAAATATTCAGCAAGGTGCTTTTACCCGAACCGTTGGCTCCAACAATACCGTGTATTTCACCTGCTTTTACCGACAGGCTGATATTTGTTAAAGCGGGGATCCCGTTATATCTTTTGCTCAAATTTTTAATTTCCAAAATATTATCCATAAATATATACCGTATGTTTTTTCCCAGATATCCATGCTAAGATTTCAGCTGAGATATAGCGATAAATAAAAGACAGGCTGTCCAATAAATATAGACAGCCGCTTTTGTTTTATTGAATTTGCCGTTTCGCTTCAGTACAGGATTGAATCCATGATCATGACATTATAATTAGCCAGTTCAGTGCCGGTTGCCGAAGGCTTAAACTTGCTGAAG
>JGI11944J13513_1001240_pt1 | contig 21144 bp, 25 predicted proteins | sample TerdegcoTASludge_FD_13513 | JGI IMG/M metagenome (IMG submission 13513) | reverse complement strand
ATCAAAATGTCTGGAAAGCGCCTTGATAATACGCTCAACTTTCTCCGGTGTGAAGTTCAAGAGCTCGCTCGTGTTCTGAGGGGCCGGCAAAATCCACAGGCCGCTTTTATGCTTGACCAGCAGGCTTCTGGCGTCTTCCCACTTGAGCCTGTCGGGGTCAACATCCACCCAGGCGGAAACGGTTGTCCTGGCCGGAACGCAGAGCATTTCCGCAATTGAGCCCTGTTCCTTTTCAAGGTCCAGGTCAACCACCACTACTTTATATACAGAAGAAAAATTTTCGGCTGTTCTTGCCATATAAACTCCTGCCGTTGCTACAAAGGTGCTTTTCCCAACCCCACCGTCACGGCTGTAAGCTGCTGCCACCAACTTCGACAGCGTGTGTCTCTCCCGTGAGGCGATATCCTCCAACGTTCGGACGATCTCCGCCCCTTCCACTCTTTCGGCTTTCTTGACACCCGTATTCATTGCGGACAGGCGGGAAGCTAGTTCTGATGTCGTTACGACCTCAACCCCGGAGGCGATGGCCTGGCGGTAAAGGCCGGGGGAATAATGATCCTGGCTCACCACCAGCAAGATTAACAGGTCGCGGTACAGGTCGGCGGCGTTTGCCGCCAGCTCAAGATCTTTAACATCCCGGTACCCGAACAGCCCGCCTGCCACGCCCTCCCCGGCCAGCTCGGAAAGGACCCGGGCGGGTGACTGGGCCACGATCTCTTCCATGCCGGCGTTTGTTATGTTGGTAGTTTCCATGCCGTAGAGTACGAGTTTCACTTAGCCACCCCTTTCACTGTCACAATAAAATCGGCTCCTTCCGAGCGCGCGTCCAGATAATTCTTCTTCTCTTCCGGAAGAACACCGATAACCACGGACTGTTTACCACCCTGGCTGTTACCCTGGCCGGACACATACAGAACGGGAGCTTCTCTGATTATGGAGTTCTGCTGCCCGCCTGATTCTTTTTTCCTTACACTGTCCACGTCGACCAGCACTCCAGCCTTGGCAACATAGCCTGCCGTAGTGTCAACCTTGTAGTCAAATCCCAGTAGCACCCTGCCGGGGAACCTGNCCANNTCNTCAACAGGGTTTCCACTNACGCCGCTGCCGATCATTGAGGCGCGCAAGGGNGTGTTTTTCGGGATAAATCCTTTGGCGACCAGCCCGGCAGCATCCTTTGGATTACTGTAAACATCGCTGTTTATTCCGCCCTGTGGCTTCATCTCCAGAACTAGATCGTCCTCGGTTATTTGGCGGCCTGCCTCAATATCTTCTTTTACCAGCACCGCCGGTCTCAAGCCAACTTTTTTACTGGTATAGGAATGGACGGAGTAAACAGCTAACAGGCCGAATATCACGGCAAGCCCGATGATTAACTTGTAATTCTTGAATAAGCTGTAATTTGTTCCACTCACCATCGTTTAGCCTCCCAATCATCCTAAGATTCTTAATGCGGATGCCAGTTTCCCGACAGCCTGAGCCACCTGGGGACTCCTTGTGAGCGCGGGTTTGCAGTCGGCAAGCGCCCTGATGCAGCCGTTGGTGTCGGTATCAGCTGTAATTACTTCAAAGCCTTTTTGCTCAAAAATACACGCTGCGTCGGGCTTGCCGTTCTCCGAGGAACGGTTGACAAAAATGATCGTTGAGTTGTCGAAATCCGCGATTTTGGCGGAAGTTATTTCAACGACCTGGATGTCACGGTCAAGCAAAACTACGTTTTTGCTGCCTTCGAGTTGAATTAACCGGTTTGGAGAACTTACTATGGTAACATCATGATTTGATACAACATCATCAAAAATCGCTTCCACTTCATACCCGGGCACAACCAGTGTGCTCCACTTAGTTTCATAAACCGCAGGCACTTGAACATTCACGGGTTCGGGAATACCAAAGTGAAAACCCGCGCAAGGGGGATCTCCCAGATCAATAAATGCCGTTTTAAGGCCTGCTTCGGCAGCGTGGGCAGCCAGAGAGGTTGCCACCGTGTCACAGCCGCAGCCTCTTTTTGATGAGCTTATGCAGATAACCTGATTGCTTATTTCAGGCGTGTTTTCTACTACACTGCTGGTGACGTTATCCAAGAACACCGGCGGGTCCAGTTCGGCCGCATTTTCTTCAGCCTTCTTTATAGCCTTTAAAACATCTGAAGCGCGTATGGTCTGGCCGTGAGGCGGTGACACGATCCAGTGTTCGGATAAACCAAAAGATATTAGTCGGTTTTTTACTTCATCTGAATTCTCATTTAAAACAAAGATAACCGGTATTGTAGCTCCGGTCTCTTTTACAAAAGTCTCAATTATACCAAGGTAATCCTCCAAATCGTCACCTTGGCCGGGTCCGCAAACAACTATGTCCGAGTTATTTGTTTCACCGAGAGTGCCATGAATAACTTCATGCTCTGACAGCCTTTTTTTCAACCAGTCAAGCAACGATGGGTTGTCTAAGGTTAACTGTATTTTCAGATTAACCAACTCCTTTCTTTTTTAATAATCGCGCATAAAATCCACTTATCTTTGCCCAAAGTCCTTTTGAACTCACCTTAATGGGTTTTACTTCAAAGTCAGGGATAATACCCTCGGCAAGGGCAATAATTGCGTCGGCCAGCGGGGATTCTTTCAGATTGACAGGCAATGTGTGCCGGTTTATGGCCTCAGCAAGGGACTGTTCGTCCTCGGGCAGTACAAAATCCAAACTCAAACCGGCTTCATCCGCTACCTCTCTCGGCCTTTTGGGCGCCCGGGGACGGTCCCGGTTCACAACAAATCTAAGTCTTTCGGGCCGAATCAGTTTACCGGTTCCGACGTTGCTTAAAAAGCGGGCTGCTCCTGAAATGGAAACTTCATCAGGCCTGGCGACCATCAGAACCGTATCGGCCATGGAAAGTGTTTTCTTCGGACCAAAATGCTTCAAGTCTGGTCCAAGGTCGGCAACAACGAAATCGAAGTGGTCTAAGAGCACGTCTAACACGGTACCGGGCAGTACGTCAGAGATTGAAGATGACGGCAAGATGTCCTTTGGTGCCGGCAGGACGTGGAACCCGAAAGGTACTCTTACAAGAAAATTTTCAACCGTTTCCCGTGACTCTCTTCTGTCCAGGGGAAAGTCCTCCCAGAGAAGGATTGTTTCTGACGGGGTTGGCATATTTACCGGCCAGAAAAATACCGTAGTACCAACAGTATTAAAATCATAGTCGACTAAGCAGACATCAAAACCGTTATATCTCAGCAATTCGGACAAGTTTAACGAGATAGTTGTCTTACCTACCCCGCCAACGAGAGAATATACGCATATCAACCTTCCCCTTCTTTTAAATGGAGTGTGGTTAATTTTCTTTTCCGGTTTGCTATTCCGGGAGATGTTAAGCAACAATGCGGGTTTTTCTACTTCATTATGTTCTTGTACTAATTGTGGTTTTTCCCTAACCGGCACTGGTGGTTCTTCCTTTTCCGGCCTAATATTTATCTTCTTTAAATTTGTAATCCCGATCCCGTTCCCTTTCGTCTGACGTAATCCACTGTATGAATGTATCTTTGGAACCACGGCTTCCACACTGCTTAAAACTGTTACACCTGCCATTGTGGCTGCCCGCCATACATCCAATGATGGAGGGCTGACCACAAAGACCTTCGCAGTTGAATAATTCTTGACATCTTTCAAATATGACATTTCTGCAATAACGATATCTTCTGAGCCGGGCTCTCCTTCTACGAATACTTCATCTAGCGCGGAACGGCAGCTGCGCACAAATTTTTCACTACCTATCGCGAATATTTTTATTTCCATCAACCTCCTTCGCTAAAAAATATATTTGCTGATAAATTTGCAAAGGCATCGGCCATTTCGGGAGAAAGAAGCATGACTGGTACACGCCGTCTGCAGGCCTTGTCGAATACGTTTGACAAATGCCCGATTGAGATTATATACACCTCGCTTCCACTTGATACTACCTTTAAAATAACATTGCCGCCTTCCCGGTAAGTTTTTATAACCGTACCTTCGTTCCCTGAAAGTTCAAGTTGTGACTTCCCCGCGTGAACGATTATGAAATCGGACGGCAAGGTTTCTGCTAAGTCCTCTAAATTATCCGGAGGTGCGGCTGTTATTAGTAGACCCGGCAGCTCTTTCGGCCGACCGCCTTTTTTCCAGGCCCCGACCGGATCACCCCTTACCTGTTCAAGTCCTTGGGGTTCCGTACTGAAAATATCAGCCGCGCTGTGCTCAGGGGAAAGGTCAATAAGACAGGCGGTACGGCCCTGCCAGGTCAGCGATGCGGCTAAATTAGCAGCGACGAAAGCGCCTTCGGTTCCAAATACCACAACTACCCTGGAATTGTTTTCGGCTACCGCTGCTGCCGCAACGACCCGGTTTCTACCGGATTTCTTTGCCTGGTAAAGCGCCCTATCAGCAGTCTCAATAATTCCATCCACATCAGCGGCATCTTTGCCTATCACCGCTAGGCCTGCGGAAAAGGTACTTCTGATTTTTTTACTTCCGGAAAGAATGATCTCCTTACCTGCCCAATCGCCACATAACTTATTGGCTATCGCCCACGCATCCTCAACCCCCGGGAACACCACCAAAAACTCTTCCCCACCGTACCGCGCCACTATGTCCGTTTGGCGTACACCAGCTTGCAGAAAAGCGGCAAACTTTTTAAGAACCATATTCCCGGCCTGGTGGCCTTGGGTGTCGTTAACCCGCTTAAAATAATCCAGATCGGCCATCATAACACTGAACGGCACCCCAGTTTCACAGAAGCGCCGTACTTGTTCCGACAGATAGCTCTCAAGAAATTGCTTTCTGTATAGTCCGGTAAGGTCGTCTCTAACAGCCTTATCCCACATTTCACGCATTTTGGCAGATCTGGCCTGAATGCGATTAATTGCCCCACCGTTAAGCTCCTGAACACACTCATCGGCACCAGCAGAATAACACTCTAACTCGTTGGTTTTACCAACTACCACAATCGGTACGTAAGAAAGAGCGATCTCCCGCCGCAATGTTTTTATAGTTTCAAGCAAACTGGGTCCGGAAGAAAAAATCAAAACTGCCTGAGGAGACGCCGTACATAATTCTTTAATTGAGGTATAACTCTTTGGTCCTTGTGTTTTGCCAAAGATATAAAACCCTTCCGGCAAATTTGAAGAAATCTCATTTCCATAATTAATTTGTTCTAAATCTTCATTGACATCAACCTCAGAATTGATAAAGTCTCTTTTTTTATTTGCAAAAAAACCCTTTGAGATGTCCCTGAGCTTCCCCTTTAAACTACCTTCCTTTACTTTGATTTTTTCCGTAGGCAAGGATTTTTCCAACTCTGCACTTACTTTTTCATTTTCAATTGCAGTTTTGACAATACCAGAAGGAAGATCCCCCAAGTCCATAGGATTAAGCAACCTTTCAACAACTTCGTCCACTTTTACCTCATCGTAAATGAAATCGTAAACCCCTAAAGGGACAAGTTCCATGACCAACTTCTTAGTACTATCCAAATGCGGGTTTCCAGGCAGAATAACGACCCTTAACCCCGTCACTCTAAATGAATAAATCAAATCAATAAAATCCTTTTCATCTATCAACCCCGCCAGTTTTGGGGACATCAAAACAGTATCGGCCCCGGTTTCCTTAATTACTTTTTCTAGCACACTTCTGTGGTAACAAGTTCCTACGAGTTCCATACCGTGGCTTGGCAAAATAGATTCCAGTTTCAAGTCAAGTCCCTCTATGCCGCTTGCGGCAAATATTTTCCCTGTCATGTCATCACCCCTTCCGATTTTTTTAATATCTATTGATGGTTTTTTCTAATTTACTCAGGATAAGTGCACTTTTTTAAGGCCCAAAATGCTATCAAAGGATATTTTCCGAATTATTTTTTATGCGTTTGGTCATCTCAAAAAAGAAACAACCAAGCAGGTTGTTTTTGTTTGAGTAAGATATATTTACCAACACGTTTTACATACTGCAGGAATTATTTACTATTAAGTAGAAATATAAATAATCTTGTCGAGAGGAGTGATAAATATATCAATTTCTGATATTATCCTAAATTTTATAATCTCTTTTGTTTCGGGTATTCTTAGCGGGGTGCTACTAACCTCAAAAGGCAATCCAGACAGGCCTACAATCATTCAGTTTCACCAAAATGTAATTAGGACTGAATATCGTGAAAAAATAATTACTGAGCGAGTACCAAAAAGCACTTCAAGTTCTTCTGGTAATGATATATGGGCATATTTGTTAATTAGTTTTGTTATTTTTATTCTTGTAGTTACAATTTTTGCGAAATATAGAGATGTTATCATTCTCTGGGGGTGGCGTACTATTGCCTTCGGGAGTTCGGTTGTTATAACGTCAATGATAGTGAGTTTTATCAGAGAACGAAGGATCGAATTTGCAGGAATTTGGACTTTTATAAGTTGGTTATCAATAATATATATTTTTTGGGTTTTTTCTAACCCTAATATTGGTCAAGATTACCTAAACTATTTAAACAGCATTAAGCAAGGAAATGATGTGGGCATTAATGATTATTCCCTTTTTGCATTCGTTCAGTTTCTAGGTTTGCTGCCACTCGTTTTTGCGTCAATATTCACATTTGCCCAATCAATAACTTTCGCACTTTGGCCTATAGGGTATAAAAATGAAATCTTATATCGTTCATTATTAAAGCTTTCTAGATTTTATGATAAATATCTTTTAGGGATACATGCATTTTTTATTCTATTTAGTTATTTTTATTGTAGCGGAATCCTTGCTAAACTCTCTTTTACTAACTGGGACAGTACTTTTAAGTAAGTATATTGTAATATATATTACCCAACACAATCCAAGAAAGAACAATATTGCATTAAAAAAAAGTATCCCTTCTAACATTTCTAATCCCGATTTATGATGCAATGACATTATAATATCAATAAATACTAATATAAGTAACCAGGTTATAAAAACTCCAACTGCAGTGTTTAAGATAAATCTGTTATTTTCTTTGTTATTAATTTTTTTAGTCATTTTTAAACATCTCCTCTTCAGCAAATACAGTATCGGCAGGTTCCGTTCTAAGGGATTAACAGGTATCGGTACATGGCCGTCCATTGGGTCGTTCGGCTGATTCTATTGAAAAAGGGTTCTTACTTTCTTTGCTTGAAACGGGTTATATAGCCCGTTTCTTTTTTCCTCTCGTAGTCCTTTTAAATAAGCTAAGTCACCTTTCTTCGCCGGCTTCAATTTCTTATTGTTCCGGCACAATTAACACCGTAAGAGGATCTATGGCCTGACCCTTATCACCATTAGCAGTAAGATTGTTTATCTGAAAGTGAAGATGAGGCCCGGTGGATGACCCTGTATTACCCGAAAACCCAACCGTGTCACCCTGGTTTACGTCCTGACCCGCCGACACGGTTATCTGGCTCAAGTGCCCGTAATAATACATATGCAAGTTGTCCTCAACGCACACATACATACCGAATCCTTCTGTTGTATCGGCCGGGTTTTGCCATCCAGCGTAAATGACTTTGCCCGCTGAAGTGGAAACGACCGAGATACCCACCGGGCAGGCTATGTCAATGCCCTGGTGGACATGGTCGCGCCCTTCCGTGTCTCCAAAATGCGAGGTGATATGATAATAACCTGGCACGGGCCATGGAGTGGCATTTTTGAAATTGTCTGCTATGCCCCAAATCACACTTGCATACTCATTCTTGCATCTTTCAAGTGCATTGTCTCCTCTAAATCCACCATAAAAAGCAAGGCCGGAAAGCGTGGCACCCCTCCAGTCACCGTTCCAGTCAATATCGCCGAACAAGTTTTTCAACATATACACTCCGCAAAATATCTGCGCCCTCGGATTGTCCCTGTCAAGAACGGGATCAAAACCAAGCTGACGCGAAATTCTTTCCCAATTCTCATCAGTCAGTTGCATGAGACCATAACAATGGACGGACGCATTAGGAAAGTTCTCACGGTTGTCCGCGTCTATCCTGAAACTGGACTCCTTGAAACTGACCGCTGCGGAAAACCACCAAGGTATTCCATACTTGGCTTCTGCCTCTTTGAATAACGAAATTAGTTCGGGTGGAATGGTAGCTCCTGTTACGTAATTATAATAAAGGCCGTTTAACAAAAGCCAGTTGAGCCATTCACTATGTTTGTTATAGCCGTTACCGGCCTCCCAAATGGCCTCACGAGCTAAAGAAATGCTTTTATCATCTTTAGATAATTTATACTCGTTTACCATCCAGTCTTCCAACCGTTGCCATTTGTTCGGCAAAATTTGCTGACTGCTTACAAACTCTTCTTCTGTTATTGTCACTGACGACGAACCAGCGCCTATAGTTTTACTGACCCATTTATAATGAAACTGAAAGTGTCCTTGATTGGTATATGCTTCTACGAGCAGCGGAACGGGGATTTTTTCAACGGAAACCTGGCCGTCTTCGTCTGTTGTACCTATAATCACATAGCTCATTTTATAGTAAAAATATGGATGAAGCCCATTGATAACCTTTTCCTGTAACTCCTTATCAATCTTTTTCAAATTCAAGGTATATGTTTCGTAAAGAGTCGCGGCGTGCGCCGTACCCCACCTCAAAGCCAATACCCCATCGTGACCGTACCTGTCACCCATCTTTCCAAGGAGACTCACGCCTTTCCCAGGGTAGTATGGATTTTTCGGGCTAGACTCGTAGGCGTTGCCATCTTCCGGGGAAACCGGTTTTTTGTTAACGATCCATGTGTCTTTAACGTTGTACTTATCGCACAGTTGCTCGTAATCATCCTTCACCTTCTCGTCTTCCGCTGTGGGCGCAATACCGGTTAAAGACCAGGTGGAAGGAAATGCCGAATAAACGCCGGCAATAAGCATTACCAATAAAAAAAATATACCGAAGCCGATGGCGATTACGGGTAGATAAGGCTTTAATGCTTGCTTTATAAATTTTCCCAATAAATTAGCTAATTTTTTGGCTTGTTCTAAAGATTCATCATCTATGTTATTCATAGCAACCCCCCTCAATAAAAAACCCCGGCATTTACCGAGGTAATAATCAAAGATATCAAATGTTTAAGCTTATCTATAATAACCTAATTTTTTCCGAACCGCCCCTTTGTCCACAGATATGCATTCACCGAGGTTTGGGTACCGAAGTTAGACACCCTTCTACCCATGGGGGACAGTGCCATAGTTGCGGCGACCTTTGTTGTCGCGGCCACCCTGTTGGTGGTACCTGTCAAATCCTTCATTGCTCCCCAAAAATCCTGACCATTATTTTTACGTTCCCGGATTTCCTGGCTCACGTGGTACGCGGTAGAAGCTAAACCAGCCGAAGCCTTACCAGCCACGCCGTATACGCCGGCCATGGCCGGGGCAGCTTCAGGTACGGCAAAAGAAGAAAGCACCCCGGCGAAAGCAGCTCCCTTTGAAAACTTGTGCCCCGCCTGTGAAGCGATATTTACGATATCCTCCAACCTGCGGCTGCCCCGTTCCGGAACGGCACCGGGGCCGCCAGCACCAGCGCCGTACACATTACCGGACGCAGAAACGCCGGCAGCGCCCTCTTCAGTCCCAGATGAAGTGTTTTCATTTCCATAACCCGCATCATCGTATACCCCAGAAGGAATAAAAAACCCGGAAGGCGTCTCCCTGTAACCGCTTATGTCGCTTGCAACATTACCCGAATAAGAGTTTGCGCCAGAGCTCCCTGCGCCTCCACCTGGTCCCGCACCTGGAATGTTCGAGGAAGCTCCGCTGGAACTACCCAGACCTGGAGTGTTGGGAAGCCCGGACTTAACCTGCATTCCTGCCATGTTGCTAGTTATTCCCGACAACCCGCCTTTTTTCATCAAACCATGCGTTGTGCCGCTGGAAGGCGTCTCCCCGTAACCGCTTACGTCGCTTGCAACATTACCCGAATAAGAGTTTGCGCCAGAGCTCCCTGCGCCTCCACCCGGTCCCGCACCTGGAATGTTCGGAGCAGCACCGCTGGGACCACCTAGGCCTGGAGTGCTGGGTGGTCCAGGCTTAACCTGCATCCTTGCCATGTTGCCTGTAATTCCAGGCACCCCGCCATTTTTCATCAAACTATACGTCGCACCCAGCGCGCCCAGGCCGATGGCTGACCACTTTTCCTGATTCACCGTACCTACCCTGACAAGCATCTTCATAAATATCATATTGAACATTTTACTTACCGGAATCACTGTTAGCATCATAAAAAAAGTGTCCCAAACAGTGATGTTACCCATTACTTAACCCCCCAACTACCGGATAATAGTGCCGCCAGGAATCCGGCTATAGAAACGCTTAATCCCAGTATGATCAGGGCAAGAAGGGCTTTTCCCATCCCTTCAATCGTTTCGGTCCTGGTCTTTGTGTTCCTAACAAATAATAGTTTGGTCCCTAGTATAACGATTACATATACACATATAGCCCCGGCAAAACCGGCAAAATAAATCCCGATACGGATAAAGCCGCTTGAAAGCCATTCAGTACTCTCAAAAGCGCCGCCGATTGAACCGGTAAAGGTCATAATACTCACGAAAATACCCAAAGCCAGGGCGTGAGTGGTCTGCATAAAAACTGTTTGAATGACTTCCCCAACCCATATCTCAAGAATATGCCTTTGTGCAGTCATTGCCCAGACCCAGGCGATAAGCGGCGTGGCTACCAGGTTAGCGGCAAGCACCCATTTCCGGATAGTGTATAATGCGTTGAAATATATTGTGAAAGCAGTAAGCGCCCCGTTCAAAACAACATCGGCAATTGGGTTTCCAGTGTTTATGCTGCTCATCAGGCTGCCAAATATTTTTGTTTGGCTGTTAAAGACTAACTCGTCGAGATTTTTTAATCCGAATATTGTATTGAATATTTCTATTATCGTTTTGAATGGCGCGGCAACTATATTTTCAAACATCCCCACGGCAGTGCTTAAGGTTGGCTTATCCACTTGAGGGTTTGCCGCGAAAAAATTGACCAGTTTACCAAACAGCCAAACAAACCCGTCATTGATACTAAACAAAATAATGATAAAGAAAGAAGCCAGGGCGATAATCATCATGGTAAGACCAGCTCTTTGAACATCTTCGATAAATGAGACCCTCACCCCCGGATTCAATGAACTGGCCATTTGCCTGTAGCCTGATATAACCACGGTTATCATCAGGAAACCGCCCCCGATTGAGGTAAGTACGGTATACCAGAACATAATCACTTGCCACTGGCTGTCCGTGTATATAGAAGGGTGCATGGGCTCACCTCACCTGTACGGCTTCCGGATCAGAACGCAGGAAGTGCTCTTCAAACGGAAACCCTTTAAAATTAACGAAGGCGCTTTCCATCCCGGCCTTCAATATACCCTGGCCCTCTCTGAAGGTCTCAATTCTGTCGATAACCTCCTTGGGAAGATAAAAGATTTTCCCCAGTTCTTCCGCATCGTTGCGCTGCATCTTCAAGAAAAACTTTGTATCGCACTGGTTCATGATAACTTTCCCTTCTTCTGAGGTAAACTCTCTGAAGCTCTGGGAACCAACGATGAGGGAGGTATTGTACTTTGCACCCCGGCGAGAAATTTCCGATAGGAACTTGGCGGTGTCCTTGTGAAGCATCATCAACCAGGCTTCATCTACCACGACTCTTTTTCTCTTTTTATTTCTTTTGATGTACTTTTCCCACACCCAGGAAAGCATTACGTACATGGCATAGATGCGCTGGAATTCGGTTTTAAGGCCCTTTACGTCGAAAACAATCAGCTTGCTGTCGTATATATTCCCTATGCTCTGGCCGTCGAAAAAGCCCAGCCCGCCGCCCCTCCGGTACGGTTCAAGTATGTTAGCAAGCCTCTCCGCTTTTGGTCCCATGGTTTTGAGCCTTTCGGCATAACTGGAGATGGTGGGCATTTCTTTATACGACTTTCCGATATACGCCCCGTCTTCGGTTACTTTGCCGGCTGGCAAATAAATGCTCTCCGGGTCTTCGTTTATCTCCCTGGCGTAGTATTCTTCCTTGACAGCTCTCTCGGCCAGGGTACGCTCATCGGCTGTTATTCTCTCACCGTATTGAGCTTCAAGCATGGATGAGATTAACTGGCAAATGTCATCCGCCTTGCCGGCAATGTCAATATATTTTTCTTTGCTGTCCTCATCCTCGTCCGGCTCAATATCGAAGAGATTAAACATAACCTCCATATTGGGCTTAAACTTTACAATTATTCCGTCTAGCTCCTTAACCAGACCCCGGTACTCACCTTCCGGATCAATGATAACCGAGCTGATGCCATGAGCCATTGACCGGCCTGTGATGCCCTTGATAGTGTAGCTTTTCCCGACCCTGGTCATTCCGATTATAAACATGTGAAGTCCGCGAAGCCTGGGACTGCCAATAAAAAGATCCAAGAATACAGGGCTTCCGTTCTCATTTTCGCCGAAATAAATTCCGGAAGGATGAGTAAACTCCTTGGAAAGAAGCGGAGACAAACAGGCAGCGTTTGCTACTGTAACATCATGGTACTCTCCGATTGGCGTAAAAGTGGGTAAGGTATGTAGTAAACCTTCAAGCTGCCGGTCATACATATTTAATGCCTGTGTTCCACCGAGCATATCCTTCACTGTAGCGCACTTATACATCAATTCACCGTAATCCCTGGCGGTTATGAGGATGGTTGCCGTTGCGCATACGATATTATTTCTGCGAAGACTTATGTCAGTAAGCAGGCTGTCATAGAACATGTACTTTGTCTCCAGCGTTCCTATCTTTGTAGCATCCTCGTTTTTATGAGCAATTCTTAAATCAGCACCGATGATTGTATGCCACTTGCCAACCTTTTCCTCGGCCTGCTTCTTTGTATAAGGGTGTAGACCTATTGAAACCGTGACTCCGCCAAGAGAAACGATATCATTGAACCAACCAAAACAAACTAGTTCCGGGAGCACGTCAACCACCAACACACGGCAATACATATCATCAATGCGCAAGTGATCCTCGTACTCCACAATCCTGTCAGGTGAAAAGAGTTGGATAAGTTCCGGCGCGTAAGATGTTTGAACCGCATTATTTTTACTTTTAAACCTGTCTAAAAACTTTACCTTAATATGAATCACCTCCCATAAAAAAAGCCCGGAATAATCCGGGCTAAGAGATTTTTTCTACTTCCTTGACGTTGAACTTTATTGGAGCCACCCCTCCAAGCATTAAAACTTCTGAAGGTTTAGATAGCCTTTCAGGCAGCATCATCTCCTTAAGCGCATCCATTCCATCCGCAAGCGAGATAAGCGGCGTGAGAACGCTACCGGCCCTAGTTCGAAAAGCCTCCTGCAAAAGGGACATTTTCTCTCTTATTCTGTCCACCGGGTTACCACGGTAACCCGTGTCCGATATGGCAATCCACGTTACTTGCGCCATAGCCCGGCGCTGTCTTTTCATTTCCTCCAATTCGCGGGCATACATGTTACTGTACTGGGCCAGCTTTACGTTACTCGTCTCAGCAGCGTTGGCCCTGATCTCTCTAGCCACTGTGTCCGTATCGGTAATTACCGTACTGGTAATGTACTTTATAGGATACTTGATCTGATTCTGGATTCCAATTAAGGCGTCTTCACGGGCGTTTTGTTCGGCTTCAGACATCACATCAAAGTTGGTGCCTGAGAGCCTGGCCAAGCCCACATAAATTCCGCCCGCAGAAAAAATACCTGATTCGTGCATCTCGATCTGAATCAGGTCGCTTATATGCCGGCAGGTTGCCATAACCATCGGCCCTTTACGGACCATAGCTTCCTTTTCCGGCTCAAAAGGATCAATTTTCCCGACCGTCCTTTGGGCGCGCGAGATAATAATCATAGCAGTGGCCATTATCCCAATAAGGAAAACTATCATTGCCACCAGAGCAGCTAACATATTCGAGCCTCACTTTCTATAATTGACATACTTATGGGACCTGAACCTGTACTTTATCTTTTTCAACAGGTGCCTGTCCAGAGTAACAATGTTGTCATCTTCTTCAACCTTCTTTTTTGCTAAATACCAGCCGGCACCAGTGAAAGGAATTAAAACCGGCATACACAAAATAATGTCTTGCAGCCTGGCACCTAAAAGGACAAACAGTATCACGGCAATAATAAAACCGATTATCGCGCCACCACCGATCCAAAGCATTTCTCTTATGGACAGGTTATTGAAAATAAATGGTATTTCTTCCCGTGTTGAGTAAGGTACTGGGTAATCCCTCATGATTATTGCGCCCCTTTCACGAGGTAAGCAAACAAGCCAACTATTGCGCAGGCAAGCCCGACGATCCCCATAGCAATAAAGATCCATTTTAAGTGATCAAGTGTATCCATCCGCTCTTTTTGGCCAACACCTTTTAGCTTCATTCCGAGAAATATCAGCATAGCAGCAGCTAACACGCCATCCAGGGCACCCACGCCCAAAGCAATTTTTAAAATCTTGGCGGAAAAAGTTGCAGCATCCATTTGAGGAAGTCCTGTAGTTATATCTGGGTTATCGGCCCGAGCCGGCAGGACTCGGGAGAAGAAAAGCAGGCCTGCCGTAAGAATAGTTGTACTGATATGCCGATTAAACTTAACAAACTTTTCTCTCAAAATATCGTCCCTCCTTAAAAAAATTGATTTCTAAAGTATAACTAAATGGTTTCACACCCCCCTTTAAAATAAAAAGGCGGGCAAATTTGCCCGCTAATATTCCACGTGGAATAATTAAATATTTTTTAATAAACAACATTGCTTTTCAACATCTACGGCCTTAAAAGCTATAGTACAGGTCTTATGTTAAAGGAGAATAATTTTAAATTACTTGCTCCCTCCGCATATAGCGTCCCATGCCTGCCCATTACTTGCACTTCTACGGCCGCCCTGTTTACCAGTTCTTGAAACACCTTCTCCAACCGCTGATAATTCCTCAAACATCTCTACAATTTCATTCGAACTACTTATTATTATCCCAGGAGGTAAGGGTGGACTTATATCCTGGTAGATAATTTTTTTCCTGCGCTTGCGGTTTCTGTTTTCACAGTCTATTTTAACCCACTTTAAATATGGTCTGGAAGAGTTTGCTCTTAAATATCTTGCCAGGGCCTCCAGCCCAGCCTTTCCTTCCGAATAGTAAATCAAGCGGAGTATTGCAGCCCTTTTATCTGGGTGCTGACGGTATTTCAGCGCCATATTACAGATTACCAGCGTAGTCATATCTTCACCTTCCGTCGCTGAATAATCTCTTCTCTAAAACGCGCAACACACAAAAGAAAGTACGGCACCATTATTTTGTCCTTACCCACCTCTGGAGGAACAGGGTAGTAAGCAACCAACGGTCTTATGCCGCACTTTTTGACCATTTTCTTAGCTAATAAGTTATAATAGAGCCGTTTTTCTTCAGACGGAATCAACACATTAACAATGCGGACATCCCCGACATCGATGTCGGGGATGTCCGCATAGTTTTTACCTTTCTTTTTATTAACTCTCTTATCAACTACCTCCATTTAATCCCTCCAGGTAAAAAGTTTTTTCGTGCTTCGCCGGGCAAATATGCCCGCACCCGGCCTGCCGCGAGTAGGCGCACGAAACTAAGGACCGGATATAGGAAAAGAATAAATTAGCGTCGAGCCGAGCTCTTACAATCGCGCCGAAAAGGTAGGATCTTAAACGGACGCCTTCCCAGGGGACGTAATAAACGCCAGGTAAAAATACCTATCTTCATTCAGTTATCAAATTTTTCGAGAACTATAACAGCATTGAGACAGTGCATCAGCAACAGTTTCCCGAAAAATACGGGGGGCGCAAGTACCAGTGTACTTATTAAAGAGACACCGGCCGGCCCGCCCCGGCTCAGTCCCCCGCTGTTCACCGGGTAATAGCGGTCCTACCCGTTTGCGGGTTTCCCCGCCCGAAACAATTCGGTTTCCAGCTCACGCCCGGGTATACGCTGCCAGCTGTTTGATTGACATTCCGCCAAGCTTCCCTTTTACGGTAGGTCCGCCGACTCCCACCGCCACTGCCCCAGTGACCCATAGACACAAGAATGCACGTCCGTCTGCCGGGACTTTTCTCTTTAAACTAATCAGGAGTGTGGAAAATTTTTATAGCCTTAGTGCAGCAAAAAGTTATCCCTATTGTCATTGTTTTTAGTTTGCTTCACATTTCTATTCTGTTAAATTTTAAGGTATATTTAGATTCACTAATTAACTAAGAATATTCCTATACGGAAACCATACTATTTCGCCCGAGAACCACGCAGTTTAGATACCGCTGTTTTAGCAATATCCCTAGCTCTTCTCTGCATTGTCACATTGCGTGGCTCGTCCGTTTGGGATAACCATTTGCTTAGTGCTGTGAATGGGATAATAATCCGTCCTTGGCCCTTTTTACCTCTTCCTTCAATGCGCTTGTACGGCAGTGTGCCATTTTCAACCATGCGATAAACGGTCATTATAGAAACTCCTAAAAGGTCCGCTGTTTCTTCGACCGTATAGGCAAGGCGAGCAACTGCCTGTGTGTTTGGCATATGATTCACCTACCTTTGACGGAATTTAGTATCATGAGTTATATTTATATACAGTCTGTGACGCTGCCGGCTGTTTGGTTGACGTTCACCTGGCTTCCCTTTTACAGCAGGTCCGCCGACTCCCTCCGCCACTGCCCCAGTGACCCATAGACACAAGAATACGCATCCGTCTGCCGGGACTTTTCTCCCTAAAAAATAAGAAGTGTGGTTATAAATTACTGCGCAAACCTCCTGACATATTAACAGAAAACAAGCGCAGTAAAGTTTATTGTTCTCATAGGTATTACAGTAGGCTACTGTTTCTGGCTTAAGGCTATCCTCGGATAACTAACTGATTGTCTTTCATTGATCCGATCATATTATCCCGTTCCTGTCTGAGAATGCTTTCTGCTATAATGCGTACCATCGTCTTGTGCCCGTGATTAACAGCAGCCATTATTTCGTCATTAATGTTTTCTGATGATACATAGTGTATTTTAAATCTCATGTTCTCACAGCGTGATTTACGGGCCATAATAATTGTTCCCCCTACTTTTGTAGTGTACAGTGCGGCAAGATATATTTCTAAAAATGTTTAGTTTATTTAGTTCACTGGAAGGTAATTCCATAAAAACAAAGAAATACTTATTATAGCATAGCCCTTTGCTTATCTGCATCGGCCTCTTTAATAGCACGTATTACCGGTGGGCCGATTATTTTAGCAAGCCTTTAAAAAAATCATTTGTATCATCCGGTGCCAGCCCAAGGATTTTTTCTTTGATCGTTTCTATTTTGTCAGCATCACGACGGGCTGTCAGTTCGACAAACATAATTTCCATAAAATTACCTTTAAGGGCTGAGGGATCATTTTTTTACCCATTTTTTTTACAACTTTGATTATGGTCTTTCTTTTGGGGTCCACAAAGGTTTAATGCACCGCATCTCGGGCATTTTATTTCTAAAAGATCTTTTTTAAGAATACCTAAAACTTTGTTGCAGTTTAGACAGCGTATTTTTTTAGCCATGGGAAATCACCCTATTCGTCTACACTTTTAATGTTCATTATCTTCTAAAAGACTGCTTACACTGATTCCCAAAGCAGAAGTTAATTTACACAGTGTGTCAATACGTGGAATTCTTTTCCCTGCTTCTATCTCACTAATTGCTGACTGTGGAACATGAGCTTTTTCAGATAACTCTTTTTGTGTCATTTCACCACGAAATGTAATTAAAAGACTAGGAAGATTTTTCATTTTATTCACCACCATATCCGTTAGCTGATATAAGCTTATACGAATTCGTATATGGTGTCAATACGTAAACGTATAGCTATAAAGAAAAATTTTTATGATACAATCTGATTACGGATAAATGTTAATGAGGTGTAAAGTGAATATTGGTCAAAAGATAAAATCGACACGAGAAGCACAAGGCGTCAGTATGAACGCCCTAGCTAAACGTTCAGGAGCTTCTCAATCCGCAATTAGTGAAATAGAAGCCGGTAAACGTCAACCTACATTTGAGGTTTTAGAACGAATTATTACTGGCCTTGGATTAACTCTATCTCAGTTTTTCGCTGATAAAGATCAAAAATTGTATCAACTCCCTCCCGAAATCTGGAAACTCGTTGTCGATAAAAACAACTATGGCCTTCTTAAACAAATACAGGCCATGAAAAATAAAGGCTATTCAAATGAAGTAATAATTGAGTGGTTAACATCATTAGAGAACACATTGGAGAATATTAAAACAAGCGGAGTTTTTTGGGGTGGAGAAGATTTAGAGGAATCGCAAAAGTACACTAAACAAGAAAAACAAGAGATTATTGAAGGTCTTAATAAAAAACTAAACGATCCTAATTTCAAACCACCATGGAAAAAGAATAATGTCGAATAGTGTCTGAATTTTTGTTAAGGAAAATGTTATCTCCTGTCGAATTATGAAAGTAAAATTTGACAGGAGGAATTACATGAAAGAAACAGTAATAATCATGCCTGGGCTGCTTCAAGATTTTATCGTAATTAGTAATAACGTAATTTTGGTCAGCCCAGAATTTGCGCAACAATTAATTAACAGCTAAGAGTTATTGAAGGGAGCGCCTTTGAACGCCACAGAAAAGAAAACATTAATATTTATATAATACAATAATACTTAGCAAAATAATTAAAAAAAACCAAAAATCTTATAACAAGCATGGTTATTACAAAAAAAATTTTTTACCCAAAAATTGATTAAAACAAAAATAAGAAGCAGTTGAGGAGAATTTTTATGGATAGTGAGAAATTTCAAGAGTTAGTGTTACAGCAGTTGCGGGTCCTTACAGAAAACCAAAAGAAATTTACTGAAGGTCAACAACAACTCACAGAAAAAGTTGGTTCACTTACCGAAGGCCAAGGCCTCCTTACAGAAAAAGTTGGTTCCCTTACTGAAGGCCAAGGCCTCCTTACAGAAAAAGTTGGTTCCCTTACCGAAGGCCAAATGAGACTTGAAGAAAGGCTTACTAAATTAGAAAATGTAGTCATCCGTATCGAAAACGATCACGGTAGAAAACTTGGTGCTCTCCTTGATGGCTATCACCATAACGCCGAAGTCCTTGACGAACATACCGAGCGTCTTACCCGGATCGAATCAAAAATTACTGCCCATGACATACAGATTTCAATACTCGACAAAACCAAATCTAATAAGCGTAAGGCCAAGTGAAATAGGAGACATCATGAAAGCAACAATTTATGAGCGTTTTTCGAGCGACAACCAGAGAGAAGAAAGTATCACCGCCCAAGTAAGAGCGTGTACCGAAGTTGTAGCTTCAATGATAGTTAGCTTTATTAGAGAACGAAGAATCGAATTTGCAGGCATTTGGACATTAATAAGCTGGGTAGCCATAGTATATACATATTGGATTTTTTGCAATCCTAACCTGGATGGCTACATTTTATATTTGGAGGAAGTCGGAAGGGGGAGGAGTGTAGCTTTTAATGATTATTCACTTTTTGCATTTAACCAAAGCTTAGGTTTATTATTATTAATTATTGCTTCAATTTATACTCTTATACTGTCGTTAACTTTTATACTCTGGCTGGTAGGGTATAATAACAAATTTTTATACAGTTTTTGTACTAAATTGGCTAGATTTTATAATCCTTACTTACTAGCATAAAACTTCGTTTAAAGCCTTTTTATCATGGAAGGAGGGAATAATATGCCTGGTCACATAGAAAAGGTAAAAGGTACAAAAAATAAGTTTAAGATCATAGTTGAAGCCGGCAAAGATCCCTTAAATCCCAAAAAGAGAAAGCGCATTGTTCGTTATCATAAAGGCCGGGAATCAGAGGCAACCGATATAATGGCTATGATTATCGCGGAATTGGAACAAGGCACAGTTGTTGAGCCGAATAAAATAACAGTATCAGACTGGATGGAAACATGGCTTGAGGAATACAAAAAGCCCTCTATACGCGCAAAAACATACGACCAATATACTTGGGCTAACGATGCTTTTATAAAGCCTTATATTGGCTCTCTACCTCTTCAAAAACTACGCCCCGAACATATACAAAAACTATACAATTCTATACTGCAGGCAAATAAATCCACCAGGCTTGTTCATCTTATTCATTTGCTACTTTCGAGTGCTTTAAAACAGGCCATAAAGAATAGGATAATTAAAGAGAACGCTACCGATGCCACTACAAGGCCACCTATGCGAAGTAAAGAGGTCAGGGCACTTACCGAAGAAGAACAAAGTCGCTTTATTAGTGCCTTGTTGACTCATCCATATGGTGCCGCATTTGTTACCCAATTGGGCACCGGTTTACGTAGAAGCGAACTCCTGGGATTGCACTGGGAGGATATAGATGAGGCAATCAACGCCTATGAACAACAACTTGAAAAAGAAAATATCATCGCAAGTCTTGAAAAAGAGGCCAAAGAAAATGAGGATGATCGAGATTCGTTAGAGGCAAATATTGAATCCCTAAAAACTGAAATAATAGATTTAAAAAGAGATATGGTTCTATATGTCCGGCGCGGGATCGTATACGTAAGAAAACAGGGGCTTATGAATGATGATCCCAAAACAAATAAAAGCAAACGAATGGTACCGCTACCGCTACTTGCTGTTACAATGTTAAAACAACATAGGGATAAACTTCGGATAGAAGGATTATACCGAACTGATGGGCCGGTATTCCCGGGTAAAAATGGCGGGTATTTATTTCCTGATACCCTAAATAAAAAATTTAATAAGCTACGCGATGATTTAAATTTCAAAGATGTCAACCCTCATGCCTTGCGACATACTTTTGCCACCAGGCTCCTAGAATTAGGTGAGGAAATGACAACCGTTCAAGAATTGCTTGGTCATACAAAAATTAGTACAACCTCAGATATTTACTCTCACGTTTCCGAAAAATTAAAACGCCGGGCAGTGGATAAATTGGACAATGTTTTGGTGCCCAATACCACAAAAGAGACCCCTCGGGCACCAGTTAGGGCACCAAATGAACCACTTCCAAATTAAAACAGCCCCGCAAATGCTTGCGGGGCTCAACCTTCTTTGGCGCGCCCGAAGAGATTCGAACTCCCGACCTTCTGATCCGTAGTCAGACGCTCTATCCAGCTGAGCTACAGGCGCAAATTATTCTCTTTTCCACGTTGCAATA
>JGI11944J13513_1001217_pt1 | contig 21418 bp, 17 predicted proteins | sample TerdegcoTASludge_FD_13513 | JGI IMG/M metagenome (IMG submission 13513) | reverse complement strand
GTCCTTCAAGGATACCTCCTTCTTGTCATCAGAATGAGGTAATATATCATATATATCAATATGTTACAAGTAATTTCAGGGGAAATTACCGTGCAAAGGTCTTGAATTGTATGTCCCAGGTAGCCGATTCGGTGATTGAGTACATTATGGTATTGTCAGTAGATTCCCACGGGCAAGCCCGTGCCACGAAAATATACACGCTGCCCGAATTTTAAACGCATTCGCCCACATGCGAAAGCGTGGCCCTCTGTGGGGTGTATGTTTTTCGTGGGAAGCTTTCCGCGAACTCAGCGAGTGTAAAGGGGAGCCTCTGACGGCTTAGCCCGGGAGAGGGGACGACCTGTCTTTCCGATCCACCCTCCGCAGGAGAACAGTTATGAAGAACGGGAACCTCGGCGATGGGAGACGCAAGCCCCAGGAATCGATGGGCGACACCAGTCCAGGTCATAATATAACGAATCTTTTCAGGTACTGAACTATTTCATCAGGTTCATCCATGATCTTAAAGATTTCAAGATCTCCTGCGGACACCTTGTCACAGGACAAGAGATTTTCTTTCATCCATTCAATAAGCCCTCTCCAATATGAAGAGTCAACGAGGACAACAGGGAAAGGTTTAATCTTTTTTGTCTGGATGAGAGTCAATGCCTCAAAACACTCATCGAGTGTTCCGAATCCGCCTGGCATAACGATGTAGGCCATTGCATATTTGACAAACATTATCTTCCTCACAAAAAAATAGCGAAACTGGAGCTTAATGTTTGCAAATGGATTCGGCACTTGCTCAAATGGAAGTTCTATGTTGAGGCCTATTGACTTAACTCCTGCTTCTGCGGCACCTTTGTTCGCTGCTTCCATCACCCCCCCGCCACCACCGGTGATAATGTTGAAACCGTTCTTTCCGAGTAGTTTCGAAAGATTATATGCCCGTGTATAGAGAAGGTCTCCGTCTTTACAACGGGCGCTCCCGAAAACGCTTATTGCAGGCTGTATACCTGAAAGATTTTCAAAACCTTCTACGAGCTCTGACATAATGTGGAACAACCTCCACGTATCCTTCACGGTTATATCGTCAACAACATACTGTCTCTCCATTGAAACTCCTTTTTACCTTGAGATTTTGGCTGTTCACATATATTATTTAGATGGTGCAGATATGTCAAACGAAAAGGATTCTCATGAATTCCTCTGGAATTATTTGGCATTTCTGTACACACTCTTACCCCCGTGTAGACAGGGTATGAACTTTTCTGATTGAGTTATGTATGGGTGAAATTTTAGTCGGTACAAGCGGCTTTTCTTTTGATGATTGGATTGGCGAGGTATATCCTGAGAATATCAAAAAGCAGGACATGCTGACCTACTATGAAAAGATTCTTGGTTTTACGGCCCTCGAGGTTAACTATACCTATTACGCTCTCCCTTCGAGGAAAACAATGGAGTCTTTCGTCAGAAAAACTTCTGATTCATTTGCGTTTGCCGTCAAAGCCTATAAAGGAATAACTCACGAAAGAGATGAAACTACACGGGCACAGTTTAAAATCTTCAAAGAAGGGATTAGCCCTCTTGGAAAAAACTTACGGGCACTTCTTTTTCAGTTTCCGTATGCGTTCGTTCCAACTCAGGAGAACAAAGACTACCTCAAGATCCTTAAGGATGAATTCCAGGATTATAAATCAGTGGTTGAGTTCAGAAATGTTCGCTGGCTTGAGGGCAGACATGCGGATATCCTTTCTGAACTGTCTTTTGGCTTCTGTATCGTAGATGAACCACAGCTGAAAGGACTTTTCCCGTTTCGTCCGGTTCTTACATCAGAAACAGGATATTTTCGTTTTCACGGTCGCAACAAGGCATGGTTTCGTGAACCTGTTGAGGTACGCTATAACTACTTATACACAGAGAAGGAATTGCGAAAATTCGTAGAACCAATACAGGATATTGGGCGAAAAGCAGAAACAACATTTGTATTCTTTAACAACTGCCACTTAGGAAAGGCAGTGAAGAACGCACATATGATGAAGGGATTCCTCAGTGAAAACCGGGGGAACGCATCGCGTTTCGAGGTACAATCGGAACAACCCAAACCGGATGAAGCTCACGCAGAAACCGTGAAAGAAAGGCGGTTCAATGAGAGTCGGAATTGATATAGGCGGAACAAAGATAGTCGCAGGCATAGTGGACAATTCCGGAAAGGTTATAACCAGAAAAAAGATATTTGTAGGACGCCATACGAGCTACCCTGTTCTTCGAGATTCAATCGTTCAATTAGTGTACGATATTCTTTCCACACGTGATATCACCATAGCATTGGTAGAGAGAATTGGTATTGCTTGTGCTGGGCAGGTAGACAAAGAATTTAAGAAAATCATATTTTCGCCAAACCTTGGGTGGCGCAATGCGCCATTGAGGGATGACTTAGAATCTTTATTGAAGATAAATACTTTCATCGAAAATGATGTCAACGCGGCAACCTATGGTGAGTGGCTTTTTGGCGCTGCGAAAGGCGCCGATGATGTCCTCGGGGTATTCTTAGGGACTGGAATTGGCGGAGGAATTATTGTTCGCGGTACAGTATATCGGGGATTCAATAACGCAGGGGCAGAGATTGGCCACATGATCCTCAACCCCTTTGGTTATCCCTGTAACTGCGGCAACACGGGTTGTTTTGAAGCATACTGTGGCGGAGCGTATATCGCTGAACGGGTAAAGAAACACATAAAAAGCGGTTACAGAGGCCAGGTATGGGAGCTTATTCATGGCGATATGTCAGCCCTGAATGCCGGGCACATTGAATCTGGGGCAGACGTTGGAGATGCATTGTGTGAGAACGTTTGGACTGAGATGCTTGAATACCTTGGTTCTGGCCTTGCGAGTTTGGCTAACCTTTTAAATCCCAAAATCATTGTTATGGGTGGAGGTGTTGTCTATGGAACGCGTCACCTCATTCCTGATGTTAAACCCATCTTGAAAAAAAGGGCTATGGCCGCTTCGCTAAAAAATATGAAACTCGTAAAAGCACAGTTAAAAGAGGATGCAGCAATTATCGGGGCTGCATTTATAGAACCTTAAAAAAACGAAACATGCTGTAACGGGTAATCAGTGACGCGTGACGGGTCAAAAAAACCGATTACCGATTTCGCATTACGGTATTTATAGGAGGCAAAATGGGAGAAAACAAGATCGGCTTTCGGGTTGTAGCAACTGTCAAACAGGTAAAGGGACATTGCAATGCCGGCCATACAGTTGGAGACCAGATTGAGCTCAGTGGTCATAATACGGGCAATATGTGCGGTTTTTTCTATCACGATCTCTTTCCCTATGTTATCATGCTCCAGTTTGGCGGAGGATTCCCTCCTGAATGGGGCAACCCCGATGTGATCGAGATGTCCTGTATGGACAAAATGAATGAAGTAACGATTGAACTGAGAAGGATACGGGATTAGAGAGCATCGGAATGTGGAGCAACCAGCCCGTTTCTCGGGCGAGAAGGGGAGTTTCCAACAGCTTTGCTGATGGAGGGGACAACCTGTCCTCCGATCCACTCTCCGCAGTAGAACTGTTACGAAGGATGGGAGCCTCGGCGAAGATAGGCGTGAGTCCCAGAATACAGAAAGGATAATACCATGAACAAAGCCATATTTCGGGAATATGATATAAGGGGAGACGTTGAGAAGGATTTAACGGATTCTGTCGTTCGAGACATCGGGAGAGCCTTTGCGACATACATGGGAGAACGAGGTAAAAAGAAAGCGTCTCTGGGAAGGGATTGCAGACTCAGCTCGGAGCACTTCAGAGATCTTATTGTTGAAGGCATGGTGGAAGGCGGATTAAGCGTTGTTGATCTGGGGCTCGTCCCCACACCACTCTTCTATTACTCCCTGTTTACCCTTGACGTAGAAGGCGGCATCATGATAACTGGCAGCCACAATCCTCCCTCAATGAATGGTTTCAAGGTTGCTTTCGGCAAAAGTACGATTTTCGGGGACGAGATTCAGTACATAGGAAAATTGATCGAGGAGGGACGCTTTGCTCACGGAAAGGGGTCATATAGTGAATACAAGAATATTGTTCGTGATTATTATGGTTTTTTAAGGTCCAACATTAAACTGGAAAAAAGCTTTAATATTGTCATTGACGCCGGAAACGGGACCGGTGGAGTCGTTGCAGTTCCGATACTCAGAGAGATGGGGCAGCATGTTACTGAACTTTTCTGTGAAATGGACGGCCACTTCCCAAACCATTTTCCAGATCCTACCGTTGAAAAGAATATGGAGATTCTGCGTCGGACTGTTCTCGAACAAAAGGCTGACATCGGCATTGGATACGATGGAGACAGCGATAGAATTGGCGTTATCGATGATACGGGGAACATTATCTGGGGTGACTACCTCATGATCATATTCGCACGGGATATTTTAAAAACCCATAAAGGAGCAACGTTCGTCTCTGAGGTGAAGTGTTCAAAGAACCTTTTTGATGATGTGGAAAAACATGGCGGCGTTCCGATCATGTGGAAAGCCGGACATTCCCTGATAAAACAGAAGATGAAAGAGACAGGAGCGTTGTTGGGCGGAGAGATGAGCGGGCATATCTTTTTTGCTGATAAATTTTTTGGGTTCGATGATGCCATCTACTCGTCTCTCAGGCTCCTCGAAATTATGGGCAAAAGCAATCATTCCCTCTCTCATTATCTCTCTGATGTGCCAAAAACGTACGCCACCCCTGAGATACGCATTGATTGCCCTGACACCATAAAATTCGAAGTGGTAAAGAAACTGACCGACTATTACAGGGGTAAGTTCACCATTATCGATATAGACGGCGTCAGGATTCTTCTCGATGACGGGTGGGGGCTTGTCAGGCCTTCAAACACACAGCCGATTCTCGTTCTTCGGTTTGAGGGGCAAAGCGAAGAGGCTCTGAAAAAGATTCAGGAGATGGTGATGGAGAACCTTAAACACGTGATGGAAGAACTGATGACGTGAACAAGAGAATTCGAGAAGATACGAAATTATGGAGCTGAATTTAATCTTGATTCCTTGTAACTTCTCAGTTTCTTAACGTCTTGGGCCGCTGACCTGACTAAAATGATCGATACATGGTATAACATTACACAATGCTGGATATTCCTAACTCAATAACGAAACCAGCCCGGTATACAGGCATTGAACCAAACCGGGTAATGAAAGACCCTGCTCGGGTAGCAGTAAGATTTGCACTCTGCTATCCTGACGTGTACGAAGTTGGTATGTCTTATTATGGATTTTTTCTCCTTTATGGTATCGCAAACAGCATGGCAGATGTCTGGTGTGAGCGGTGCTTCGCTCCTTGGGGTGATATGGATAGCTACCTCAGACAGAATGCTCTTCCCCTTGCAACCCTTGAATCACATACCCCGCTTTCTGCCATGGATTTAGTGGGCTTTTCTCTTTCTTATGAACTCAACGTCACAAATATCCTCAATATGCTTCACCTTGCCGGTATTCCCATCAGGGCTGAAGACAGGAAAAATGGCCCTATTGTGATAGGAGGCGGGCCATCCATGCTCAATCCTGTTCCGTTTCAGAAGTTTTTCGATCTCATAGTTGTTGGCGAGGCGGACGAAAAACTCTTCGAAATCCTGAATGTCCTGAAAATATTGAAGGGTGAGCAGCGAGAAAAGATTATCGAGAACCTAACCAGGCTTGAAGGGGTATATTCTCCTCTCTTTCCGCACGATCAGGTGCAGAGACAATGTATCGGGAATCTTGATGATTCTTATCATCCGACAAACCCTCCAATCCCTATTGTGGGAAGCATCCATAATCGTTTTAATGTCGAAATCTCGAGGGGCTGTGGGAACAGCTGCAGGTTCTGCCTTGCAGGTTTTGGGTACAGGCCTTACCGTGAGCGATCATTTGAAAATGTGAAAGAGATTATTGACCATGGCATGCAGGGAACAGGGTATGAAGAAATTTCTCTTCTTTCCCTAAGTTCAGGCGATTATAGTAACCTCTTTGACGTAATCGCTTATATCAAGGAGCGGTATCGTGGTGTCTCAGTTGCGCTGCCATCATTAAAAATAGGGAGCATCAAGGAAAACGAGATTAGCCTTATAGGCGACATTGCCAGGACGGGTTTCACATTTGCTCTTGAGTCCGCTACAAAAGCCATGAGATGCAAGATCAACAAAAATATAGATGTTGATATCCTTGTCGGGCAACTCCCTCTTCTTAAGAAACAAGGGTGGAGAAAGCTTAAGCTTTATCTTATGATTGGTTTCCCGTGGGAAACAGAGGAAGACATTGAGGCAATCAAAGACATACTTATCCCCTTTGAAAAAGAGCGTATCGATATTAATCTGTCTGTATCTCCTTTCATACCAAAACCACACACACCTTTTCAATGGCTGGCCATGGAAGATGAGATAATTCTTTCAGAAAAGATCAGTATGCTCAAAAAAATTCTGAAAGGCAGAAGGGTAAAGGTAAAATACAGAGATCCAAAGACAAGTCTTATTGAGGCCATCATCTCAAGAGGCGATGACCGGCTTTCGTCTCTGTTCGAATATCTCTTTCATAAAGGTGTAAAACTTGAGGCCTGGCGGGAATATTTTCAACCGAAATTCTATGACGAATGGTTTGAGGACCAAGAAATCTCTATGAAAGATTATTTAGGTTCAAAGCCTATCGAAGGCACCCTTCCTTGGGACATGATCAATACAGGGATCGACAAATCTTTTCTTTTCCATGAGCTCACTCGTGCTCAGTCAGGTAAAAAAACTGAAGATTGTTATACCGGGTGTGCGGGGTGCGGAATTGGCTGCAGTGAATCCCGTCAGAGAGATTCAGCGTTCGGTGTTCAGCGTTCGGCGTTGAATCTGAAGCCAAATGATTCGATAGCGCAGTCTAAAAACATCCCTTGCGATATGGGATATGCGATATGCGAGGCTTTAAACGATGAACAAAAACCTGGTGCCCATAGCCCCTCGCCCATAACCGCTGGTGTAAAATACACCTTCCGGTATGGGAAATACGGCGACGCACGGTATATTGGACATCTTGACACTATGAATATCCTTCTCCGTGGGCTTCGGTCGCGTGGAATTACCATAAGAACACACGGTAAATTTCATCCTATGCCAAAAATATCCCTCTCAGAAGCCCTTCCAATTGGCATTGAGAGTACGTGCGAATTGATTGAAATAGAAGTAGATACAGGAGTTTTGATCCATGAAAAAACAATCACTGAAATGAACAGGATATTGCCGAGAGGAATCAAGATCTTTGAGTTTATCAAAGGAAGTATTCAAAATATGGTAAAAGATTACTCATATCTCCTGATAGCCGATAAAAGTATCGATATGGAATTGTGGAAACTGGGGTATAATAGGAAACGATATTTTTACACATGGAAGGGGAAAGGCGTGAAAGAGTTGAACATGAAAGGTAATTTTCAACGAATCATAAAGATGGAGGACAGAAGGATTCATGGCCTCAGAACTGATAATTAATGTTACATTTAACGAGACACGCATTGCATTTCTTGAAAATGGCGTACTTGTAGAATTCTTCATCGAGAAAAAAAATGATAACAGCATGGTTGGCAACATATACAAGGGAAAGGTTGTGCGAATCGTTCCGGGTATGGATGCGGCCTTTGTCGATATCGGCCTTGAAAAATCAGCCTTTCTTTACGTTGGAGATATCATTCTCGATAAGATGATGTATGAAGAGTACGATGATTCTGACTACCCAGTTGCGCTCAATGAAAGAATCGAGGGGGTCCTCGAAGAAGGCCAAGAACTGATCGTTCAGGTCTCACGGGAACCAATAGGGCAAAAGGGCACACGGGTCACTTCGAAGATAACCCTGCCTGGGAGACTTCTTGTTCTTATGCCGGGAACGGAACATATTGGAGTTTCACGGAGGATTGAACAAGAGGAAGAACGAAAGAAGCTCGCCACAATGCTTAAAGAAGAAATATGCCCCAAAGGGTATGGGCTTATCGCCAGAACTGCTTCGGAAGGTAAAACTCAAGAAGAATTATTGGCAGACCTCAACTTTCTGAAAAGAATATGGGAAAGTATTCAGGAGAAGGCAAAAACTGTGCGCGCTCCTTCGATCTTGCATCAGGATCTCGGAATTATTTTCAGAGTAATCAGGGATTTACATTCTCATAATTTGAAAAAGATTATCGTTGATGACGTCTCCGTTTACAAAAGGGTGGAAGAATTTCTCAAAGACTACCTTCCAGAACAAGGCTGCGAAGTAGCCTACTTTGATGAAAAAGACCCTATCTTCGAGGTCTTCGGAATTGAGGTTGAGATCGCAAAGCTCCTGCAAAAAAAGATTTGGCTGAAGTCAGGGGGCTACATTGTCCTCGATTATACCGAGGCTTTGACCGTAATTGACGTTAATACCGGACGATATCTTGGAAGAAAAGACCTTGAAGATACCATTCTCAGAACCAACCTCGAAGCCGTAAAGGAAATAGCCTATCAGATACGGTTACGCAATATCGGTGGTATTATCATCGTTGACTTTATCGATATGGAGCGCAAAGAGTCAAGAGAAACGGTTTTTCAGGCTCTTATGGAGGCCTTGAAGAAAGATAGAATTAAGACGTTTGCATATCCAATAAGCGAGCTTGGCCTTGTACAGATAACTCGCAAGCGCACACGACATAATATTGTCAACCTCCTTACTGAAGTATGCCCAACATGCGAAGGTTCCGGGTATATAAAATCACGGTATACCGTATGCTATGAAGTGTTACGGGAACTCAGAACCTTTTGTAAAAAAGAAGGTGGGGGTCGGATTAATGTATATCTTTCTCCGGAAGTTGCCAGCCTTCTGTATGAAGAAGAGAAAAGCTCCATTGAGTTTATTGAAAACACATACAACACGAATGTTAACATTATTGCTAATCCAGAGTTTAGTGTCGATATTTTTCAGGTAGAAGGTGTACGCTAGTGGGTCTTATTTTTGTTTGCCTATACGTTGCATGCGAGATTATCGCAAACGTTACAGCTGGCAGGCCTGTTTCTATTTTTGGGATCGTTGTGCCATCAGCCGTTTTTATTTATACGCTTACATTCACACTCGTTGATGTCATCCACGAGATTTATGGGAAGGAGGGTTCAAGAAAGGTAATCCTCGGGGCTTTCTTTGCAAACATTCTCCTTGCAGTGTATACGTATCTCGTAATTCATCTCCCTGCCCCTGGCTTTTTCACTGATGCTAAATCATACGAAACAGTTTTCGGAACAACACCGAGGATAGTATTTGCAAGTCTTACAGCATATCTTATCAGTTCAATGGTTGACGTAGAGATTTATCACCTGTGGAAAAAACGTGTCCGAAAGGCAAAGTGGTCACGGGTTCTTGCCAGTAATAGCGTTTCAACCCTGGTTGACAGTTTTGTCTTCATTACTATCGCCTTTGCAGGGGTCATGCCTATCCTGCCCCTCATAGCAGGCCAATACATTGTAAAAATGGTCATCACCGTCCTGAGTCTGCCTTTGATATACACCACAGACCTGAGTGGATCAATCGCACGGTATGCAAAAAGCAGGTAATAGGCAACTGGCGATATAGGTGATTGAAATTGCGAGAAAAGCGGGACAAGGGGGAAAGGAAATAAAGAGTGAAAAGTGAAAAGTTAAACGGAAGAAGTAAAGGCAGTGAAGAATCAATAGCTTTGATTTACAACCGTTTCCGCATCACGCGTCACGAGTCACGATTGAATTTATATTGTGGCTGCCAAGGACTTCTCTCTCCGAACGCCAAACGCCCTGCGCTGAAAATTATATGACGCACACCGTCCTCTCCCCGGCAAAGGTTAATCTCTTTCTGAAGGTTATTTCAAAGCGACCCGACGGTTATCATAACATCGTAAGTATTGTAGATATTATTTCCCTGTGTGATATCATCCATATTGAGGCTATTCCTGATGACGCTGTTACTGTCAAAGATGATAAGGGTGTACTGCCTGATGGCATGGCAAATACCGTGTATCGAGCAGTAGTTGCCTTAAAAGAAAGATTCAAAATCAGTTCAGGCGTCACCATATTCATTGAAAAAAACATCCCTATTGGAAGCGGGCTGGGAGGGCCAAGCAGCAATGCTGCAACGGTACTGAAGCAATTGGCAAAAATTTGGAATATCGAGCTCGGTGAGGCAAAATTTTACGAAATTGGAAAAAATATCGGCGCAGATGTTCCTTTATTTTTGTATGGAAAACCATGCATAATGAGCGGAATAGGAGATGAGATTTCTCCTATCGAATTGCCTGACCTGTGGTACGTCATTATCTACCCAAACGTTTCAATATCAACCCGAAGGGTGTACGAAGACGTAAAAATCGTGTTGACAAAAAAGCAAAATGATATTAAATTGGTTGCGAAATTTAATAGTGCTCAAGAAGTTTCTTCTATTTTGGAAAACGACCTTGAGAAAATCGGTATCTTACTGTGCCCGGCAATACAAACCATTAAAGAGAGGTTAATTGATGCAGGGGCCCGTGGCGCATTGATGAGTGGGAGCGGCTCATCTGTTTTTGGTATTTTTGATAATGAAGAGGCAGCAAAAAAAGCATTTGCTTTATTAACAAATATGGGAAAAATTTTCATAGCACACAGCTTGGACTCGGGGGGGAATTATGGAGGTTACGGGTGTCAAAATATTTCCTGTTAGCAATAGACGAGTGAAGGCTTATGCTTCAATTGTTCTTGATGATTGTTTTGTTGTAAAGGATGTAAAGGTAATACATGGGGAAAGCAAGCTTTTTGTTGCTATGCCCAGTAAGAAAATGAAAGATGGCTCGTATAGGGACACAGTCCATCCACTAAACAATACCACGAGGCAAAAGATCGAGGTTAGCGTTCTGAATGCCTACGAAAAGGAGCTAAAAAAACAGCAGACTTTGTAAGACAGGCCATTGGGGTGTCGTCAAGCGGTAAGACACAGGCCTTTGGAGCCTGCATTCGGAGGTTCGAATCCTCCCACCCCAGAATATTCCACCGAGGAGCGACCAGTGAACAAATTACGGATATTTACAGGAAATGCAAATGTGCCACTTGCCGAGAAGATATGCAGCTTTCTCAAGATACCCCTTGGTAAAGCAAATGTAGGTAGCTTTAGTGACGGCGAAGTACAGGTCGTTATTGATGAAAGCGTCAGAGGGATGGATGTATTCGTTGTACAGCCTACGTGCCCTCCGGTAAACCAGAACTTGGTAGAATTGCTGGTTATGCTCGATGCGCTCAAACGGGCATCTGCCGAACGTATAACCGTTGTCATACCTTATTACGGATATGCTCGCCAAGATAGAAAGGTTCTGCCCCGTACTTCTATTTCTGCACGGCTTGTTGCAGATCTAATGACCGTTGCCGGTGCTTCAAGAATCCTTGCCATGGATCTCCATGCAGGACAAATCCAGGGCTTTTTCGATATTCCCGTGGATCATCTCTATGCTCTTCCCGTCCACTTCAAGTATTTTGCAAAAATTAAGGGCGACATCGTTGTCGTTTCCCCTGATGCTGGCGGTGTAGAAAGGGCAAGAGAACTCGGCAAAAGACTGAACGCGTCGATTGCGATTATTGACAAAAGGCGAGAAAAGGCAAATGTTTCAAAAGTTATGCATGTAATTGGCAACGTGAGCGGCAAGACCGCCATTCTTCTTGATGACATGATTGACACGGGAGGGACTATAGTACAGGCATCAGAAGCTCTGATGAGAGAAGGTGCACAGGCTGTTTTCGCCTGCTGTACCCATCCGGTGTTATCCGGAAATGCTGTCCAGAAGATTGAAAATTCTCCCATTAAAGAATTGATTGTAACAAACACCATACCGATCTCGGAAGAGGCGAGCAGAGTAAAGAAAATAAAGGTGCTTGATGTGTCGCCAATCCTTGGTGAGGCTATAAAAAGGATTCATAGAGACGCGTCTGTAAGTTCGCTTTTCATATAAAGTGCAACCCTGATCGAATTTTTGTGCACGAGCACAGCGAGCGAGAAGGGAAGGATGTATAGTGGGGCAAAACAAGCCCCGTTAAGAGTTTACGCATATGACAGGAGGCCTGGAATGGAAGAAATATTATTGAGAGCAGAAAAAAGAAAGGGCACCGGTAAAGGGGTGACCCGAAAACTGAGAAGAGAAGGGAGCATCCCTGCAGTTCTCTACGGAAGAGGCATAGAGTCCGTTCCAATAAAAATCTCCGCGAAAGAATGGGACACTCTTATGAGGCGGGTGAGAAAAAACGTAATCCTTACCATGGAACTTCACGGAGACACAGGAAAAGAAAATAGACCCGTTATGATTAAAAATATTCAACCAGGTTTCCTCGGCGATGATGTCTGCCATATTGACTTTTTGCAGGTTTCCATGGAAAGAACGATAGAAATCGAAATACCTATTCACCTGACCGGGACAGCAAAAGGTGTCATTAACAACGGTATCGTTGAACAACATTTACGGTCTATTATGGTTGAATGCCTGCCCACCCAGATTCCCGAACAAATTGAAATAGACGTTACAAACCTTGAAATCGGAGACTCTATTCATGTGAGAGACATATCTCTTTCCGGAGTTAAGCTCCTCGAGAACATGGATGTGGCAGTAGTAACCGTTATTCATCCTGAAGCAGAAGAAAAGCCTATAGCAGTTGAGGAGATAGAAGCAGAAAAGAAGGAGGAATAGAATCTTTTTTGTTCTTATTATGCGGTCTTGGCAACAAAGGTTCTGAATATGCCTTCACCCGTCACAATGTTGGCTACCTCGTTGTAGACAAGTTCTCTGAACGGTTTCACATACCCATTCAAAAACGCTTGTGCGGCTGTAAGGTTGGTGAGTCTGGTGAAATCATCCTTGCAAAACCAAACACCTATATGAACCTTTCCGGAGGACCTGTAGCATCCCTAATTCAGCGCAGATCTGTGACTCCTGAAAGCATTGTTATTGTCCATGATGACATCGACATGGACTTCGGGAGGATGCGAATACGCTGGAACGGGAGAGATGGTGGCCACAAAGGTGTCCGCTCTGTTGCGAATGCATTGCAATCACCACTTTTTTACCGGCTAAAGATTGGCATTGGGAGAAATCCTTCCATCCCACCAGAAGAGTACGTCTTGTCCAGGTTTTACAAAGAAGAGGTGGAAGACCTGGCAGATATTTTAGACCGCGCCGCAGATGCCCTTCATACCTTTGTCTTTGAGGGGAAAGAAAAGGCGATGAGCATGTTTAATAGAAGCTGATAGCGAAGAGCTCAAAGCAGTTCGCACGAACTATGGATTTAGATCGTAAAGCCTTGAGCTCCACGGAGTGCATATGAGCTGGTCATGCGGGATTATTGGCCTCCCAAATTCAGGAAAATCAACCATTTTCAATGCCCTGACTGCCCTTACCGTACCCTGTCAGCCCTATCCTTTCTGTACCATCGAACCAAATGTGGGAATTGTTGCGGTACCTGATGAACGACTCGAGAAACTGGCAGAAATCCTGAAACCAGAGAAGGTTACACCGACTACCATCGAATTCATCGATGTGGCGGGACTCATCAAAGACGCGCACAAAGGCGAGGGTCTCGGCAACAGGTTTCTTTCCCACATTCGAAATGTGGATGCCATTGCTCATGTCATACGGTGTTTTGGAACACAGAATGTCCCCCATGTGTACTCTGACATTGACCCTCAAAGGGACATGGAGGTTGTGGAAACAGAGATTCTTATCTCTGACCTGGAGATTGTCGAAGAACGGCTTGTTAAATTGGACAGGCTTGCCAAGGTATCGAAGGAAAAAGGCGTAAAAGAGATAGAACTCCTTACCAGGATTAAAGCAACCCTTGAGCGAAGCTCCTTTGTCAATATGAACGATTTTGACCATTCAGAGGCGGAAATCGTCCGTTCCTTTAACCTCATCGCCACCAAGCCGATTTTCTACGTTGCAAATATCGATGAAGAGATTCTGGGAGAGCTGCCTATTACAAACCTGGAAGACCTTGTCCAGTCAAAAGGGAGCAAGCTGGTCTATATATGCGGCAAGCTTGAACAGGATTTGATTGACGTATCCCCGGATGAACGGAAATCATACATGGACCTTTACGGTATGACCGGGATGTCCATCGAGAAGGTAATAAAGGTGGGCTATGAGATGCTTGGACTCATCACCTTTTACACCATTGTGGGGAAGGAAATGAGAGCATGGACAATTCCCAAGAATACGACCTGTGTGAAGGCTGCCGGCAAGATACACACAGACATGGAACGGGGCTTCATTAAGGCTGAAGTAATCAATGTGGGTGACTTTCTCCAGTACGGCTCGGAACATGCCGCCCGCGAACACGGCGCCCTGAAGATCGAAGGGAAAGAATATATCGTAAAGGATGGAGACATCCTCCATATTAGATTCAACGTTTAATGTCGTAGCCGAACAAAATCCGTGACACGTTATGCGTATCGGTTAAAAAATCAATCTTTTAAATTCTTCACCGTCCTTACTTGCAACCCGGATTTTCATACAGTTGAGGATTATGGGCTGAAACAAACAGAAAAGGCAGGGCCATTTCTGACCCTGCCAATTAACGATAACGTTCTTGCCAAGGCATCAGACTTTGATTGGGTTTGACATCACCCATACGGTGTGATCAAGGTATTCGATCCTTAGCCATATACGATCACGGTTTTCTTCTCTCCGGATGACTGCACACAAAACTGTCTGCGTCTTCAATACTGCCTTTGCCAGTGTAACGGGCATACGTCGGATACGGGCAAAGGGGTCTGGTTCGTCCGGGAAAAGTGTTACCTTTAGCAATGATCTTATCTGGGGCATTCCCATTCTCGACCCAGTTAATCATTGCGGATAACGTATCATACTGATCAGTGGCTGGTCCTCCACCGCAATGGGTCATTCCCGGTACTAAAAAGAGCCGGGCGAATGATCCTGCCTTAACGGGGCCGCGGTTGGCCCTCATTAGACGCTTATAGTAATCCACGCTTTCATTTGCAGAAAAAATCGGGTCACTTACACCGTGAACGATTAGAAGTTTGCCGCCGTGGGCTTTGTACGCCGAGAGTTTCACGTCCTTCCAGGTGTCATAGATTTCACCGAAAGCCTCCATACGATCCGGATCTGTGTCAAAATTGAAGTTTAGGATACTAAAAGACGGGTCCCACGGAGTAAAGAACTCATGCCGTATGGCATCCTGCATGAGCGTGAAAAACGCTGCGTTTGGAGTTGAGGTAGCTGATGTTCCCAGTTTCCACATTCTCCAGCCGCTTGCGCTGATACCGGCATCCCAGGGCCAATCGATATACAGCGCTTCTCCGGCAGAGTTATAGGGTCCGCCAAACCCCTTTTTTAAAGCGCTGACCTGTTCTGAAGAAAGGCACGTTGCGTCTTTCGCTCCGGCGCATTCAAGCACCGATGGATCGAAGGTGCATTTTTTTCTATTGTTGATCATACCATCCACCACGCCATCCAGGGCATCGCACTCCTGGAGAACGGCGTTGGCAACCAATGTAAGGTCAGCATTCGAAAATGCTTGACTCAAAATGGGTTTGCCATCTGTGTACAGCGGACCAATTGCATTGTACGCTTGCGCCTCCCAGCATACACTAATGGAAGCCTTAGTTGCAACGCTCATTGCCGGAGCCGACGCAATTACACCATCAAAATACTCTGGATAGCGCTGGGTAAACATCATCCCCTGCCGGCCTCCTCCGGAACAACCAGCAAAGTATGATTTGTCAGGCATCTTTCCATAGTATAGGTTGATGATGGCTTTCGCTATTGCAGCGGTTTTGCCAAAGGCGTTGTAGGCATGATCCACGCGTGCCTGGGGATCGAAGCCGAAACTGGCCGCGCTCCCGCCGCTGTGGCCTCCGTCAGTTTTCGTAGTCGCAAATCCACGTGAAAGTGCGGTTGGCCCACCGAAACCCGGACTTCCGGTTGCGTTTGTATAGCTGCCATCATTGCCGCCCCCGCCCCCGAAGAAGAACCGCCCGCTCCACGCTTTAGGCAGACGCAGCTCGAATCCAATTGCAAAGGGAATATCGTTCACGCCTATGCGCGGGTTAATCTTTCCTTGCACTATACAGTGCTCCGGGAGTGACGAAGTTGCGGCCGTGGGTACAGCCGAAGTAATCTGAACCACATCGGACGGCGAGGGCAGAAGTTCTGAAGGTATCGTCAAAGATGTTAACCCACTGCAGTCGAGCTGGGGCATGGTGGCGGTAGAGACAGTCAGTTTTGCCAGTACTTCCTTCGACTTCTTGCTCGGATAAACCTGAATGGTATTTACCCCGGGAATCAAGCCTGATACAGTTCCCGTCATAGAACCCGGTTCACCATCAGATGAAAATACCTGCGTAACGTCGTTTCCATTTAACCTCACCGATGAATTCAACACTGCCTTTGTTGAAGGCCCCGTTACCCTAACCAGAACACTATTTCCACTGCTGACAAATTCCGGGAATGGGGTGTTGAGACTTTGAATCGTGTAGGGGGCAGCAGGAGCGGTAGGATTTGCTCCACTAAACGCCAACCCAACACTCATCACTACGATAAACAAGGACAAACAGGTGCAGGTAAAGACATGCTTCAATTGATTCATAATCAACCTCCCTTACATTAATTTTTACGTCGATATCATCATCAGATCGACCACTGCCTCCTTCTTATAGTCGATTCCTTTGGCAGGGCCATTTCTGACCCTGCCTTTAGTTTCAAGCATTGTTACAACTATAATAATTAGCTTTTATTTGATGACCTTTACCGTATCACTTGCCTGAATCTGCGCCACCTTCCCGTCATAAGTGAAGGTCCCTTTCACTGTTATTGTTACGGCATCGCCTGCGCTTACACCGACGAGATCCTGGCGATTAAACTTTGCCGTATATGTGTTACCGGACAATACACCGCTTATCATTGGTGCACCCTCACAAGATAGGTTGCCTATATTCCAATCATTCAGCTTGTACCCTTCAGGGACCGATATAACAGCCGTGAAGAGTCCCTTGCTTTTCAGGTTCAACGTATCTGGCACTATGTTGACATCGATGGGAGGTACACACATGAAGTTGGCTGCATCGTCGATGCTTCCCGTACCGCTCCACCGGGCAACTTCAGGATAGGGGCAACTCGGACGGGTACGAGCATTGGGATAGTTCACGTCGACATTCGCATTACGGCTCCCAATGAGTGCACCGGGTTCAACTCCATTCTCCACCCAGTCGACCATTGCGTTGAAAGCGCTCGTGTTTGATGGCCAGGCACTGATGCCTCCGCCGCCATGTCCTGCACCGGGAACCAAGTAAAGTTTCCAGAAACTTTTCGTCTTTTCAACTCCCATCTTCTTCAACGTTGTCTCATAGAGCTCACGAGATGCTGGAAGGGCGCTCACTAGCGCATCGCTCCAACCGTGGGTCTGAACTATCTTCGCTCCCTTTGCATACACCGGTTCCAAACCGCCCATATTGAATTCTGGCTTCGGGCTAATGGTAATTCCATCGAGTGTGTCATGAATGTTGAAGGTCTTGCAGCTGCCATCCTCATAGCACTGTTCGCACGTTGTTTTCTGCATTGCCTTGGGATCCTTATCCCAGTTGAAGGCTGTTATGTCAAAGTTAGGGCCGTCAGGGGGATCCAGGGCGATGTTCGCGAACATGCATGGAGCCATGCCGTCGTTGATTGCAGCAGAGAAGCCCACGGAACCCGATTTGGTTACGTATTCTGCGCTAAGAGGTTGTCCCGGAAACCATGATTTCCCGTGGCTTTTGTGGGGCCCTGCGTATATCTCTTTCAAAGCTTGGCGTTGCGCAAGGGTAAAACAGGTCGTCGAGTAAACGTCTCCCACGCCTTCGGCAGCCTCTTCTTCAGGAGTACACGCAGGAAGATCGGTCATCGCATCGAATTTGCATTTCAGGGGATCGTCGATTATACCATCCACAAGGCCATCCACACCGTCGCACTTGTCATAGACGGTCTTATAATGCAGCGCGGCTTTGTACCTGCTATAGACTGTACCTCCACCAGCCACTGACTTAGCCAGACCTGCACCCCAGAATGTATCCCAGGTACCCCGGAACGTGACCGCCAAATGCCCGCCAAGCGGATAGCCGATCCAATAACCGTCGTATAGCTCAGGGAACTTCTGGGCACTGATCTGACCCTCCTTGCCACCGCATGAACCGCCATAGTAGTAAGATTTTTTCGGGTCAATGCCGTAGTAGAGTTTGATGATCTTTTTCGCAATAACCGGGGTTTCGTAAAGATGCCTGTAGCCGAAATCAACAACCTTCTGGCAGGCATATGGGTTGCCTAAACCCACGTAAGATGCTGCGTCAGGAAACGCGTAGTACCCACCGGTACCGGCTTTAGGATATATCGCGGTCGGTGAGTTCCAGTACTCGCTGAAGTATGGTTCTTTTAACCCGAATGATCCGCAGCTGTTCGGCCAGTTTGCTGACATATAGCCGCCGTTCGCTCCGGATGTGGCGTAGCCGTCTGCGTTAGGGGAGGACGGAATACTCAGGCTTCCGTCCCAGCCACCGCCCCCGTTCATCTGGTACCTTTCATTCCAGAGTGTGGGCATGGTTACCTGGAACTTGATTTCCGGCCACATCCATCCCACAACCTGGCAAAACGTAGCTCCAGATCCCGTTGTCCTCCATGTAGCAGTAACATTGGTAACCGGCTTACTAAAGGTCTCATCGGTGAGTCCTTCAACCCAGCTTTTAAGTCCTTCGCATTGATCTTTATTCACATACGAGCTATAATCAACTTTTGGCGGAGTCCAGGTAAATGCCGGCGTTGCTACGATGAGCAGCATACATGACAAACAAAATACCATAGTTATTAAATGTTTTAACCGTTTCATACACCCTCCTTATTTTTAAAAATGTACTTACCCGCTTTCAGCCGTCAATATCTGATCTCCCCTCGGTCTACCGCGATCTGATAAGGCCGAAAAATAGCTTTTTCCCATCACCTCCTCTCTTTTATTGTTTTTCATTTACGGTTACTGAAATTCTCAACATCCACATTGTTTCGAAAGCAGGGTTTGTATCGCTTGACAACCTGAAGCGGATGCGATTATGGCATCACGCATACCAAAAGGTAAACAAATTTCCGATGTTCATCGCTTTCATGTATACATGTTAAACCCGAACTCACGCTATGAGTTATGAGTAATGTATAGTTGAATAAATAGGAGATGGCAATATGCAAAAAATATTACTTTTATATGAATAAAAAAATCATATTAGTGGAAAGACAGGAGGTAAGAGCGAAGATTTTTTTTGGCTTTATTCAGACCTAGTTTTTTTCTGATATGGTAGCGGTGCATGTCGATCGCGTCCTTGGTGCTGTGCATCAGTTCGATAATTTCTTTTGTGGTGCGACCTTCTTTGACATGGTTGGCCACCTGGAGTTCCGTTGGCGTAAGGCCGAACTGGCTAAGATCACGCAAAAAAGGTGATGCGACGTCATTGAGACCGGCCTCTATTGCGTCCACCTGCACCTTTTCCGTACTCACTAATCGGTGTCTCGCGAGCCTCCTCACATGGGGCATCACCAGAACTCTGATATTGGAAACCACGTTTTCTTCCAATTCTTTCTTTGCTTCCTCCATGTTGCGCAAAAGCGCCCTAAGGGCGCTATTCGTTTCTTCGAGACTTAAAGACTTCTCTCTGAGCTCTGTCTCTGCCATCTTGAGATCCGTAATGTCCCTGGCAACGCTCACCGCCGTTTCATCGGTCATGGGCGATATGGCTGCGGAAAACCATCGCTTACCTTTTTTTGTATTTACGTGATACTCCGTGTGTATGGTACGTCTGGTCTTGAGGGCCTTTCTCGCAGCAGCGAGAAAATGGGGCACCTCTTCCGCGGGAATAACCTCCGACACGTGCTTTTCGAACGGTCCTGCAAGAGAAGTGTTCAGCATATCTGGGTTTTCGCGGTTAACCGTAGTATATCGTCCTTTTTTGTCTACCAGCGCGATGACATCGTTCATGGAACCGATGAGGGCTCTCAAACCTTCCTCCGAGCGCCGGAGCCTCTCTTCGGATTCCTTGCGCTCCGTGATGTCGACGAAGGAACCCACGTGACGGAGAACCGAGCCGTCGGCACCCCTGATCGGCGTGAGATTAAATGACACCCATATGCGTTTGCCGTCCTTCCGGTATTGCTCGACTTCGTACCCCCTGGGGTAGTCCCCCTCTTGAATTCTCCTGACAAACTCTCTATAATCGTCTTGACTTACGAAAAAATTTTTCTCCCAACCCCGCAAATCCTCCACTAAATCTTCTGCCGTGTTGTAGCCGTATATTTTCGCCAAAGATTCATTGGCCGCAATCAGTTCATGGGAGGAAGATGTCTGGAACATACCCTCGACAGCGTTTTCAAAAATGCCCCGATACATTTCCTCTGACTGCTTCACTTGTTCCTCTGCCCTGGAACGCTCGGTAATGTCAAGCATGGTGCCGATAACCGCAGGCCTTCCTTGGTAGACGGTCCTGGAACCATAGACTTCCACGTTTCTGACTTCTCCTTTTTTTGTAACTGCCCGAAACGTATGATGAATTGACGATACTTCTCCAGATTCTCTCTTCCGAACTCTCTCTGCAACTTTAGGCCGGTCTTCGGGTAAGACGGTTTCTTCATAAGGTATTGCCTTGATCAACTCCCAGGCCTCGTAACCCAGAATCTCTGCAAATTGTGAATTTACATACCTGAAGACTCCGTCCTGAATGAGATAGATCCCTACCAGGGACTTCTCGGTAAGATCCCTGAACAAGCGTTCCGATTCCTTGAGTCCCTCTTCCGCTGTTTTACGTCCCGTGATGTCTTGAAATATACCTTCAATGTATGAAATATTGCCCTCGTTATCACGAATAAGTCGGGAGTTCAGTAGACCCCACATAATACTCCCATCCTTCTTGCGGCATTGGATTTCAATGTTTTTTACTTCACCGTACCTTTCGAGCAACTGAATTACTTTGTCGCGATCCTCAGGGTTCACAAACATCTGGGACGATAAATCCGTAACAGTACTGATCAATTCTTCCGGTGAATCATACCCTAAAAGACGTGCAGCGGCAGGGTTTGCATCAATAAAGCGCCCGTCAGGAGTTATTTGGTATATTCCTTCCATGCAATTCTCAAAAATACTTTTGTATTTCTTATCAGCCTGTTTGAACTGAGACTGATACTTTTCCAAATTGTCAACACGTTGTCGAAGGCCTTTAAGCTCATTCAATAACTGTTCTTTCGTTCTGAATTTATCCTGCATGGGATACCCTCAAAATAAAGTCTTACCAATTGAAATATACAATAAGACCTTTGCATAACCCATGACTCCCTGGCTACAGCCTCATTTTTCATGTTTTCACTCCCTATGGTAGGGCTTGCAGGGTTTGATTGTTGTTCAGTGCGATCT
>JGI11944J13513_1001212_pt1 | contig 21468 bp, 26 predicted proteins | sample TerdegcoTASludge_FD_13513 | JGI IMG/M metagenome (IMG submission 13513) | reverse complement strand
GCAATCGCCGCTGTTCCTGTTGCCGCTGTTGCAATTGCCGCTGTTCCTGATGCCGCTGTTCCAATTGCCGCTGTTGCAATCGCCGCTGTTCCTGTTGCCGCTGTTGCAATTGCCGCTGTTCCTGATGCCGCTGTTCCAATCGCCGCTGTTCCTGTTGCCGCTGTTGCAATCGCCGCTGTTGCAAAGTCCGGCATTTCCCTTTCCAGTATTAACAAGGGTCAAAAGTTCTTCCCAGGTGATTTCCCTTACAATTTGAATTTTATTGGTGTAGCATTTGTCACCTTCTTCAGCAATTTCACCAATAGCAAGCACTTCAGCAACCTTGTTTTCAGGGTTGAAACTGTAATAATTGAAACAATCTTTTGCTTGTTTGCAGAAATGAAATCCTGCATCACAAACACTTGGAGTTACATTTTCTTCAAAGGTCTTTCCAACCTCATACCGAAACCCTCTGCAAGTCCAATCAGGATTAAATACTTTGAATCCTTTAATACCATCCATTTCAAATTCCATCCTTTCTTTTATAAATCAACAATATTGTTTGGGTCAGTCAAATCTTTTCCTTCATATTTTTCAAGGAATTCCAGCAATGCAGTTCTTCTTATTTTGTAACTTCCAAGCTTCAAAGTTGGAAGCAAACCTGCTTTTATCAGTTCATAGACATAAGCAGGGTTTGTCTTTATCAACTTTGCAACTTCTGCGACTGTATAAAGTACATTATTTTCGTTCATTTAAATCACCACCTATTACTTGAAAAAATAATCAATATCAACCTTTAAACTTTCTGATAAAACAATCAATTTTTCTTTTCTTGGTTTATGAATTCCATTGAGATATTGACTAATTCCTGATTTAGATAAACCAGTTATTTCAGCAAGTTTCTTTTGTGTTAATCCATTTTCAACAATCAACTTTTGTAATTTTTCTGAAAAAGTATCAGGAATTTGTTTTTGAGTAATTTCTTGAACTTGTTTTTGTATTGTTGGAGTATCAAAACCACCAAGTTCAAGATAAAACATTACATATGGAATTCGTTCATTTTTACATGTTGCTATTAAAGTTGCTGCTTTTAAACAATCATCCGTTGTTAGTTCTCTTTTAACTACATTCACTGAATAAGAACCAGTTTTCCTAATAGAAGGAAGAACTTCACTTGTCACCCATCTTTTAAATTTCTTTGCTGATGGAAGTTTGCTTGACATAATTAGTGAATACAAACCTGATTCATTGATGATAGTCATATTTCTGTTTTGGCTACCGTCGTGAATTGCGACGTCAGATTTATCTTCATCATCAACATGTTTTGAAAGTGCATCCCTTGAATTTGCATATCCAAGTGAATCAGCAACATCTTTTACAACAAACCAAGGTTCATTGTCTATTGTCAAGGTTCTTATTTGACCAAATTCATTATTCTGAAAAACTTGTAATTGGTTCATTATTTTCACCTACCTTTCTTTTGGTTCATTTTTATGAACTTTTGGTGTAAAAAAATAGATTGGTATATCTTCTTCTGCAATGTTTAACACTCTACTAATTTTAGCAATATCGGATTGTTTAAATTGTCTTAAATTATTTAATTTCTTTGAAATACTGACAAAAGATAATCCAATTGCATTGGCAAATTCAGTTTGTGTTCCATATATTTCTTTAATTTTCCCTTTCAACTTACTATAATCAAATTCCATTTATTTCTCACCACCTTTCTTCACAAATTTTATAACCAGATTATTACAACATGGGGATTGTTCCATGCCTTTTACTGGTCTATATTTAGTTTTCAAGGAACAATTGGGTTTCCTGCTATCCCCTTTCGGGAATTTTAACATCAAGTAAGTTTATCAATGGTTCATCTTTATGAACTTATAGTATCACCTTTTATTTAAAATGTCAACACATAAATTTAAAAAAAATAAATAAAAAATTAAAATGCAGGTATAATTTATTGAACTTTATGATATAATTAGTTCAAGAAGCTGAAATAGAAAGAAGGTGAATTATGAACAATATATTTGCAAAAAGATTTAATGAAGCTTTATCATTAAGAAATATGAAGGCAATTGACATTGCTAATAAAACTGGAATAGGTAAAAATTCTATACATTATTATCTATCAGGTAAACATAAACCAAAACCTGATAAATTATATCTCATTGCCAAAGCATTAAATGTAAATGCAAAGTGGTTAATGGGTTATGATGTACCAATGGAATATTTTGATTTTGATTCTATTATTGATTCAAATAAATTATCAAAAGAAGTAAAAGTTATAGAAGCAATTCAAGAAGTGTTTGGTAAAGATGCTGTTAAATTACTAAAATATTTTTCTGAATTAAATGAACTTGGAAAATCAGAAGCACTTAAAAGAATATCTGAAATGTTAGATATTACAAAATATGTTAATTCTAAAAACTAAAAATATACAATTATAAATTTATGAAAGGTAGGTAATTTTCATGAATAAGAAAAAAGGTTGTTTACTTCCAGTATTTATTATTATTGGTTTGTTTATTTTTGGATTGATTTTTGGAATATCAAAAATTGTTTCTAACCAAGAAGAATATTCAAATGTTAATAAAGAACAATTCAAAATAAGTATGTTAATTGATGCAAACAAATTCAGTAGAATTTCACCTAATGAATTGAAAAAAATTTTAGGCGAACCTTCTAATATAGAAAAATGGAATAATAAAACCAGTAAAGGTAATATTCCAATGATTACTTACACATACGAAAATGGAAAATATGAATTTTTAATAGCTGATAATCATGTTGTAAGATTTAATTATTATGGAAAACAGTCATTTAATAATAAAAATGATTTATTTGCACTATTTGGAATTACCCCATCAAGTAATGTGAAAAAAATTGCTGATACTGGTTCTACAATTAGGTATCAATTAGTATCTGATAAAATTGCTGATTTTTGGGTAATTGATATTGAAAATAAAACCTTTAATAGTGTAAAAATTACATATAATCTAAATTATTTTGATTAAATAAAAAGTTCAAGATGGTTCAAGATGGTTCAAGATTGCGGTTCAAGATGAAAGCCCTGTATTTATGGGAAAGTTCAAGATGGTTCAAGATGAATTGATATTTTATTAAACATTTTATATAAATAATAAAAAATTCTATATATCTATAAAAAATAATATATAGAATAAAAATCAATCTTGAACTTGAACTGATATGGGAAAAATCTTTTATTTATAAGGGTTTGAAGCGGTTCAAGATAAATCAGTTCATCTTGAACCATCTTGAACCTAAAATATAAAGAAAGGATGAAAAGTTATGGAAGGTCATGTAAGAAAAAGGGGAAACAAGTGGTATTATTCTTTTGAAGCATCAAGTGTTGATGGGAAAAGGAAAAGAATTGAGCGTGTTGGGGGAAGAACCAAGAAGGAAGCTGAAGCTGCTTTAAGGGTTGCGCTTCAGGAATATAACAATGCTGGATTACACTTTGAACCAAGTGAAATTTCTGTTTCTGATTACATGGATTATTGGTTCAAAAATTATGTCCAGGTAAACTGCAAATATAACACCCAAAATGGTTATGAAATCATCATCAAGAATCACATTAAGCCAGCTTTTGGAATTTACAAGCTGAAGTCATTAACACCAGCCATGCTTCAGGAATTTGTAAACAATAAATATTTGAATGGAATTAGCAAGCACCATTTAACTAATATCATGACTGTTTTAAGCGGTTCTTTGAAGTATGCAGTGCATCCATGCAAGTTCATCAAGGATAACCCAATGCAGTATGTGAAATATCCTAAATATGAACATTCAAAGCTTGAAATTGACCATAAAATCATTACACCTGAAGAATTTGAAAGAATAATTGAAAGATTCCCAGCAGGAACAACTTTTTATATTCCAATCATGATTGGTTATTATACTGGTTGCCGAATTGGGGAAGTTATGGGATTGACTTGGGATGATATTGACTTGGACAAAGGAACTGTTGATGTCAATAAAATCATCTATAAGAGAAAACCAAATTGGTATTTTGGTTCAACTAAAACAGAATCATCAGTCAGGAATATAAAGATTGGAAAAACCTTGGTTGATGCTCTGAAGAAGTATAAAGTTTGGCAAATGCAAAACCGCTTGAAATATGGTCAGCATTATATTCAGCAATATGAAGTTGAAGAATTGAATGGGAAAGAAAAATTAAGAAGAATATATTCCCTTCCTGTTTCAGTTGATGCGGGTGTAATGCAACCAATAAATATGGTTTGCACCAAAGAAGATGGTGATATTGTAACACCTGACACTTTCAAATATGCTTCCAGGGTCATTCATTATAGTTTGGGAATCCTGTTCAACTTTCATTCATTGCGCCATACTCATGCAACAACTCTTATTGAAAATGGTGCTAATGTGAAGGATGTTCAAGATAGACTTGGTCATGCCAACATTGAAACAACCCTTGGAACATATACCCATTCAACTGAAAAGAGTGCTGAACAATCAGTTGATATTTTTGAAAAATCAGTCAATCAGGGTTTGCCTACCAAGTAAAAATTCCGTTGGCAAATGGTAAGCAAACCAACAAAGATTGATATTTTTATTACTTCAAACCCTTGATTTTACTGGATAATAAACAAACAGTTTCAACATGCGCCGTCCACGGAAACATATCCACCGGCTGCACCTCTTCAATCGCGTATCCTTTACCGGCCAGATAGCCCAAGTCCCGGGCCAACGTGCCGGGATCGCATGACACATATACAACCCGCGGGGCTTCCATATCTGCCAGCGCTTCCAGGGCGGCAACACGACAGCCCCGGCGGGGCGGGTCCAGCACCACGACATCAGGGCGAAGCCCTTGCGTGGCCAGTGCGGGTAGGAGCTTTTCCACTTCACCGTGCAGAAACTCTGCGTTTTTTATTCCGTTTAACAATGCGTTTTCTCTGGCATCCTCCACCGCTCCGGGCACCACTTCCAGTCCGTACACCATTCCGGCATGCCCTGCGAAAAAAAGGGCAATTGTGCCAGTGCCGCTGTATGCGTCCACAACTGTTTCCCCACCGGTCAGTCCGGCGTATTCAAGCGCTTTATTATATAGCACAGGCATCTGGTGGGGATTTACCTGATAAAATGAAGCGGCTGAGATGCGAAAAGCGAGGCTTTCGATACAGTCTGTTATGTATTCCTGACCGGCCAGAAGCCTATTTTCAAGCCCCATCTCTATTCCTTCGGGACCGTGATGGATGTTTCTAATCAAAGAGGTCAACGCCGGCAGTTGTTTTAACAAATCAGCGGCAATAGTCTTTTCTTCCGGCCACTCTCCCGGTCCCGTGACCAAAACGGCCATGCACTCACCGGTGGCGTTTGCTTTTCGTAAAACAACCTGTCTTAGCAATCCACGGCGCCGGCGGTGCTCATACACTTCCACCCGGTATTTATTTAAAACTGTTTCAATTACTTCAGCCGTTTTATTCAAGTCTTCATCCACCAGCAGGCACCTGGGGCCATTCCTGGCTATTCCCTCTTCGTCCGCATTATAAACCAGACGGTGAGTGCCTCTTTCATAAAAACCCAGCGACACACCACCCTGCTTTTCTTCCACATGATAGCTGGCCTTATTTCGATAATGCCAGGGGTATTCCATACCGATAGTTTCTTTAACCTCAACCTCGTACAGGCGGCTAATACGGGCAAGGCTATCTTTCACCATGCGGGTTTTTTGCTTGAGTTGTTCTTCGTAAGCCATTTGCTGGAGCCCGCACCCACCGCAGCGGGCATAAACTGGACAAAGCGGTTCACGCCTCGACTGTGCTCCGGCGCAAATCATCTTAAGTCTGCCGCGGGCAAAATTCCTCTTTATTTCCGATATCTCAGCTATAACCTTGTCGCCGGGAACGGTAAGCGGCACAAAGACAGTTACGCCCATATGGCGCCCGACACCGTCCCCGCCGTGAGTCAGTCCAGTGATCTCAACCGCAACATTTTCTCCAATTCTTAAAGGAAGTCTTGTTATCAAAGTAACCTCCGAAAAACATCCCGGTTTTTTAAAGACAGTATTCCCTCTTTGTTCATAACGGCAACCTTTCCAGCGCATATTACAATTTAAGCATCGTGGTTGTCAATGGTTTTGGGCAGCTATTTAAATAACGTAATCCAAGAAGGTGATCTAATTAATGTCCGTATGTCCTGTGTGCAATAGTCTTGTTACAGTAAGTAAAAACTGTCCGTTATGCGGTTGCTCAATGTATGACGCCGGTGTTATTCAGGATTTTTACGACAACTATAGCGCTTTCCTCGAACAGGAAATTTATGAGGACGGCTACAGATCATACAGCCATGATTTTTGTGTCCACCTGTTCGCCTGTCCTAGCTGTCATTTTGATACTAATGTTAAATTCCGGCGACTGAACAAGAGTTGACTCCTGAGAAATACAGCAGCATTTTTGCGCGTCCTGGCCATTTTATTCTTATACAATAGATCAAAAAAAGGAATGAATGTGCAAGAGGCGAATAATTACATTATTAAAAAATCACTATCGGACCCACTATCGAACCAAAATTTACAGAAATAGGGGGCGTCATTTTGAGCGTCAAAATTGCCATTATCGGCGGCACTGGTGTCTATAATCCCGACATTATGAATGATATCCGCGATGAGACAGTTCCTACTCCATACGGAGATGTCCAGCTTAAAATTGGCGACTATCAGGGCAGGCAGGTAGCTTTTATGAACCGTCACGGAGAGAAACATTCTGTTCCTCCGCATCTCGTTAATTACCGCGCCAACATAGCGGCATTAAAGAAGCTCGGGGTAAAATATGTGCTGGCTACCGCCGCGGTAGGTTCACTTAATCCGTCCATGCAGCCGGGCCACTTTGTTTTCGTTGATCAGTTTTTAGATTTCACCAAAACCCGGCAGACAACCTTTTTTGAAGGTGGCGACGCCGGTGTGGTCCATATTGACCTGACTAATCCGTACTGTCCGGAATTAAGAGACATTCTTTCCAGGGCGGCCCGCGAACAAGGGTTGATTGCCCACCCTAACGGTACTTATATATGCACCGAAGGTCCCCGTTTTGAAACAACCGCTGAGATAAAAATGTACCGCCTGTTCGGCGGCGACCTGGTTGGTATGACCGGAGTGCCTGAGGTTGCGCTCGCCAGGGAAGCGGAAATGTGCTACGCAACCATCGCCATGGTAACCAACTACGCCGCCGGCATATCATCTACCAACCTTACCCACCAGGAAGTTTTGGACATGATGGCGCTGAATAGCGAGAACATCAGAAAGCTTTTGATGCAGACTGTTGTCTGGATTGATCAGGAGCGCGTCTGTTTCTGTCACCATGTGATAGATCCGCTATAGCAAGAACAGCAAGCTCCAGGCTATGAGCTTTATTTTGCAATTGATTTACAAAAAGGAGAAGGTTTTTTGGAAACGATGCGCTGGCTTGAAGAAGGCTGTTTGGAACTATTGGATCAAACCGAACTGCCTGCTAAAATAACTTATTTAAAGTGCCGGGACTACCTTGACGTTGCCGTTGCAATCAAAAGACTGGCTGTGCGTGGAGCACCGGCCATAGGCGCAGCGGCCGCTTACGGATTAACCCTGGGGGCAATGAAGCTGAATGCGCAAAAAAAAGAAGAATTCATTTCAGGGGTGCAGGCAATCGCCCGGGAGCTGTCGGCCACCCGGCCCACCGCGGTGAACTTGCGCTGGGCATTGGATAGAATGATTAAAAAACTGCATATAGATAAAGGTGAAGATATTAACGCATTGCGGGCGATACTCCTGGAAGAGGCCAACCTCATTTGTCAAGAGGATATTGAGACCAACCGCAGGATCGGCAGACATGGGCAGGCTTTAATACCAAATGGGGCTCGTATTCTCACCCACTGCAACGCCGGCGCGCTGGCCACCGCCGGCTACGGGACCGCGCTTGGCGTGATCAGGGCGGCCCGGGAGGCAGGCAAGAATATCAGCGTCGTCGCCGACGAAACCAGGCCTCTTCTGCAGGGCGCCAGGCTGACGGCCTGGGAAATGCTGCGCGAGCATATTCCGGTGACTCTGATCACAGACAACATGGCCGGCTACCTGATGGCCACCCAAAAAGTAGATTTGATCATTGTGGGAGCCGACCGCATCGCGGCCAACGGCGATGTGGCCAACAAGATCGGCACATACAGCCTGGCGGTTCTGGCCAAAGCCCACAACCTCCCCTTTTATGTCGCCGCGCCGACGTCTACCATAGACATGAGCCTGGCATCCGGCGCGGAGATTCCGATCGAGGAACGCGATCAAGCTGAGATAACCCATTTGGCTGGAAAACCTGTGGCGCCATTGGGGGTGAAGGCATGGAATCCCGCCTTCGACGTAACTCCTAATCACCTGGTAACAGGTATTATTACCGAAAAAGGCGCTGTCTACCCGGCTTACCGGGAAAACCTTGAGAAATTAATAAATATTTGAGAATAGGAGGAAACTGCTCAACATGCCTGATTATATAGTGAGAAATATTGACCTCGCGCCAAGCGGCAGGCTGAAAATAGACTGGGTGCGGGCGCACATGCCTGTGTTAAACGCCATCAGGGAAGAATTCGAGCGGGATAAGCCGTTTGCCGGTTTGCGGGTGGCATTATCAATCCACCTGGAGGCCAAAACGGCATATCTGGCTGAAGTGGTCCAAGCCGGCGGCGCAAAAGTTGCCATAACCGGCTCAAACCCGCTGTCCACCCAAGATGACGTAACAGCCGCCCTGGCCGCGGCCGGGCTGAACGTTTACGCCTGGTACAACGCCACTGACCAGGAATACAAGGAACATTTGCTCCATGTGCTGGATACCCGGCCCCAGATAGTAATCGACGACGGCGGGGATTTAGTCAACCTGCTTCATACCGAGCGCAAAGGCCAGGCATCAGACATCATCGGCGGGTGTGAAGAAACCACAACCGGAGTCAGGCGGCTGGAGGCGCTCGACCGGGAAGGAAAGTTGCTTTTTCCGATGATGGCGGTAAACAACGCTTTCTGCAAGTACCTTTTTGACAACCGGTACGGCACCGGCGAATCAGCCTGGTCCGGAATAATGCGCACAACCAACCTGGTGGTGGCGGGAAAAGTTGTCGTGGTGCTGGGCTATGGCTGGTGCGGCAAGGGTATCGCCATGCGCGCGAAAGGTTTGGGTGCGCGGGTGATTGTGTGCGAAGTGGACCCGGTCAGGGCAATCGAGGCCTGCATGGACGGTTATCAGGTGCTGAGCAGCGAACAGGCTGCCTCAGAAGGTGATGTTTTCGTCACAGTGACAGGCTGCCGTGATGTCCTGCGCCGGTCTCATTTCAATAAGATGAAAGACGGCGCCATCCTGGCCAACGCCGGTCATTTTGATGTTGAAATAAACAAGCCGGAATTAGCCGGCTTGACAGTGGAACGCCGCTTGGCCCGCCAAAACGTCGAGCAGTTTACCCTGGCAGACGGCCGCAGGATATACCTGCTGGCCGAGGGGCGCCTGGTCAACCTGGCGGCCGGTGACGGCCACCCGGCGGAGATTATGGATATGTCTTTCGCTATTCAAGCGCTGTCAGCCAGGCACATCAAAGAAAGCGCCGGTAAAATGAGCAAAAAGCTTTACCGCGTGCCGGAAGAAATAGACCGGCGGGTAGCTTATCTCAAGCTAAAGTCTTTGGGAATTGAAATCGATCACCTGACCGGCGAACAATCCGAGTATATGAGCAACTGGCAAGAATAACTAATTTCAGGAGGATTCTGATGGCTGACATATTGATTCAAGGAACAACTGTTCTCACCATGGAGGGGTCTGAAAATATCATCGAGAATGGTGAAATCTTCATCACAGGCGGACGGATTGCCGCTCTGGGGCCGCGCGGGTCGATTCCCCCGGCAGGCCGGGCGGAACGGATTATTAACGGTTCCGGCATGATTGCCATGCCCGGCTTCATCAACTGCCACACCCATGCCGCCATGACCCTGCTGCGCAGCTACGCCGACGACCTGCCCCTGATGGAGTGGCTTTCAGAAAAAATCTGGCCGGTGGAAGATAAGCTGGAGCCTGAGGATATTTACTGGGGCGCCATGCTCTGCTGCCTGGAAATGATTAAATCGGGCACCACCACTTTCGCGGACATGTATTTTATCATGGACCAGGTTGCCCTGGCCGTGGAAAAAAGCGGCCTGCGCGCCTGCCTCTCCCGGGGCTTGATTGGCAACGCGCCTAATGGCGCTTTGGCTTTGGAAGAAAACGTTAACTTCTTTAAAGAATGGAACGGCATGGCCGGCGGCAGGATTAAAGTGATGTTTGGTCCGCACGCCCCTTATACCTGCCCGCCCGAATATCTTGAGCAGGTGATCGAACTGGCCGGTAAATACGGGGCCGGCCTGCATATTCATGTGGCCGAAACGAAAAGCGAGGTGGAACAAATTAAGACCAGCTACGGCAGAACCCCTGTCGGGCACCTGAACAGTCTGGGACTTTTTGCGCTGCCGGTGCTGGCCGCCCACTGCGTCCACCTGGACGACGCGGACATGGAGATTCTGGCCCGAAATAACGTCGGAGTGGCCCACTGTCCCGAAAGCAATATGAAACTGGCCAGCGGCGCCGCGCCGGTAACAGGCCTGCTGAAAGCCGGCGTCAATGTCGGCCTGGGCACCGATGGAGCAGCCAGCAATAACAATCTGGACATGCTGGAAGAGATGCGCAGCGCCGCCATGCTGCAGAAAGTTTCTGCCGGTGATCCAACTGTAATGCCAGCCTTTACCGCGTTAAGGACAGCTACCGCCAACGGCGCGCGTGTACTTGGACTGGACGGTGAAATCGGCCTGTTGAAAGCAGGTATGAAAGCGGACTTTTTTTTTTTGCCCGCAGCACAACCTCACTGCCAACCTGGTTTACGCCGCCCATTCCGCCGATGTGGACACAGTGATAGTGGACGGCAAGATTCTCATGGAGCACAGACAAGTATTGACAATGGACGAAGAAGAAGTTGTGCGGGAAGCGCAATTGAGGGCAAACCGGCTGACCGGATGATTACGGAATCACCTTGGTCAATGGATATTCAATGATATCCTGCGCACCGGCCTTCTTTAACGCGGGAATAAGGTCGCGCACCTGTCTTTCCTCCAGGATAACCTCTACGGCAACCCAGTCGCTGTGCACCAGCTGTGATATGGTTGGTTGTTTCATCGCCGGCAAGACATCAAGAATGGTTTCAAGCATTGCGCCGGGCACATTCATTTTCAGCCCGACTTTAGACCGGGCACGAAGCGCCCCCTGCAGAAGGACGGCCATGCTCTGCAGTTTTTCCCTTTTCCATGGGTCTTCCCAGGAACTGCGGTTTGCGTGCAGTTTGGTGGTTGATTCAAGAATGGTGGCAATAATACGCAAATTATTAGCCTTCAGCGAACTTCCCGTTTCGGTTATGTCCGCTATGGCGTCAACCAAATGGGGTACTTTAACTTCTGTAGCGCCGTAAGAGTACTCGACTAAAGCATCGACACTGTTTTCTGCCAAGTATTTCTTTGTTACCCGGACCAGTTCGGTCGCAACACGCCTGCCGTTAAGATCAGACACGTTTTTTATGTCACTGTTGTCGGCCACTGCAATGACCAGGCGGATCGGATTTGAGGTATTCTTGGCATAGACCATGTCGGCAACCTCAACCACATCCGCCTCGTTTTCCATAATCCAGTCCAACCCGCTAATCCCCGCGTCAAGCACTCCTTCGTAAACATAGCGAGGGATCTCCTGCGCCCGCATCAGCACTATCTCCAGTTCGGGATCATTTACCGCCGGGAAATAGGAGCGGCTACGGACGGATATGTTAAAACCAGCCTGTTTAAAAAGTTGAAAGGTAGCCTCCTGGAGACTGCCTTTTGGTAAGCCGAGACGTAGTTTCAAGTTTAATCCTCCTCCGGTATTTGCCTATTAGCCTGCTACTTATTATTGTAAAAGTATATCGCCCGTCTACCGGAGTGTCAACACAAACAGTTTGCCTATTTACTCATTACAGCTGCGGAATCAGCAATACCTGTCCGGGGAAAATTAAATCGGGGTTGGCTATACGATTTGTTTCAGCCAGTACATCTATTGTCGTGTGGTAAATGGCTGCGATTGCTTCTAATGTCTCTCCGGTTCGAACCACATGCGTCAAGAAACCTTCGGGCGTCAAACGCCACACTTGCAGGCCGCCGTCCCCCGTTCCCAGCCCGACAAGACCCTCTTCACTAACGGCAAGATCGTTTACCGGATTGCCGATCAGCACCGTCCAATCAGGACGGCTGTTTTCAACCGGAGCGCCGTAGCCAAAAAGAAAGCCTTCCGGAGTGCCTGCCAATAATGTTTCTGCATTTCCTCCTGTTAAATTGCCCGCGGTCAGCGCCGGTATACTGCTGCCAAGGTTATCGGATTCAAGGACCGTTCTTAATTCCTCGTTAACTTCAATAATCCTGAATATTCCGTCTTCGCCGCCCCAGACCAGCTCATCCCCCGGAGCGGGCCTTAAATCACCGGCAGTCAGCGAACTCACCCTGGCCGGCAGGTTTTCTTGCGCAGGTCCTTCCGCAAAACCCACTTCAGTATAATATAGAGTCAAAAGCCCGGAGGNATCATCGTTTTTGTAAGCGGCCGCAACCAACGGGNTCTCTGATTCGCTCCTTGACAGTACAGTCACTTTTTGAGCAGGCCCCGGCAATACCCTGATTGCCAGCANNTCAAACTGCTGCAAGGCGGCAGTCTGCCCGGCGGCTTGATAGAAATACAGCGCGTCCTTGCCTTCAGACGCGGCGATGATCGTTTCGCCGCTGTCACTGTTCAAAACAGCCAAGGCTAGATCAACAAATAAAGCACCCGGCTCGGCTCCCGATTCCCATAATTTTACGATAGAACCTGCTTCATTGCCTGTCCCCTCACCGTAAACCAATACTCTATCCGCTGTTCCCAAAACTATTTTATCAATATCCTGCTCCCGCAGTCCCACTGCCAGGCTTAATATTGTTGTTTCCGCATCTATTACGGCATCAAGACTGTAGCTTTGCTCCAAAGGAGAGAACAAAAACAACTTCCTACCGGCGACGGCCACCAGATTGATTCCATTGCCGGTAACTCTACCCCACCCGACTTGAACGGGGCCGTCTAATTCTTTTCTATTAAAAATTACTTTTGCCTGAACTAGAGGCATATAAAATCATCCTTAATCAAGATATTACTGAGTAATTCTTAACCTGCTTTAAAAATCAAGCCATCCTCCTTATTCTCAACCATCTCCTCAACCTTTTCTAAAACAACCGCGCCGTTAACAATCTCAATGGATACCTCACTGTCACCTTTTAAATCAAGCAATTTCATTATTGAACGAGGTATTGTTATCTGGCCATTGGGAGTCATACCAGTTATTACTGTCATCTTCTTTTCCATCTCCTTGTTGCGTGTAATTCATGCCTGCGATATTATTATATGGTAGCTTAAAATTAATAACCAGGGGGTATTATTGCAGTATTTTGTCAATATTTGACGAATTAAACGCTCCCGTTCGACAACGGCTTAGTGATTCTCAATAACAATCTAATATTGAATTATTCTCAAAATAGTATAAGATAACAATAATACAATTTAACGATATAGAGGTGGAAATAATGACGATTTCTAAAAAGATTAATACATTGCTCGCAAACGCTTCTTTTATCAGAAAGATGTTTGAGGAAGGGGAAAGGTTGCGGAAACAGTTCGGAGAGGAAAATGTTTTTGACTTTTCCCTTGGGAACCCGGATGTCGAACCCCCAAAAGCCTTTAAGGAAGCGCTAAAGAAGCTGTCACTGGAACCAATTACAGGCATGCACCGCTACATGAGCAACGCGGGTTATCCTGAAACGCGCCTGGCTGTGGCTAAAACGCTGGCGGAACAGAGCGGTCTTCCTTTAAATGAAAATCATATCGTGATGACCTGTGGAGCCGGCGGAGCGTTAAATGTCGCGCTCAAAACCATCCTCGATCCTGGCGACGAGGTCATTATTTTATCTCCTTTCTTTGTGGAATATAAGTTCTATATAGACAATCACGGTGGAGTGGTCAAAGAAGTGGCGACTACCGCTGAATTCGAGCTTGACCTGCAGGCTATCGACACTGCCATTTCAGCAAAGACTAAAGCAATTATCATTAACACCCCCAACAATCCCACCGGCGTGGTTTACGGGGCCGACTCACTCGCAAACTTGGGAAAATTACTCGAAAACAAGGAAAAAGAGATTGGACACCCGGTTTTTGTCATATCCGACGAACCTTACGCGAAGATCGCCTACGACGGCATTACCGTCCCCAGTGTTTTCAAATATATCAAAAACAGCATCGTAGTCACTTCCCACAGCAAAGACCTCGCCTTGCCGGGGGAACGCATCGGGTACGCGGCCATTTCACCTAATATTGAGCGGGCCGACCTGTTAATGGAGGGTCTTGTTTTTTGCAACCGCACTCTCGGGTTCGTCAACGCCCCGGCGTTGATGCAGCGCCTTGTGGCCGGACTGCAGCATGAAAGCGTCAACGTCGCCGAGTATCAGGAAAAAAGAGATCTCCTTTATGACAACCTGACTGCAATGGGTTTTAAAATGATTAAGCCTCAGGGGGCTTTTTACATTTTCCCGCAATCCCCTGTCAAAAATGACGTGGAGTTTGCCGGAATCGCCCAAAAACATAATATACTGGTAGTGCCCGGCAGCGGTTTCGGCACGCCGGGGTATTTTCGCATCTCATACTGTGTCAATAAACAGATGATCTTGAAATCACTGCCTGCTTTCCAGGCTTTGGCCAGTGAGCTGGGGCTGCAACCCTGAGTAATAAAACCCCTTGCCTTGGTCGCCATATCGATAATCTTATATTTTACCCCCGTCACCTAAAGTACGGTATATTTCATCCCACAATTCAGGATGTTTCTTTGCTAAATTAAACGGCTTGCCCCGTTCATCCACAAAAGCGTGATTTGTGCTTCCTTCAGCCGCAATTGTGTTGTCTTCCTTCAAAATGCGGTATGTAAATGTTATCCTGGTCCTGGTTAACGAGGATATGCCGGTCTCCAGGAAAACTTTTTCCACAGGCCGCAACGATAACCTGTAACGGCAGAAGGCGTCAATAACCACTAGCTCGATGCCGTGGTTATGAAAGGTGGCCATGTAGGGCAAGCCGACTTTTTCCAATAAGGCGATACGGCCGTCTGTAAACCAGTCAAAATACTTGGCGTAATAAGTTATACCGGCGGCGTCACAGTCACCCCAGCGAACGGTAAACTCCACCTGCACAGTCGCATTGTATTTATTACCACTGTCAGATATTCAAAATTCAGCATTCTTAAATTCAGGAACATCTCGAGAATATAAACCGTTCTCTCATTATATAACGGTAAAAAACCATATTATCATCAACACTTCAACTACTAGTTTCAAAATGGTTCCGCCCATAAATCCGATTATAGTGCCGATACCGACCTGGAAAGCTTTATTCAGATCGCTTTTACGGTAAAGCTCCCCTAGCACCGCGCCAATAAACGGACCGAAAATCAGTCCAAACGGGCCCAGCAGCCATATTCCTATAATGCCGCCGAGGACGCTTCCCCAAACCGCCGCCCTTGATCCTCCATATCTTTTGGCGCCCCATACACCTGCCAGGTAATCTATTAAGAATACCAGCGCCACAACCAATCCCTGACCGACGAAGAAGAGCCATGACAGGTTGGCAAACTTAACGAAAAAACCATATATCAACATCCCTAACCAGATTAGAGGCGCTCCGGGTAAAACCGGTAAGAACGTGCCAATAATTCCGGCGGTAAAAAAAACAACCGCTATCGCCATTCCAGCAAATGACATTGCTAATTTTTCCTCTCCATAAATTACTACCATATATTATACAACAAAATAAGCCACTTTAAGTGGCGCATTTGTAATAAACCCAATTTATTCTCTCTTATGACCTGTTAAAATCACCCTACCCAATCTTAAATAACATCATTGGTTATATCTAAATTTTTTATTTTACGCCTGCGAATAATTCCTTCCACGCGTCCCGCGGTATTTCTTGCATAATTGCCTGCGAAATCACAGGTCCCTCTGCGCAAATGTTTGTTAGCCCTGGATAAAATCAATAACGCCAGCGTGGCGGCTCCGATTCCGGCAATGGTGCGATAAGAAAACATATTTTACCCTCCTAAATTTAAACGACAAATTTTAATCATAAATTATCTTTACCTAACTACTCTAAAATATTCAAACGATACTGAAATACTTGGTTTGATGATGATAATGCGTTGTTCAAAGCTTAATGGGTCTGCCCAGGGAATCTTCTTGACAGTTTACAACAAAATAAATAGAATTAAAAAGAATTCAGGGAAAAAACACTGAAGGAGAGAGCTTTACATGGAAAATAATTTTATTCAGCAAATGTTAGTTAACTTCTATAAGGAATTAGATCAGATTTTACTACCGGAAAATGCCGTTACTTTTAATTCTCCTATTCCTGAATCATCTAATCCCGCAGATAAGAACATCAGCCCCCTGATCAATATTTACCCTCCCCGCGTAAAAAGTACCGATTTCTTTGATATATTACACCAAGTCGCCGGGATAATCAAAAAGACTCATCCTAATACAGTCGCGGAAATTGATCAAATAGAATCCGCCCTCCCGGTCGAACCTGCCGAGCAGAAATCATTTGTTGGCAAAGCATTTATCCCGGGAATTAACCTGCTGGCTTATCTTCAACAAGATCTCCCCGCGGATACTTTTGGCTTATTGCTTAATCATACTGTTAAATTATTTATGCGGCAGTATGTGGAAAAAGTGTTACCCCTTGTTGATACTGAGGATTGGTTAAAAGGGAATTGCCCGGTTTGCGGCGGCCGGCCCAACTTTGCCTTACTCGAAAAAGAAAGTGGCGGAAGATACTTGTACTGTGGATTATGTGAAACGAAATGGCGCTTTCAACGCCTGGGCTGCCCATTTTGCTACAGTAATGAATCTCAATTCATTACCATCGAAGGAATGGATAAATACAGGGTTTATGTATGTGAAGAATGCCGTGGTTATATAAAAACCGTCGATGAGAGAAAAGCCGAAGAAGATGGAGTGAATTTATTCTTGGAAGATATAAACACGATGCATCTTGATCTGCTGGCGATAAGTGAAGGCTACTTTAACAAGCAACTCGATCCGCCGCCAGGCCTTTGACGTATCTTAAAAATAATATTATCCAGCAGGATTTTCAGCCGTTTATGTCGTATACAAATATAGACATGGAAAGGAGGTCATGATTCAATGCCACACATTGGTGCTACGGAGTTAGTTTTAATTTTAGCTGTGGTTCTAATTATTTTCGGACCGGGCAAATTGCCGGAACTGGGCAAGTCGCTTGGTAGAACGATCAAGGAATTTAGACGTTCATCAAATGAAGTCATGGATGACACGGTGTCAGCCGCGGTAGTGGCGGAGCAAGAGGGACAACAAGCAATTAAAGCGGCAAAGAGTTAAAAGAGTTATATAGAAAGAAAATAGCAATACCTTAAGCGGGGGAAAACAAAGTGGCTAAGAATACCGACGAAATGCCTATGTTGGAGCACCTGGAAGAATTGCGTCGGGTTTTAATTATTTCTATTGTCAGTACAACTATTTTAGCTGTGGTTGCTTATTTTTTTTGTGACCGGATTTTGGCAATATTGCTGGAACCGCTGACAAATGCTGGACAAAGAGCCAATTTTACCGGAGTAACAGAACCTATTTTTGTCAAGATCAAATTGTCGTTTTTTGTCGGTTTTCTGACTTCTCTGCCAATTATTTTATGGCAGGTCTGGAGCTTTATTGTCCCCGCTCTTAAAAAAAATGAGAGGGTATATTTTACCCTCTTTGTTTTGATTTCATTTATTAGTTTTATAGGCGGTGTGGCCTTCGGGTTTTGGGGAGTGTATCGTTTAGGGATCACTTTTTTATTGCAATTCGCCGGGCCTGAATTAGCTCCCATGCTGACCATCGATAAGTATATATCTTTTACTATTGGTTTTCTATTACCATTTGGTGTTGTTTTTGAATTTCCCTTAATCACCTATTTTTTAGCCAAGCTTGAGCTAATTACTTATAGTTTTTTAGCGAAAAACCGGCGCTACGCAATACTGGCTATTGTAGTGCTGGCAGCTGTTATCACACCAACACCGGACATAATAACTTGCTCGATCGTGACTGGTCCGATGTATTTGCTCTATGAATTAAGCGCAATAATTGTGCGCTTTGTTGAACGGGGTATTGCCCGGAAGAAGCAGCGTCAGCAACTGGCCGAAATCACTTAAACTAAAGCGTTAAAACTATATACATATTATATACAATTAAAATGTACATTTATTGCCCCTTGAAAGAGAGGTGGGAGTTAACTGCTATTTTTAAGTTAGTTTGTTAGTTGTTTTTTTTAACAAGGAGAGATTTTTTGAGAGATTTTTTATATTTTCATTTGAAGGAGGGGAGGATTGGATATTCCTATGGATAAACTTAGTCGCCGCGATTTCTTAAAAATCTTTGGCTTGGGCACAGCAGGAACAGCTTTGTTTGAAGGAGTAAACGCTGTGCCGGCCATAGCCAACACCGCTGAAAGCAACCGACCAACTTTTGATCCGGGGCCGCTAAAAATAAAAAAAGCCAAGGAAACAGCTTCTGTTTGTGCTTTTTGCGGTTGCGGTTGCGGTCTTATTGTTTATTCTGAAGGCGACAAGGTAATCAACATTGAGGGCCGATTTCGGCATAAAAGACACCGCTACGGGTACCGTCATACCGCCTGATAAGTCGGCGGTCAACTCTTTTATCATGAACACTGAGGGAGCAGGGCGGCTGTTCGCTCCTAGCGGCATGAAGGACGGGCCTCTCCCTGAACATTATGAGCCGGTAGAAAGTCCGGTAACGAGTATTATGAGCAAACAACAAAACAACCCTGTTGCCGCCAGGTATAAAGGAGAGTTTTCCAAGCTGGCGCAAACAGCCAGCCCTGACTTTCCGTACATCGCCACTACCCACCGCTTGGTCGCACATTACCAGAGCGGCGCGGTAACGAGAAACTGCCTGATGCTTGCCGAGCTGATGCCGGTGAGATTAAGTGTAAAGTAAACGTTATGCCTATTCTAAAACCGCTGAAAGTCAACGAAAAAGAAGTGGGAATTATTGGTTCACCATGGTACTGGGGTTATCAGGGACTGGCTCCCGGCAGCACGGCGAACGATTTAACACCCTGCGTTGGCGACGCCAACACGATGATCCCTGAGTATAAAGCTTTTATCTGTAATATTACAAAGAGCGCATTTAATGCAAATACACTAGGTTGATTCCAAGTAGAAACTGGAGGTGTGAGGATGTCAAAGGGTGTTTTGGTGGACGTTTCCAGATGCATCGGCTGCCGGAGCTGTATGGTGGCCTGCAAAACATGGAACGACTTACCGGCCGGTAAATCCGAATTCACAAATAACTGGGACGCCCCCGGAAAAGTGGACGCGGACAACTGGACAGTGGTTAACTACCATATTGTTGAACAAGACGAGCAAATAAAGTGGCGTTTTGTCAAAAGACAATGCATGCACTGTGATGAACCCGCATGCGAAGCGGCTTGTTTCACTCATTCATTCGTAAAGACTCAAGAAGGTGCGGTGATCTATAAGCCAACCGAATTAAATCAGGATTATTGCGTCGGCTGTCGTTACTGTATGATTGCCTGTCCGTTTGGAGTGCCGTCTTTTCAATGGGACAAAGCCCTTCCTTTTGTGCAAAAGTGCCGGTTTTGCTACGACCGCATGAAAGAAGGCATGAAACCTGCTTGCGTTACCGCTTGCCCGACAGGCACCTTGAAATATGGTGAAAGAGACGCCCTACTAAAAGAGGCGTGGCAGAGAATTAACAGCAATCCCAACTATATCAAGCGGGTATATGGGGAAAAAGAGTACGGTGGAACATCCTGGCTTTATATTTCTGATGTGCCTTTTGATGAGATTGGCTTAAAAACTAAAGCGTACGGCCAAGATGTCTCCGAAAGGTCCATACCGTCTCTAACTTGGGATGTGCTTAAATGGACACCGTATATCTTTGTCGGTTGGGGCGCCATCCTGACGGCTTTGAATTTTTATACGAAAAGACGCGCGGAAGCGCATCATGATGAAGAAATATACGAAGCTGTCAATACAATTGAAGAAAAAAAAGATGAGTAGACTTTTCTAAAATGGAGGTGATATTAAAATGCAAAAAACCTGGAGTTTTAAGCTTACTCCATTCAGGTATGTATTGATTGGCTTAGCGGGTATCGCGGTTGTAGTCGCCCTCGCGCGTTTTATATTCGGGCTCGGTGCGGTAACCAACTTGAGTGACGAATGGCCTTGGGGCTTGTGGATCGGATTTGACTTGCTTTGCGGTATCGCCCTAGCGGGCGGCGGCTTCAGCACGGCATTTATTGTCCACGTATTGCACAAAGAAAAGTATCTGCCGATTGCCCGCGCCGCGCTGTTAACCTCGTTGATTGGTTATATCATTGCCCTGGTAAGTTTGTTGCTGGATATCGGAAGATGGACTAACTGCTGGCGGCCCTTCTTCTACTGGGGTTTCCACTCGGTGCTGTTTGAAGTGTTTTGGTGCATTTCGCTGTATACCACAGTACAGGTATTAGAGTTTGGGGATATATTCTTTGAAAGAGTAAAGATTGCTCCTTTGAAGAAAATTTTAAGCAAAGCCATGCTTCCTTTAACAATCCTGGGTATTGTTTTACCCACATTGCACCAGTCTTCACTGGGTTCGCTTTATATTGTAACAATAGACCGGCTCAATCCATTATGGTGGTCCATGATTATACCGTTCTTCTTTGTCTGGTCTGCCTTCTTCCTGGGGCCGGCGATGGTAACCATAGAAGGAACTTTGGCGGCAAGGGCCTATAACAGAAAGCCGGAAACGCATATTTTTGCCAGCCTCACTAAAGTCACCATGTGGATGTTAATTGTCTACTTTATTGTTAAAATAATTGACTTAAGCTACCGCGGCGTATCTTCCATGGCTTTTAACGGCTCTTTTGAAAGCAACATGTTTTTAGTGGAAATGATTGTATTTATACTGGCCCCCATCTTCATGTACGCAATTCCCGCCATCCGTAAGACGCAATGGGGCGTCGTCACCGCCTCAGCCTTGGTAGTAATCGGTGTCGTGTTCAACCGCATGAACGTGGTATTCACAGGTATGGCTCAAAGCGCGGGCGGCCATTACTTCCCCAGCATCTGGGAGTGGCTGATTACTTTAGGCATGTGGAGCGTTTTAGCCTTGGCCTACTTGTTTGTAGTAGAAAACTTCCCGATTTTGGTTAAAGAAGATCATGAGCAAGAAAGCTTATCTTCCGGGGAAAGTGTTACAACCGGCAGAAGCGTGGAAGCATAACCTGAAAATCATGCATTAAACAAATTAAGTAATGATTTAACAGCAATCCCGTACCACTTAAT
>JGI11944J13513_1001207_pt1 | contig 21552 bp, 16 predicted proteins | sample TerdegcoTASludge_FD_13513 | JGI IMG/M metagenome (IMG submission 13513) | reverse complement strand
TTCATGATGGGAACCAACTGCATTGCATACTATTGGATGCTCTTTATATTTCCTTGCCATCTCAAATCCAATCAAGGCGTGAGGACCCTCAGCATCATCAACACATTTACCTATATCATGTAATAATGCAGCTCTCTTTGATAGATTTGGATCCAATCCAAGCTCTGATGCCATTATCCCCGCAATTTTTGCTACTTCAATCGAATGACTTAACAGATTCTGCCCATAACTACTACGGTATTTCATTTTTCCGACCAATCTGCATAATTCTTTATGCATATTCTTTATACCAAGTTCAAGCACAACATTTTCGCCGACTTGCAAAATCTCCTCTTCGAGTTCCTTACGTGTTTTTTCTACAATTTCCTCTATACGTGCGGGATGTATACGACCATCGAGCATTAATTTTTCGAGAGATTTTTTTGCTACTTCCCTCCGAAATGGGTCAAATCCTGATATTACAACTGCTTCTGGAGTATCGTCAATTATCAAATCCACACCTGTTGCCGATTCAAATGCCCGTATGTTTCGTCCCTCACGTCCTATAATTCTTCCTTTCATTTCATCACTTTCCAAATTGACTACCGATACCGTAGATTCAATACTATGGTCCGTGGCTGTGCGTTGAATTGCTTGAATGATTATGTCTTGCGCTTCTTTTTCCGCTCGCTGCTTTGCTTCCTCACGAATTTGTTTGATTTTATTCGCTGCTTGATTCTTTACATCCGCTATCAAACTATCGAATAATACTCGTTTTGCTTCTTCTTTTGAATATCCTGAAATCTCTTCCAATTTCTTATTCGCTTGTGCTTCAAGTTCAGAAATCCTTGCCAATTTTGCATCAACTGATTGTTGGCCTCTTTTTAAATTTGCCTCCATTTCTTGTAATTGCTTCTCGCGTTTGAGAATCATATCCATTCTGTTTTCTAAATTCTCCTCGCGTTTTTTCAATTGCGCCTCTGTCTCATTGACTTGTTTGAGCTTCTGATGCCTCTCCTGTTCGAATTCTGCCTTTCTCCTGTGCCATTCTTCTTTTACCTCGAGGATCTTCTCCTTTTGAATATGCTCCGCATTCTTTGTTGCTTCTTCAATTATTTTTGTCTTCTCACGCTCGGCATTTTCAATAATTTTTTTAGCTGATTTCTTTGCAACAGATGTTCCAATTAAATATCCAATTACTGCTGCAACTACAAGTCCAATTACTACAACTAAATACGCTTCCATTTTTTCCCTGTGTTATTTGTTTATAATAAATATTAAATAGTGAAATATATATAAAAAAACTGCACTAACCTATCAGTCAGGGTGCTCAGAACACATTCTGGCACAGTGGGTAAAGTAGCCTGTTCATTTCTAACTTCCACTGGCAGATTTGCATCTGCGCTGCTTTCGCAGCTGAGGCCTGCTATCAATAAACAGAGTCTACATCCCTGATAGAATAACTATAGTTCTTGCATATTTTTGACAACGATAGATTAGTGCAGCAAAATTTTATTTAATTTTCAAAGAACTTTATGCAATCTGCTCCGACTCCAATACTTTTTGCAATTCCTCTCTCATCTCTATAATTAGCTTGCTATATTCATTGCTTCTATCCAAATCTCGAGCCTTGGTTCTTTCAAGATATAAATCTTCGGCTATATTCAAAGCAACTAGTAGAAATTTTGACTCCATCGTTATTGCTGAGCGACTCGCCCGTGTTATCTCTTCGTATTTCTCCTTTACAATACTTGTTGAATTTTCTATTAACTCTTTATTATAACCTACTAAATTATAACTTTTATCACCAATTTCGAAATTTATTACTTCTTGCATTATTATCGTTGTCAATTAACTATTGTTAAAACGAAATTTTATGTATTTTTATTTTTTTATGATAAATTTTTAATTAGATTCTATAAATAGCTTCTTTAAATCCAATATCTTATTTTTTAATCTATTAATCTTGCTATCAAAATTTTCTTTCAGTTGTTCGTATTCATTTTCTAAAATCCTAATTTGCTCATATCGAAGAGCTAATAATTTTTCTAATTCTTGTATTTTATCCTGCAATTGCTCGGTATATATTTTTTGTGTATTCAATTGATTTGTTAATTCCTCTATTCTTTCCGATGAATAAAGATCTTGATTATCTTTAAAGTTCTGTTTTTCTTGTTCAAGCGCAGAGAGTTTGCTTTCCATTTCCTTAATATGATTTGCATATTCTGCTATCGCTTGATTTTTGATTATTAACTCTCCCGAAAGGTCTGCAATTTTTATTTGTTGTTCCTTGATGCTTTCATTAAGTTGATTTAATTTTGTAAGTAATTGCTCATTTTCCTCCATTATAGATTTGAATTTTATTAAGTTTTCGGCTTTTTCTTTTTTTAATGTTTCTATTTCATTTTTTATGTCAGAAATTTCATTTAATAATTTATTATTTTTATTTTGTGATTGCTCAAGCTGACTCTTTAGCAATAATATCTCGCTTTCATATTTCGATTTTTCCAGATCTTTATTAAAATAATTTTGCTCAATATTCTGGATTTTTTTTACTGCATTTTCTAACTGATTTGTTTTTATAGTAAGCTCATTTTTTGTATTATTTAGATTTGCCCTAAGACTTTCATTTTCATTTTCCAGCCATTCACTCTTTTCTTTTAATTCATTCAGTTCATCCGATAGTGTTGCAAATTTTTGAATTTCTAAATTAAGCTGCAGAATTTCATTATCTTTTAAAGATAATTCCCTCTTGAGATTCATTATTTGCTCCTCTTTTTCATTCAAAGCGATATTTTTCTCCGTCAAAGCTTGCTTAATAAATTCAACATCTGCCAGAATCCGCTCGCTTTCATTAATTTGTTCCTTCAATATTTGATTTTCTTCTTTTAGAGTATTTAACTCATTCATTGAATCTGTGAGCAAACGATTCTTTTCATTTAGTAGAGTAATTTGTGTTTGTAGATAATTAATATCATTTTCTAATTGTGCATTATTTGTCGATATTTCCATATTTGCTTCTTGAAGAGCTTTGATTTGCAAGATTAATGCCTCAACCGATTCTCTCAACTCTGCATTTTCTTTTGATAATTCAGCATTTTTTTTGATTTGATTCCGTAAATGCTCAAGAGCAGTAGAAAATAATTCCTTTATCTCTGAGAATGAGGAAGATTCCTCATCTTTTTCACTAATTATGTCTTCATTTTCTTCCATTTTACTTTTGTATTAATAAAATATGTAAATTACTTAAAATTTCCTTAACTGAGCATTAAATTTTTTCTCAATATGTGAAATAATTCTTTCCGTAATCTCATTGATTTCGTTATCTGTTAAAGTCCGCTCTGCAGAAGCAAAATATAGACTAAATGCAATACTCTTTTTTCCCTCTCCAATTGATTTACCTTTATATACATCAAACAAATTCAACCGTTGCAGCAAATCTCCTGCTTGCATTTGAATTTCTTTCAATACATCACCCGCAGCTATAGTTTCATCAAATACAAATGCTAAATCTCTCAGCACTGGTGGATATTGTGAAATTGGCTTATAATTCGGTTGCTTCAATCCAAAATTATATAATTTATAAGCATCAATATCTACAATATAAGCAACTTGTTCAATATCATAAAGCTTCAATATTTTTTCATTTGCTTCACCAACTTCACCAATTTTTTCATCATTCATATATATTTCCAAATAATTCCGCGTGAAAATAGGGCTTTCCTTTTGCGAAATCATAAATTCGTAATTCTTTATTTTTAAAAAGTCCAATAATTCCTCTGCAATTCCTTTTGCATCATAAAAATCTACACTCCTTTGTGGTATTCCCCACTGTCTGGTTGCGAAATTTCCATAAAGTCCGATGCATATATGTTCCTCTTCTGAAATATTGGATATAAATTTCCCATTAGTTACCCCTGCGGAAAATGTTTTTGCCACTTCAAAAAGTCTAAGCTCATTATTTCCAAATCTTATATTATTTGCAATTGCCTTTAGCATCGATGGAACCATTGATGGACGCATTATCGAAAGCTCTTCGCCTAGCGGATTTGCAATTTCCACAAATTCGCCACTGAAAAATGCCGCAGATTTAGGGTCAATCATATTTTGCGTTAGAATCTCATTATATCCCCTTCCAATTAAAAAATTTCGTATCCTTTTTCTCATTTCAGGAACTTTCAAATCCTCCGGAATTTCTCTATTAGAAAAATCTATTGTAGAAAAATATTGTGGCTCAATATTATCATATCCATAAAGACGGGCAATTTCTTCAATAACATCAATTTCCAGCTCTATATCATTTCGATACGTTGGTGGTTGTGTAAGAATATAATCAAGATCAGAATCATTGTTAATGATTTTAAAATTCAATCTCTTTAGTATATTAATTATTTCATTCTTTGGAATATTTGAACCAATCATTTTATTTGCGTGTTCAATATTTAATTTAATCAAAGGCTTTTCAATTTTGGTCGGATATGCATCAATATAGCCTCTTACAACCTCGCCCCCTGCATATTCTGCCATTAATTGAGCTGCTCGATTTGCTGCATAAATCAAATTGTCTATATCCACACCACGTTCAAATCTATATGAAGCATCGCTTTGAATTCCAAGCTTTTTAGATGTCCGCCGAATTGACGATGGATTGAAATATGCCGATTCTATCAATACATTTTTCGTGTCAGCTGTGATTTCGGAATTCTCGCCTCCCATTACTCCCGCAATTCCAATTGGCTTTTCAATATCGCATATCATTAGCATACTGCTATCAAGTGTCCGCTCTTTGCTATCTAACGTGATAAATTTCTCGTTCTCGCTTGCTGTACGCACAATTATTGTATTATTTTTTATTTTATCAAAATCAAATGCATGCAATGGTTGATTGAGTTCCATCAATACGATATTTGTTGCATCCACTACATTATTGATTGAACGTAAGCCCACATCTTCCAATCTTTTCCTTATCCATTCGGGTGATGGTCCAATTTTTACATTGCGAACAAGTCTGGCTATATATCGTGGATTTTTTTCAGGATCTTTTATTTCAACTTTTACAAATTGATTTATATCTTCATTATTTTCAATTAAATTAATTTCAGGGATATGAATTGGCAAATTATAATATGCAGCGATTTCTCGCGCGATTCCAATATGGCTGAGACAATCTCCGCGGTTCGGTGTTATGCTAATTTCAAATATTACATCATTTTCGCCTAAATAATCAGCAAGTGCAGTCCCCTCCACTGCATCATCAGGAAGCACCCATATTCCTGAATGATCATTATCTATGCCAAGCTCGAACCGTGAACAAATCATCCCATTTGATTCAATACCGCGAATTTTTCTGCGTTCCAGTACCATCCCATTTTGTGGAACAACTGCACCAACCAATCCAAGCACTACTTTCTGCCCTTCTTGGACATTTGGCGCCCCGCACACTACTGGATAAATTTTATCGATAACCCGCACATCGCAATAATGCAAATGGTCAGACCCCGCCACCACTTCGCATTTTATAACTGTACCAATTACAAAATTGTTGTATTGTTCACCCGTTCGTATAATTTTTTCAACTTCTATACCTAAACTTGTTAATATCTCGTCAATTTTTTCAGGTTCAGCGTCAAATTCAACAAATTCTTTTAGCCATTTTAATGATATTCTCATAGATTTTTAGAAAATTTTGAAATTTTACAAAAGAAAAACCTCAAAAATAAATAATTTTTATTAATTTTGATTATTATTAAAATAATTAATTATTATGAAATCAAATATTTTTAGATATTCCCGCATTGTATTGAGTTTATTCTCAATATTATTTTTGCTTCAAAGCAGTTCTTTGCTTTCTCAAAATAAAGAGCAACTTTATAACGAATTAAAAACTAAATTAACAGGGTTAAAATCTATCTCATTTGAATTTGCAGCTTTGGACGGTTCAAATTTGAATGGTAAGATTACCGCAACGAAAGACAAATATAAAATGATTTTACCTGGTAGAATTATTATTTCCAATTCTAAAACCGTTTGGAATTATTCTCCCGAGCAAGCTAAAGTTTTAATAAGTACAATTGCAGATATAAATTCCGCTTCGATTCATAATATATTTTTTCAAATTGTTGAAAATTATGAGCCAACTTCTTTAAAAGTTGCGACAAAATCAACAGGCGCTAAATATTATGAACTCGTTTTGAAATCTAATCAAAATCCCGATGATTATATTACTTTGAATTTGAATTATAAAACAAAAAATATTGAAGCGGTGAATTTTTCAATTAATGGGCAATCTGCCAACCTTGCAATTAAAAATCTTTTATTTAATCCTAAAGTAAAAGATAACCAATTTGAATTCAAACCCCCAAAAGGCACACAGGTTATTGATTTAAGATAAAAAAGAAAGTTTTTTTATTTATTTATAATAAAAGGCGGGGAATTTTCTCCCCGCTATATTATTATTAATCTATTTTTCTGCTTCTGCCTTCTTTGAAGCTGCTCTTTTTGCTAATTCTCTTTTGCGGCGCAATTCTTTTCTTCGTTTATAACGTGCTGCAACAATTTCTTTGTGTTTAGTGAGAGCTTCGCCGATTTCTTCTTCTGTTTTATTTTTGAAAAGTAATGAGCGATGCAGAAGCACCCCATCATAGCTAAGTATGTTCTTTACAACTCGTGTCGGCTGCGCGCCTGAATTGAGCCATTTGATTGCTTTCTCGTGATCCACTACAAACGTAGCAGGAATTGTTATAGGATTATAATATCCCAATTTGTCAAGAAATTTGCCGTCGCGTTTGTGTGCTTCATCGACTGCGACTATGTCATAGAAAGGATTATGCTTAGAACCTTTCCTTCTTAATCTTAATTTTACCATAGAATTTTAATATTTATTATAAAAAAGTTAAAATTTCATACCTGGGAATTTTGGCATCATAGGAAATCGCTTCCCTTGAACCACATTTTTCATTGCTTTTTGCATTTGCTCGAATTGCTTAAGTAAATTATTAACCTCTTGAACACGCGTACCACTTCCTTTAGATATTCTCAACCGCCGAGAGCCATTGATAATTTTTGGATTTGCACGTTCTTCCTTTGTCATAGATAAAATAATTGCTTCAATTCTCGAAAATGCTTTATCGTCAATATCTACATTTCGCAATTGTTTATCCATACCTGGCAACATCCCAATTAAATCTTTCAAAGGTCCCATTTTTTTAATCATCTTGATTTGGTCAAGAAAATCATCAAATGTAAATTGATTCTTCCTGAGCTTTTCTTCCATCTTTTCAGCTTCTTTTTCATCGATTTCCTGCTCTGCTTTTTCGACAAGTGAAATAATATCGCCCATTCCAAGAATACGCGAAGCAATACGTTCGGGATGGAATTGCTCAAGTGAATCAAGCTTTTCACCTGTAGAAATGAATTTTATTGGTTTGCCAACTACATCGCGGACCGATAATGCAGCACCACCTCGTGTATCGCCATCAAGTTTTGTTAATACAATACCCGTCAAATTCAATTGCTCATTGAAAGCGCGTGCAGTTTTGACAGCATCCTGTCCAATCATTGAATCCACAACAAACAAAGTTTCGGTCGGTTGCACAGCTTCTGAAATATCACTAACTTCCTTCATCATAACTTCATCAACGGTTGTTCGCCCCGCAGTATCAATTATAACAATATCGCGTGCTAATTTTTTTGCATAAGCAACGGCATCTTTTGCTATATCAACAGCGGATTTATTTTCCTCCGTGAAAACAGGTATTTTAATTTGGTCAGCAAGCTGTTGCAATTGCAAAATAGCGGCGGGACGGTGAATATCAGCTGCAACAAGTACTGGATGTTTGCCTTTCTTACGTAAATATTTAGCAAGTTTGGCAGCGAAAGTAGTTTTGCCCGAACCTTGCAATCCCGCAATTAGAATTACTGTTGGGGGCTTTGGCGAAATATTTAAATCTGATGCTTTGCTTCCAAGTGTTTCAATTAATTCGTCATTTACAATTTTAACAATCAATTGCTCGGGTAAAATCGTACCTCGAACTTCTTGCCCAACAGCTTTGGATTTAATATTTTCAATAAATTTATTAACAACTTCAAGGTTTACATCAGCATCAAGCAAGGCATTGCGGATTTCATTAAGGGCATCGGCTATATTATCTTCCGTGATTTTGCTTTGGCCCCGAAATCTTTTTAGTGCAATTTCGAGTTTTTCTTGAAGATTTTCAAACATATTCGTTCATAAAAAAATACAAAATTAATAAAATCAAAGAAATAAACAAAAAAATGTCGTTTTAAAAAAATTTGATGACCTTGTCATTCCGAGCATAGCGAGGAATCTATTTTCCTCTAGTGGATTTCTCACTACCTTCGAAATGACAATCTTCTCATCATTTTATAGGGGTTCAAAATTTTGAACCCTTACATATTTTAAAATTATTTAAAAAAACACTTGACAATTTAATTTTTTCTTTGTAATTTATTTTTTGAAACTGTGCAAAAAATTTTTAGTTTTTTTAATTTTTTTAAAGGTGTTTTAATGAATAATTTATTTTCACAAGATCACAAGATCACAAGATCACAAGATCACAAGATCACGTTGTCAAATATTTTATATTGCTGATGATTATCTTTTTTTCAAACAATAAGCTATTTTCACAACCAACTGAAATTGTAACCCCAACCCCTTGCATTGGATTTGGAATAGGAGTGGTGGGATGCGATCATAATGAAACTTGGAGCGCAGAACCAAAAACTAAAACTATCTCAATTGGTGAGTGTCAATATACTATTTACTACCATGATAGAATACGTCAATGCCCTCAATTATGTGGCCCAATGTATGAAACAAATGTAGTAGCAATTGTTTACGCGGGTATGGGATGTCCCCATAAAACAAATGGTGAAATTGTTTTTGCTTTTCTTCAATCTCTATATGAGAATGAAATGTGGCAGCAACCTTATATAAATTATTATCCAATGTGTCTGATTAGAGACCATCCCGATTGGGATTTCTATGCTGATTTTGATACTTGGGCTACAGGAGATTGTTTTACTTTAGATGAGCATGGCATAAAAGTTCCCTGCGATTCAAATCATTATTGCTGCCACACAATAATAAGGTTTGATTATAAGTGGGACCCAGAACGACCCACTAGTAGTATTACACTTGACTCTACATATAACGACGAACCTGTTGTGCGAAGTGTTTATACGATTAATGGATTTGAGGAGCCCGAATGTCCTTGCGAATCGGATTGTAATACCGTTATTAGAACTCCCAAAATAGCCAACTATAATACCTGTAATGCTCCTTGCAGCGATAATCCCTGGGTCGTTGAACCTGTGGAAATGGTACCTCTTTCCGAATGTCCAACTTGTTCTGTAGAGGTTCATTATAAAATAAGGGAATCTAACCCCTGTCCTCAAATAAATATGTCAACATTTAATGATATTTCATTAGATGAAATATCATTAACATTTGATGGCATTTGCGATTCAGCTTGTGTTGGGACGATACCTATGAATGATATTCATAGTGAGGTTGTTCATTATTTATTAAAGAATAAGTTCAAACATATACCAGCCCCAGGTAACTGTGCAACTTACTATCGTCTTTTCCAATCATCCTGTTGGAGCGATGGTTATGATGGTGGTTATTGGCATTATTGGCGGAGTTATGAGCCGCCGTATGGGATAGACTCAGCATATATACCTGGCGAACGAGTGATGCGACAATGCGAACCCAGCAATTGCTGCTGGTCACAATATCAAATTTGCAACGATGGTGGAAATCCTCCTGTAATAAGATACACCCTCTATGACCAATATTCGGACCCTGAACCTTGTTATTTTATGCCTTATCCTTGTGAATTTATTTGCAATCCATAAAAAGCGAGGTATTAGATGAAAATAAAATTATTAATAGTATATGTAATACTATTCACAGTCTTTAAAATTGACTTTGCAAAATCAGAAAATCGATGGACATTGACTGACACTTTAAGGTGCTGGCTTTATGATAGCTATACTACAGATTTCTTTGGAGATGGCTTACAAGATATACAAACGGTTAATAAAAAAGATATAATTATACAAGCAATAGTTTATGGTAGTTACCCACGGTTATTTATAAGTAATGATACAGGTAAAACTTGGAATGTAAGATTAGAGGAGGAACCAATTGGTAAAAGTGCAACGGGAGGTAAGCAAAATAATTTTATAAGTTATCCTATGGCATATCCTAATGAAAAGCTTATAATACTCACTGGTGATTCCGGCTACTATTGGCGTTCTGTCGATAATGGGGTAACATTTAAACGTATGCAAATTGAAAACAAACTTGTTGGAGCTATGTATTTTTGGGATGAAAAAAAAGGAATTTTTGTGCAACAGTATAATAGTCGGTTAGATTCAAATAATATTTTTACTTTCGACCAAATTTTTCAGAAAACCACTGATGGAGGTCTAACTTGGAATCAATTTAACGGACCTAATTATATCCATAAGAAAGTAGGTACTTATTTTCAAACTTTCGAAAACGGTATTTTATATTCGATTGAGATAGGTCGTTATATCTATCTAGATTCAACTGCAGGATGTGTAAGAGGTGCTGTATATCCTGATTCTGCAGATTGGGTATATAAATCCACAGATTATGGCGAAACATGGACCTCTTATAAGGGCATTAACATTGTTTTCGAAGAGAATCTGCGTTATTTCTTTCTAACAGAGAATATTTGGTTTACCTATGGTGGTAGTTATATAAGTACACTCCCTGATACTAATTCTTCCATAATCCGCAAAACTACAGATGCGGGTAGAACCTGGCATTATGTTTTAGATACAATTTATATAGACCTTTGGGGTAGCAGCCAAATTCGTGATATATCATTTAGCGATTCATTGAATGGGATTGCCACTGCTTATACAACTATTTGGAAAACAAGTGACGGTGGCGAAACTTGGCAAACAGATACAAGCTTTCACCCGACAAGTAGTTCCCAACTTATTGAGCATATACTTATGATAGATAAACATACAGCAATTGGTATCCCTGATGTATGGGGATATGTATACCGCTGGACCGAAGATTATGAGGTTTCTGTAAATGAACATAATGAGCGAAATAGTGCAGCGATAATTTTCCCCAACCCCGCCCGAGATTATATATACATCAATTCTGCTTTTATAGAGGGTGCAGGGGGTGTATGGCAATATCAGATATATGATATATTAGGCAATTGTGTGCAGAGCGGAACGACAGAATCAAAAACAATAAATATCAATCAATTATCAGCTGGATTTTATACTGTGCGATTTTTCAATGCTGGCAAGCAAGTGGTAGAAAAGATGATTAAGGAATAAATTTGTGGCAAAAGTATCCTTGCAGGTGGCTGAAACCACCTGTTGCAAAAAATATAGAGATCGCGACAGAGGGCTTCAGCCCTCTGCATATTGAACAAAGGATGGCAATCCCTTGTTCAGATTGTTGTAAAATACGACTTAAGTCGTAAGTTCAATACAGAGAGACATCCCCCTACCCCCTTTAAATTAATAGGGAATTCTGCACCAAGATGGTGCAGGCACATAACAGAAGAGGCACCGTCTCAGCTGTATCGGTATCTTGTAGGGGCAATTTATGAATTGCCCCTACTACGGGGATTTTGAATCCCTACATCCTTAAAATGACAGAAAAATTGTTTATTTATTTTCTTTTTTTTCTTAATTTTGTATTCTTTAATAAAAAGAAAAATCTTTTTGGGATGTAGCCAAGTGGCAAGGCAGTGGATTTTGGTTCCACCATTCGTAGGTTCGAATCCTGCCATCCCAGCAATACTTTATAAATACAATGCATGATTTCCAAATTGCAACAGGCAGGTCAAATCCTCTATTAGCTCAAAAAGTAGCCAATCTTTTGGGTCTTGAGCTAACTCCAACAACAATTCAGAATTTTAGCGATGGCGAGATATGGGTTAAGTATCAAGAAAATATACGTGGTATAGATTTATTTATAATTCAATCTACCTTTGCACCATCTGATAATATTTTTGAATTATTAATGCTTATTGATGCAGCGAAACGTGCGTCAGTGAAACGTGTTTGTGCTGTTATTCCATATTATGGATATGCTCGTCAAGATAGAAAAGATCAACCGCGTGTTTCCATAACAGCAAAGTTAGTTGCAAATTTAATCGTTAGAGCGGGTGCCGATAGGGTTATTACAATTGATTTGCATTCCTCGCAAATTCAAGGTTTTTTTGATATTCCAATGGATAATTTGTATGCATCACCTGTTCTTATTAAAGAAGCAAAAAAATTGAATTTAAACCCGATTGCAATTGCATCCCCTGATGTTGGAGGTGTAAAAACAGCACGCTCTTATGCACGGCGTTTAGGTGGTAATTTGCTTGTGGTTGATAAACGACGCCCCGATCACAATGTGGCAGAAATTATGAATATCATAGGTGATCCACGCGATAAAAATATTTTTATTGTTGATGATATAATTGATACAGGAAGTACATTTTTAAATTGTGCTGTTGCATTAAAAGAAAATGGAGCACTCGATATTTATGGAATTTGCTCTCATCCCGTTTTATCAGGCAATGCAATTGAAAAAATTGAGCAAAGTGATGCGATCAAACAAATTTTTGTTACAGATACAATTCCTCTTAAACAAGAACTAACGAAATTCAAAGTAGTTACTGTATCTGAATTGCTTGCCGAAGCTATCTTGCGCACTCACGATAATCGATCTGTTAGTACTCTTTTCGATATTGAGAGATAAAATTTTTTGGAAGTTATAAATATTAATAAATAATTTAGTTATTATACTGAAAATAAAATAGAAATATAAAATGAAGACAGTTGAATTAAATGTAAAAACCCGAGAAAAGGGGAGTAAAATTGCAAAAGAATTAAGGCAAAATAATTGTGTTCCAATTAATTATTATGCAGGTGGAAAAGAAAACCTAAATCTTTACGCAAAAGCACACGATTTACGAGATATCGTATATACAAATCATAAGCCAATTGTATTATTACATATAGACGAAAATACTGAGCCATTAAAATGCATTGTCAAAGAAATTTCATTTGACCCTGTCACTGAAAAAATTATGCATATTGACTTCCTAGGTTTAGTAGATAATCATTTGCTTTATACAGAATTACCCATAATACTGAACGGGACACCGGAAGGTGCTCGACTGGGTGGAGTTTTGCAGCAAACGCTTCATAAAATAAAAGTTCGTACCGTCCCCGAATTATTGAGTGATTCAATCGAAATCGATATATCTAATCTTGAACTTGGTAAGTCAGTGCAAGTAAAAGATATTCAAAGGGAAGGATGGAAATTTTCACTTCCTCCTGACACTGTAATATGCTCCTTGAAGCATTCGCGAATTCAATCAAGTTAATTAATAAATTGAATATATCAAATCTCAAATGCAAAAAGTTGCATTAATTCTTGCAGGTGGCTATGGGTCGCGTCTGTGGCCACTTAGTACTGAATCTAACCCAAAGCAATTTTCTCATTTCTTTGGTGAAGGCTCTATGCTAGTGAACACTTATCAAAGAATATTGAATTTTTTCGAGAAGCAAAACATTTTCGTCATCTCTCAATCAATTTTTTATGATAAAATCAAAGAGCAATTACCTGACCTTTCTAATGAAAATATTATCCTTGAACCATATTTAAGAAGCACATCTGCTGCTATTACTTATGCAAATCTGTACCTTCAATACGCTTATACTGATAATTTTATTCTAAATGTTTTTCCCTCAGATCATTTAATCTCAAATTTAAGTGAGTTTTCAAATAGCTTAGAAATTGCGCAAGAAGCTGCCGAATCTCTTAAAGCGATTCTTACTCTTGGAATTATACCAACTTATCCCGAAACACAATTCGGCTATATTAATATTGATGATACAATTAAAATGCCTGGCTTTTTTGAAAAAAATGTCAGATTTGTAAAAAATTTCGCCGAGAAACCCGATAAAGGTACGGCAGAACGTTTCATCCAATCGGGTGATTTTGTTTGGAATTCGGGTATATTTGTGTTTCTCTCGGATGTACTTTGGAAAGAATTGCAAATTAATCTCCCCGAATTTTATAAGCTTTTTAATGATTTAAAATTATCATTTGGCTCACCTTATTTTGCTCGTAAATTGGATCATACTTATCGCAGCTTGCCAACAATTTCATTTGATAATGGGATTCTTGAAAAATCAAAAAATGTGTTTTGTGTTTTATCAAATTTTGAGTGGTCCGACCTTGAAAGTTGGGATGAAGTATATCGCCAAGCAAAAAAAGATATACATAATAATTTTGTGAATGGCGAGGTCATTAACCTCCAAACAGAAGGTGCTTATATTCTTGCTAAAGATAGATTAGTAGCAACAATTGGAGTTAGTGATTTAATTATTGTCGAAACTGAAAAAGCCACACTTATTTGCAAGCGAGGGGAAACCGAAAAAGTCAAAAAAATTATTGATTACCTTCGTAGCAAAGGAATTAAAGATTATTTATAATACTAAATTTAATTTAATATGAAATCCGCAAAGACAAAAATTGTATGCACAATTGGACCTGCGTGCAATACTAAAAATATATTATTGGAACTTGCAAATTCAGGAATGGATGTTGCAAGACTTAATTTTTCCCATGGCGATTATGAAACTCATTCTCGAGCGATTAATAATATTCGGGAAATTGAAGCTGAATATGGATTTACTATTGGTATAATGCAAGATATCCAAGGACCAAAAATTAGAATTGGATTGGTCGAAAATGGTGCAGTCAATCTTATTGATAATCAAGAATTTGTCATTACGACTGAAGATATAGAGCTTGGAAATTCAAAAATTGTTAGTACATCATATAAAGATTTACCCCTTGAAGTCAAACCTGGTAATACAATACTCATTGACGACGGCTATATAATTTTAAAAGCAAACCGAATTGATGAAAAAAATATCTATACAACAGTAATTAAAGGTGGTATTTTAAAGGATCGTAAAGGTATTATTGTTCCAAAATCCAAAAGTATTGCTCCAACACTAAATGAAAAAGATTTGAATGATTTGAAATTTGGACTTGGAGCCGGCATTGATTTTATTTCTCTTTCATTTGTTAGGTCGCATAATGATTTAATTGAAATCAGAACAGCGATGAAAATTTATGGCCGCATTGTTCCATTAATCGCAAAAATTGAACGTGCGGAAGCATTTGATGATATTGATGAGATAATCCAACAATCTGATGGAATTATGATAGCCCGCGGCGACCTTGGACTTGAAATGCCACTTGAGGATATTCCAATTTTACAAAAAGAATTGATTCACAAAGCAAATAAATATGGCAAACCTGCTATTACAGCAACTCAAATGCTTGAATCAATGATTAATAATCCACTCCCTACTCGTGCAGAAGTCACTGATATTGCTAATGCTGTTTTTGATGGAACTGATGCAGTTATGCTAAGTGGGGAAACCTCAGTTGGCAAATATCCTGTTGAAGCTGTCAAATATATGAATTCAATTATACTGAAAACCGAGCAATATTTTCCAAACAAATTTGAAAAAGGAATTGACTGCTCCGCTCAAGCTAATATTTCAGATGCAATTGCACAATCTGCGGTCTTGCTTGCCTACAATACTAAAGCCAAGGCTATATTGACAATAACCCGCTCTGCATTTACAGCACGTAATATTTCAAAATTTCGTCCAAAAATGCCAATTATTGCAATTACTGATGATAAAGCAAAACAGCATTATCTAATAACTTTATGGGGTGTTAATCCAATTGTTATTGATAATTTTGATTTTAATGAAATTGATTTCAATTTAATTCATAATAATTTGAAAAATCAAAACATCATTAAGACTGGCGATAGAGTAGTTGTTGTCGCCGGTTTAAATGATAATAATATTACTGAAAATAATTTTATAAAAGTTATACAATTTTGAGGATATTATGAAAAAATTGCTCACTATTATTTTTGCGTCTATGTTGTTCGTCTTTTGTGCTTGCACAGAACAAAACAATAATATGGCAAATCAAACAGATGATACAGGTAAAGTTATTAGCAAAGCTACTCAAGAAAAAGTTGTGAAAGAATTATTAAGCAAATATGGCGATGCTGCGAAATTCCGTATTGAAAGAGGTGTTTCGCAAGCCGCATCTCTATGGAGAAGCTCTGATGGCAATGATTCAGTTTTTACACAATTTTGTTTAGAGAATTTTATTGCTGATTCTAATAAGTTGGATGAAGTATTTAGCACTTTTTCCAAAAATTTAGAATCTCTCAATGGGCATTATAATCAAATAATGCTTGATTTACGTGAAAAAATGGACCTTGATAAAGGTGAAGTTAGCGATTTTGATTTGCTTTTTGCAAGCTATGACCCTTCGTCTCACTTTACAGATGATTTCTTCAATAATAAAATTGCATTTATCATTTGCTTAAATTTTCCTTATTATACTTTGCAAGAAAAAGAAGAACTTGGCAAAAATTGGACACGTAAAGAGTGGGCTTATGCTCGAATGGGGGATGTATTTACTGCTCGCGTTCCTGCACAAATTCAACAAAATTTTTCTGATGCACTTACTCAAGCAGAAAATTATATTGTCAATTATAATATCTATATGGGCAATCTGATTGATGATAAAAATCAAACGTATTTTCCAAAAGATATGAAACTAATTACCCATTGGAATTTGCGCGATGAATTGAAAAGCCAATATGCTAAACCCGATGGATTGGTTCATCAAAAAATGATTTACGAGGTGATGAAACGTATCATTACGCAAACAATCCCTGAAAAAGTTATTAACAGCAATGAATATATGTGGAATCCATACACTAATAAAACCTACAAAGATGGCAAAGAGGTGCAGCTTTCACCTGAACCCGATAGACGGTACAAAACTTTTTTGAATAATTATCTTGCAGCAAAGAAAATTGATCAATATTATCCAAATTTACCAACTGCAATTGCACGAACTTTTGACCAAGATTTAGAAATACGTGAAAAAGATGTCGAGCAAATGTTTGTACAACTTGTCAGCTCACCGCTGGCAAAGCAAATTGGAGAGTTAATTTCTAAAAGATTGGGTAGGCAGCTAGAACCTTTTGATATTTGGTACGATGGCTTTAAAAGTCGAGGTACAATTTCCGAAGATGAATTAACCAAAATTACATCTAAAAAATATCCAACGGTTGAGGCTTTCCAAAAGGATATTCCAAATATTTATGCAAAATTAGGATTTCCAAAAGACCAAGCACAATTTATTGCTTCAAAAATTCAAGTAGATCCAGCCCGTGGTGCAGGCCACGCATGGGGAGCAGAAATGCATGAGCAAAAATCTCATCTTCGCACACGCATCCCACAAGGTAAAGGTATGGATTATAAGGGGTATAATATCGCTGTTCACGAATTGGGCCATAACACAGAGCAAACTATCACGCTTCATTATGTTGATTATTATATGCTTCATGGTGTTCCAAATACTGCATTTACAGAAGCTTGGGCATTTGTGTTCCAGCAACGCGATTTAGATTTACTTGGTATGAAAATAAAGAATCCCGACGCCGAATCTTTACAAATGATTGATATGTATTGGCAAATGTATGAAATTATGGGTGTAGCACTTGTCGATATGCAAGTTTGGAACTGGATGTATAAAAATCCAGATGCAACTCCCGAACAATTAAAAAATCAAGTAATTCAAATTGCAAAAGATACTTGGAACAAATATTATGCTCCTGTTTTTGGCGTAAAAGATGAGCCAATTCTTGCTATATATTCGCATATGATTGATTATCCATTATATTTGCCTGCATATCCAATTGGCCATATCGTTCAATATCAAATGGAACAATATATGAAGGGAAAGAATATTGGAAGCGAAATGGTGAGGATGCTTTCGCAAGGCAGGCTTGTCCCCAAAGTTTGGATGGAAAAAGCTGTGGGAGCAGATTTGTCAGTTGAGCCAATTCTCAAAGCTACTCAAGATGCGCTTGCAAAAATCAATGCAAAATCAGGCAATTAAAACGGTGTCCAGACAAAGCTCGCAAATGGTATAACAAATGGAGCAGGCGAAATTGCGAATCCAAAATCTGCCGATAAAGTTGTGTTGCAAATTCTAAAACCTACTAATACAGCAGTATTAGTAGGTTTTGCAACATCGCTATTCCACACCTCACCAATAAAATGTATATCTTTTGTGGTTGAAAAGCGTGTGTCTAATCCCGCCGCAATACCAAACGAGCCGTTTTCGTAAGTCATATCAAAGAGATTTTTATCAAAATGTACTGCATAAACATCCTGATTCCCAAATTTTGTATAAACTGAAATCGAGGCAATTGTTTTCGGCATTGTAATGGAGGCTGATGTATAAATATGATATAGCTTATTATCGGTATTTATTAAAGCATAATTTCCACCAAGTGCAAAAGACATTTTATCCAAATACGTATCGCCGTTTAGAGTTAGAAATGTGACTTTAGCATTTGCAACACTGATTTGGTCATTAAGAGGTATAGAGGGAATAATGGATGTTCCCGCTGTGATTGATAGAAAATTGAAAATTCCAACCCCACCATAAAGAAATAGCATCTCGAAATCACCAATAAAATGATTTTTGCCGATTGGTTCAGCTGTTGGAAGTAAAAATATACGATGGCTTTGGCGATTGTATTTCTCAACAGGTTGGATTTCTGCAATTTCGTAAGAAAACACTTTTGTTTTCCCGATTGGTGTTTGAATGCTTATAGAATAATTAACACTATCGGATTTCTCAAAATCAAGTATTTTGCAAGTAAGTATATCCCCATTCATCATACGAACAATAATATCGCGATCCCGCAAATAGCTCAGCTCGTCATCGCTAAAATCTTTTGGATATAATGCAGACAATGGAATAATTAAAATTATTATTATTGCAAATAAAAATATAATAGAAATTCTATGATTCATAATTCAAATAGATTTTAAAAAAAATTAAGAATGAAAAAAGGGAAAAAATATTGTGAAATATAAAAAAATGATGTGAAGATTTCTCCTCTAATTCTTCCTATCAATTTTCCATTTTTGTATCTGCTTTATTTTTCCCCACTGCTTTGGGTATTGCCAAGAAGAATCCAATTACAACAAGAATTGAGCCAATCCAAACAAGCCACATAAATGGTTTGATTTCTATTTTAAATGTATAAATAGCTCCCGTGCTGTTTGGTGCTTCTGATTTATGCTTAAATTCAAAAGTGCCAAGCGTTTCATCAATTCCATTACCAGGGCTTACACCTGCAAACCCCACTTCTATATCTGTTCCTGCAATAGTATGCCAATCAGGTTCGCCACGCAATTTTTGCATATCAATCCACGTGTTCAATGTATCATAATAAATATTGCCATTGAGTTGAATTTCCACAATTGCTCCCATCAGAAATTGATTTTTTTCATTTGTTTCCGAACCTGTCATTTTAAATGATTGCAATGTGATAGTAATTGATGAGTCAATTGGCACAATTGCTGATTGCATTTTTTTCAATGTCAATGTTGGATATCCACTAACCATTTCGTAGGAGATTGGTGAAATATAAATATCTTTTGTTAAGGATGATTTAATTCCAGGTTCCAGAAACATTTGTTCCCAATTATTAAAATCGCTCCAATAAATTACAGATTTAATAATTTTAGAATTGCCATTTTTTTCAAATTTTAGAAAATGCTGATACCTTTCCTGATCTGTCCTCTCTTTATCGACCTGCATTGTGCCAAGATAAGTTATATTATAACCAAAAGCTTGAGCTTTTTCGTTCATTTTCAAGCTTATGACCTTGCTTTGTGAATATCCGCCACTCAATATTACACCAAATAGCAACACAGCAACCCCAATATGCGAAATCATTGCACCCATCTTATAAATATTTGCCTTTTTGAGGACTCTAAACGCAACAATTCCATTTAAAATAATTGAAAATATACTTGCAAATGTTAGCAATATATAATCAATTCTATCAATTTTTAAAATAGCAAGAACGATTGTTAAAATAATGCTAATTATAAATGGAATAAGGATTTGCTTAGAAATAATCTTTAAATCCGTTTTTTTCCATTGGAAAAAGAGCGATATGCCATTGAGAATTAATATAATTATAGCAAGTGGCAAATTCCATTTATTATAAAATGATATATCAATAGAAGATTTTTCGCCTGACATTAATTCTGATGTAATAGGCCATGTTGTTCCAAGCAATACAATAAGAGTTATAAGAAATATTAACAATGTGCCAAGCGCTAAAAGAAATTCGCGAGATGTAACAGATAATTCAATTTTCTGCGAATATTTATTTATATCTTTAAATCTAATGAAAAAAAGCACCAATCCGAGAACAGCAAATAAAATTAATCCAATTAATAGTATTAGATATACTGCTCTACCTGGTTCTGCAAATGAATGGACTGAGGTTTCGCCAAGAATACCACTACGGGTTAGAAATGTAGCCAACATAACAAACACAAACGCCGCAATTGCAAGCAGAAAATTAGTTTTAACAAGCCCTTGCGTTTTCCTTTGAATTATCATCGAATGTATGAGTGCAACCACAAGCAACCAGGGCATTAATGATGAATTTTCAACTGGGTCCCATCCCCAGAAACCACCCCAGCCAAGTGTTTCATAAGACCAAAATCCACCTAATATAATTCCCAATCCAAGCACAGCAGCTGAAAATAGCGCCCAGGGTGTTGCAATATTTATCCAATTTTGATAATCTTTTTTGACCAATGCTGCTAAGGCAAAAACAAAAGGAATTGTTAGCGATGCATACCCAAGGAAAAGTATTGGAGGATGGATCATATTCCAATAATTTTGTAGAATTGGATTAAGTCCCCTTCCATTTTGAGGTCTGAATCCTGTGGGTATATTTTGATTTGCAAAAGTTTCCCATATATATTCGAACGGACTTTTAAAAACAAGCAATAATGTTATAAATACAATAACTAGCGATATAAATCCAAGCACATATTCCTCATATCCATATTTACGAGCATAGCCTCTTACAATTAATCCAAATATTGAAATTAATGTTCCCCACAAAAGAATTGAGCCTTCCTGCCCCGAGAAAAATGAAGATATAAGTAGAAATGTGTTTAATTGATTATTTGAATATTCCCAAATATATGTTAATGCATAATTATGATTTAATATATTAATTAATAAATATGCAGATGCAAAAAGAAATATTATTGGCAATGCAACATAAAACCGTTGAGCAATGCCTAATAATTTGCTGTCTTTTTTGCTTGTTAAAAATATGTATGTCAGAATTATTGATACAACTAAAGCAATGTATATAGCAATTTTTCCAAACATTTGAATTCTTTATTTTGGTTAGAAATTAAATTTTTTTGCCTGTTTTTTCTTCAAATTTGCTTTCGTACTTGGATGGACACTTTGTAAGAATTTCAGATGCAACAAACTTACCGTCACGATATTTGCCTTTAATAACAACCATTGGAGCTATATCGAAATTATTAGGTTTCGGACCTGAATAATATACTGTTTCTGAATTGTTT
>JGI11944J13513_1001204_pt1 | contig 21562 bp, 10 predicted proteins | sample TerdegcoTASludge_FD_13513 | JGI IMG/M metagenome (IMG submission 13513) | reverse complement strand
CTTTTATCTTTATCACGTTGTTTTTTGCGAGCAAGCGCTTAATACGCTTTGATATGGCATCATATAGCGGGTCATCGGTTTGAATCTCATGACCAAGAACGTGAAATACCATCTCTTTAATTGATACCTCATTTACCGGCACGCTATTCACGTTTACCGGGTCAGGTGATACATCCATAGGGGTCACGGGTAAAACCTCAATAGCGTTCGTCTGTGTTGGTGCAATGATACCAGGAGTGATGACATCAGCTTCGGTTGAATCGATGTAATCAGTTAAACTGGTATTACGTGCAACCTTCGCGTTCTTCAATTCTTGAACGTCTGAAGATAATCTCTTTAATTCTGCTTTTAATTCTTCAATCTCTGATTGATTATTGTTAGTATCAGTTAAACCGATTGAACCGATTGAACTGATACTACCAGATAGGTATGATTTCACCATTTCAGCAAAAACTGATGATTGTGAAACACCATCTTTTTGAACCTTATCTAAAAAAGCGCGCCCTATTTCAGGTTCAATGGTAAAACCTAATCGAATGCACTTCTGACCATCTGCTTTTTTTCTCATTCTGCTTCGTCTCCCTGTATTGATGTAATCGGTTTAACTGATGATATTGATTGTGATCCGTTTCTCATGATATTAACCCCTTTATTTTCTCTATCTGCTCTTCATTCCAGGGTATAGGGGAATAGTAATTTGATATCAATACCCGGCTAGTATGACCCATATCAGAACCAACCTTGTAAAACTCATGGCCGGTAGCAAGTCTCCATATCTCATGAGTTTTTCTGAAGGTCTTTGATGTAATTTTAATCCCGGTTGCAACCTCAAAAATTTTCATATGTTGATAAAATCCAACACGCGACATAAGGGTATAATCTCCCTCAATCCATTCTTTTACGGCTGTACACGCATCTTTTGAGAGATAACAGTATCTAGCAGGGTTTACACATGCTTTCTTTTTTGACTCAATCAGCACGCTTCTGTTATCCGGGTAAAAAGTCTCCCTGGTGATTTGTGAGAGTTCTTCATACCGGATACCAGAGCCTAACAAGATCCGAATAATGAGAAGTATTCTCAAGTCTTTGAAGAAATCTAAAATCACCGGTATATGCTCTGGTGAAAGAATAGGGGTTTTTACACTCACCATTTCAGTTTTTTTCCCGTTTTTGGGTTCTTTTAATACCCGCTTTGTTTTAGTGATTGCAAAGAATTGTTGCATACTATTCTGTTAGTTGGATTATTATATAAACTTAACATCTTACTTTACTTCATAACGGTATGATGTTAGGTGAAAATATCAATCCGTGACCATATCACGGTCTAACACATAATAATAGAAAAAACGTGAAAAAAATACGTTGATGATCGTAGGGTATGAAGATGCTAAACCAGAAAGTCTTATGCTCCCTGACCGGTCATCTAACGAGCATGGTGAAACCTGATTATTGCTCCCGACCTGATGTTGAATCATGCGAGTGCTGCAGCCTGACCAACTACCATAGGGATTGCATGAATCACCCGATTGAACCGGAAGAATCAATCTAAATTTTTTAACGGGTTAGAATTAAAAAAGAACGGTTATTGTTGTTAGATGTTCATGAAGGATCTATAATACCCGCTTTTCCGGGTTTATAGAATACCCGTTTAAATCTCATGTTCCCCACATTCCCCGGCTATAGTGCGGTGTTTTGAATACAAAGGTTTGTTTTGAGGGAATGAGTTCTGACCAGGTATATCACGATCGATAGCCTTACCGCTTCTATAATCCTTCTGTGTAGGCTTATAATCGGTCATTTCTCATATCTCCCTGTAATTGCATTGAATGAACCCGGATAGAAGGTTGTCTCTTTCCCGGTCTCTGTTTTCTTCTCTGTGATTTCAAACGTGTCCTTAACCCAAGTGTAATACGTACCGCTCACAGCATCGTATGAACCCGGATAGGGCTGTACAGACCCATATTCATCAGATGTGTTTGTATGTTGTAATTGCTCTTTGGTTGTGTTGGATATCTGCCGGCCATTGATGAATTTTATCACTGATTCTTTCACGTGCTGAAATCTTCCGGGTGATAGTTTACACATACCGGGTGTAATACTGTTAAATAATGCTTCAATTGTCATTTAAATCGCACTCCATAATTATTCTCGAAAAAACTGATGATATCATGGCTATTCATCTTACTATCTGCAGGAGGTATAGCCATTATCCTATCTGTTAAGAATAACGCTTCCTCATCATGGACAGAACAAATAGAGACCAGCGCGTCGGCCGTTCCTTTTCGTGTGTCTTTTTGGTGTTGATTCAATGTTGATTGAATCAACATTTGTTTGTTCTTAATTATTCCGTCAATTCTTCGATTTAATGCCTGAATACTCATTTAAATTCCTCCTTTTTCCAGTACCAATAATCTCTTTTCGATCTCATCCATCTGCTCATCCTTCAATGCTGAAAGAAACACAGAACAAGCATAGATAACAATTCTAGCGCTCTCTCTCCGCGCTTTTTCTACATCCGGGTCTCTAATCCTCCCGTTTGTCGCTTTATCCCTCATATCGTTGATTATCCGGGTGAGCGTGCGCTTAATTTCATCTCTTGTATGGGGGGTAGTGCGTGACTTCCGGGTCTGTTTTGGTTTATTCCCGTCAATTTGTGATTGTATAGGGGTTATTCCGGGTGATGTATCTGTCATATATTGCCTCTTATCTCATTGTTAGTCGTAATAATATATAGAGATATATAGAGGGTAAAACAAATATCTATAGTCGTTAGTGCCTTTTTTGTTACCATCTGGGGATGGTTAAAAAGAGGATGCTAACTGACCAACATCTCATGAGAGGAAAATATCATGTTTACTGTGCCACAATCCAATAAACTACATGAATTACTGCAGAAATCACAAACGGATGTTCTTAAAACATTTGACGAAGCAGTAGCAGAAATAAACGAAGAATCACGCACCGAAGTCAAAAAAGAGTTTGTATCAACCTTTATTTCAGACTGTAACCTCATGAAAGAGCGGTTAGATACCCTTTGTGATTTCATCAAAGCGAATAAAGATGATTCAAAGTTTAAAGAGCGCTGCGAATCGAGTTTTAAGGTCATCCTGTCAATGCTTTCATTTTATGATGAGTGTATTGGATCAAGTGACCTAAAACCTGATAATTTCTTTCAGACGGCCAATAAGTATAATCTCCGGCATAATGACGCGCTTATTGTATTTGCGGCTTGTTCTATGAACATTGAAGCGCTCCGGTCTTTTGCACAATCCCATATGAGCCTTGCAAAATTCTCATCCTAAAAGTTCCATTCTTCGCTTACAACAAGGGAAGGGTCAATTTCCTTTGTTGTTTTCATGATTCTTTTCCTGCTTTCACCCTCACAGAAGGAAGGGTGACACTTTGGTGACACTTTTTTTTAGTGATTTTTCAAAAAGTGTCACCTTTTTTTATCAAGTTTTAGGAGTTAAAAAAGAAAAATAAGAATTTTAAATTGTTATTTTTACTTGTCATTTTTTGAGGGTGACACTTTTTTTTGAGTTTGTAGGATATCACTATAGAATACCCCTACAGTAAATTAACAATGCAAAAACTTAAAAAAAGTGTCACCCTCAAAAAATAATATTCATTATTATTCGTTATATTTTAAAAATATCTTTAATATACAGTTTTTTTTAGGGGTGACACTTTTTTTCTAAAACTGTCACCCTAAAAAAAGTGTCACCCTGAAAAAAACACATTACCAGATAAAAAAAGAGAAAATAACGAATTAAATTTTAAATGAAGCCTTCTAAAATATCTTTTGTGATTTCTTCCTTTTCCCGCTTCCTATCGTTATCATCTTTAAGCCTTATTCCTAAATACAAGCGGGTTGCTTTCGTCCTTCCTGATTTAATCCCTTGATGGTCTAATAAATTTCTGGTAAACCCATTTTTTTTCATATGGTATTTTATCCCGTTATTAAGGCACCATTCACAATAATTCATGAATAATTCCCGGTCTGTTATTTTTGCACCCGGTTCAATCACACAATTTTCGTTTAGATAATCCCCTAAAGGATCTTCTTCTATCATATATTCCTCAATAGCCTCTGTGATAGCCTTTGGTTTGATTAATCCTCCTGCTTCGTAATACCGTTTTAATCCTTCAATCATCCAATTAAGGATACCAGAACCTTCTGATTCAATCAGTTTTTTATCATAATCTACTATTCTTTTATTTTCTGGAATAACCTGATTGAAGGGAATAATCCATAATCGGCGCCAAATTGCTTCGTTTATCTCATTTATAATTGGTTTGTGATTGGTTGCAAACCAGATTACAGCCTCTACCTTGAATTCTACTTCATTTTTATATTTTTCAGCTGCTACTATCGGTTCCCCTCCTGATATCTGCTTAATCCATCCAATATCTAATTTTGCGCCTTGTTCCCCTTCTGATGATGTTACAAAGCGCTTGTATCGTATTCGGACAAGGTCAGAACGTATTTTATCAGGGTTCTTTTGAATCATCAGGGATTGAGGGGCAATGTGAATACCATAATCACCCATAATCATCCTTAACGCGTTTATGGTCACGCTCTTACCATTCTTACCAGAGCCAAAAGGTATAAAAAACACCTGCGATGGATTACCAGAGAGAAGAGAATACCCGGCCATGAGTTGGAAGGCTGATATCAGTTCTGTGTCATTCCCAAAAACTAATGAGAGATGGTCTATCCATTCCGGGCACTTCGCTTTAGGATCATATCTCACCCCTGCTTTGAAGGTGAGATAATCTTCCTGATTAAATTCCTGCAATTTAAAAGTCTCAAGATTAAGCGTGCCGTTCTGAAGGTTCAATAATTCGGGTTTACTGTTCCATGTTCCCGGTGTAACAGATAAATAAGGTGCAGCCGTGTTAAGCATATTATTTCTGTCTTTTTCAGAAGCAGATTTTCTCATATGCTTAAAAACCATATCAGCGTGCTTCTTATCCTCCTGCTTATACAATACCTCTATTTCTTCAGCCATTTTGGCAACAGTGTATTGTGCGGCCTTTTTTGCACAACCGTTATTATCTACTAACCAGATTTCACCATTCCAATAATACCATGATTTTTGTGTAAAATCATATCTGAATTTATCCCCGTATAGAGCAATAAATCTTGAAGCGTTGCCTATATCGGTGAGATTTAATTGAGTGATTGAAAGGGGTGTATCATCCCGGTCTTTTAATCCGGGTATATCATCAGAAATAGCACTCACAGGAGATAGGGGATCTAATCTTCCTGATTTTAGATTATACCGCTCATCCCGGTTATTCCATGCATTTAAAGCCGTTTCTTGAACTTTCCATTTACTATTTGTATCGAATTCAGGTCTATACCGGTATTTTATCAGAAGGGATGCAACCTGAAACCAATCATCACAGAACTTTGAGAGTATGCAGCAAAACCGATAATCCGCTTCTGAAGGAGATTTATACCCTTCAGATGAACCTGATAGCAGGATATTAAAATCATCTTTGAAGATTCTTTTTGCTTCTTGAATTATCAGGTCATCAGATAACCCCATCACCCGCTCCTGTGAGTGCTTCTTTTGAGTGCCTTTCTTTTCTCCTGCTTCTTTTATGGTCAGACCATCAGGAAATATTGAAAAGTCGAACGGTTTTAACGGTTTTTCATTGATTAAACGATAATAACCATCTGCATCAGGAGTATACCCTTTTGTTTTTCCTGCTTTCGATGGTTTTTCTTTTGGAACAAACGAACCCGGAACAACTACATATTGCCAATATGTTCTTAATTCTCCTGCATCTTCATTATTCCAATAGATATGAGGATTTGAAAATAGTTCACCAGGACTCAAGAAATGAAGGTGCCTTCCTCCTGACCGGGTTTTCGTGCTTAAGGTATCTGCCTTTTTGATTAAATCTTCTATAATTTCTTGAGGAATTGTTGAAGAACCTTTATTTAAGTCACAATCTAAATGTAATATACCGTCAGGAGAAGCATAATGACCGATATTAAACCCGTCAGTCATTGCTTTTTCTGCATCATCCCATGAGAGTTTTAAATCAGGATTAAGGCTTTTATCATCTAGTTTTAACTTTTTGCCGTTTGTATCAGGTTCTTTCCCTCCTTTTACTAATCGAATAAGTAAAGGGTCTGTTATCCCGGCACCCTCACAGAAGGATCTGTATTTTCTGAATTCAGATACATCAGGAGCGCTCATATTAACCACTCCGGTTTATCCATCACCCGGCTTTTTAGTTCCATTTCAACCAAAAAGGAATTACTAAAACCCGGTGATATGTTGAATATACCATCTGAAAACCGGGCTTGTGCTATTTCTCCGGTATCGTCTTTGATGAATTCAAGAACTGCTGATAGGGGTCTGTAAGCGTTTGTATCAATCAATCTGACCCATAAGATATCACGGTCAGACCTGCTCATCTTTCACCTCCTGACCTGCAGCCGGTTGATCACCCTCCTTGAATTCGTTTAGTGCCTGCAGACCCTTCTCTGTGATGTAAAAACGTGGAACTTCGATGTAACCTAACCGGGCAAACATGCGCACATAACTTCTAACGGTTATTTCCTTAATCCCTAATTTGAGGTTTTTAGAAAGCGCAGTTGTCTTTTCCGGGCTATTTTCAGCGATATACGCTAAAATTTTGGCTTGTGTTGAATTCATGTTATCTCCTGACCTGACCAGGAGAAAGAAAAAGACCAGAGAAAACCTATATTTATTTTAAAGTTCCATTCTGTTTATCTTCGGCTTTTCATTTGTGGATAGGTTTTCCAAAAAATAACTGGTAATTATTTTTTGGGGTTTTCTCCGACCTTTCCCTTTTCTCGCTTTGAAGGTCTGTTTTATCTGTCTTTTCGTTCAAGTATATGAATTAATTCGTAAAACGGGTATTTTTCTATTTAGCTTGAATACCGGCCAAAAACTTAAACGATCAGATAATTAGGCTCTATTTCTCTTAAAAAACGCGATTTAACAAAAAATATGATACTATAAAAACAAAAGGGCGCGTGATAGGGGTTATTCAATCCCCCTTTGATGGTTTTTTCTTCAATTCTTCAATATTGGTATCAATTATTTGGAGTGCGTCTGCACGCGGGTATTTTCCTACTTTTATCTTTATCACGTTGTTTTTTGCGAGCAAGCGCTTAATACGCTTTGATATGGCATCATATAGCGGGTCATCGGTTTGAATCTCATGACCAAGAACGTGAAATACCATCTCTTTAATTGATACCTCATTTACCGGCACGCTATTCACGTTTACCGGGTCAGGTGATACATCCATAGGGGTCACGGGTAAAACCTCAATAGCGTTCGTCTGTGTTGGTGCAATGATACCAGGAGTGATGACATCAGCTTCGGTTGAATCGATGTAATCAGTTAAACTGGTATTACGTGCAACCTTCGCGTTCTTCAATTCTTGAACGTCTGAAGATAATCTCTTTAATTCTGCTTTTAATTCTTCAATCTCTGATTGATTATTGTTAGTATCAGTTAAACCGATTGAACCGATTGAACTGATACTACCAGATAGGTATGATTTCACCATTTCAGCAAAAACTGATGATTGTGAAACACCATCTTTTTGAACCTTATCTAAAAAAGCGCGCCCTATTTCAGGTTCAATGGTAAAACCTAATCGAATGCACTTCTGACCATCTGCTTTTTTTCTCATTCTGCTTCGTCTCCCTGTATTGATGTAATCGGTTTAACTGATGATATTGATTGTGATCCGTTTCTCATGATATTAACCCCTTTATTTTCTCTATCTGCTCTTCATTCCAGGGTATAGGGGAATAGTAATTTGATATCAATACCCGGCTAGTATGACCCATATCAGAACCAACCTTGTAAAACTCATGGCCGGTAGCAAGTCTCCATATCTCATGAGTTTTTCTGAAGGTCTTTGATGTAATTTTAATCCCGGTTGCAACCTCAAAAATTTTCATATGTTGATAAAATCCAACACGCGACATAAGGGTATAATCTCCCTCAATCCATTCTTTTACGGCTGTACACGCATCTTTTGAGAGATAACAGTATCTAGCAGGGTTTACACATGCTTTCTTTTTTGACTCAATCAGCACGCTTCTGTTATCCGGGTAAAAAGTCTCCCTGGTGATTTGTGAGAGTTCTTCATACCGGATACCAGAGCCTAACAAGATCCGAATAATGAGAAGTATTCTCAAGTCTTTGAAGAAATCTAAAATCACCGGTATATGCTCTGGTGAAAGAATAGGGGTTTTTACACTCACCATTTCAGTTTTTTTCCCGTTTTTGGGTTCTTTTAATACCCGCTTTGTTTTAGTGATTGCAAAGAATTGTTGCATACTATTCTGTTAGTTGGATTATTATATAAACTTAACATCTTACTTTACTTCATAACGGTATGATGTTAGGTGAAAATATCAATCCGTGACCATATCACGGTCTAACACATAATAATAGAAAAAACGTGAAAAAAATACGTTGATGATCGTAGGGTATGAAGATGCTAAACCAGAAAGTCTTATGCTCCCTGACCGGTCATCTAACGAGCATGGTGAAACCTGATTATTGCTCCCGACCTGATGTTGAATCATGCGAGTGCTGCAGCCTGACCAACTACCATAGGGATTGCATGAATCACCCGATTGAACCGGAAGAATCAATCTAAATTTTTTAACGGGTTAGAATTAAAAAAGAACGGTTATTGTTGTTAGATGTTCATGAAGGATCTATAATACCCGCTTTTCCGGGTTTATAGAATACCCGTTTAAATCTCATGTTCCCCACATTCCCCGGCTATAGTGCGGTGTTTTGAATACAAAGGTTTGTTTTGAGGGAATGAGTTCTGACCAGGTATATCACGATCGATAGCCTTACCGCTTCTATAATCCTTCTGTGTAGGCTTATAATCGGTCATTTCTCATATCTCCCTGTAATTGCATTGAATGAACCCGGATAGAAGGTTGTCTCTTTCCCGGTCTCTGTTTTCTTCTCTGTGATTTCAAACGTGTCCTTAACCCAAGTGTAATACGTACCGCTCACAGCATCGTATGAACCCGGATAGGGCTGTACAGACCCATATTCATCAGATGTGTTTGTATGTTGTAATTGCTCTTTGGTTGTGTTGGATATCTGCCGGCCATTGATGAATTTTATCACTGATTCTTTCACGTGCTGAAATCTTCCGGGTGATAGTTTACACATACCGGGTGTAATACTGTTAAATAATGCTTCAATTGTCATTTAAATCGCACTCCATAATTATTCTCGAAAAAACTGATGATATCATGGCTATTCATCTTACTATCTGCAGGAGGTATAGCCATTATCCTATCTGTTAAGAATAACGCTTCCTCATCATGGACAGAACAAATAGAGACCAGCGCGTCGGCCGTTCCTTTTCGTGTGTCTTTTTGGTGTTGATTCAATGTTGATTGAATCAACATTTGTTTGTTCTTAATTATTCCGTCAATTCTTCGATTTAATGCCTGAATACTCATTTAAATTCCTCCTTTTTCCAGTACCAATAATCTCTTTTCGATCTCATCCATCTGCTCATCCTTCAATGCTGAAAGAAACACAGAACAAGCATAGATAACAATTCTAGCGCTCTCTCTCCGCGCTTTTTCTACATCCGGGTCTCTAATCCTCCCGTTTGTCGCTTTATCCCTCATATCGTTGATTATCCGGGTGAGCGTGCGCTTAATTTCATCTCTTGTATGGGGGGTAGTGCGTGACTTCCGGGTCTGTTTTGGTTTATTCCCGTCAATTTGTGATTGTATAGGGGTTATTCCGGGTGATGTATCTGTCATATATTGCCTCTTATCTCATTGTTAGTCGTAATAATATATAGAGATATATAGAGGGTAAAACAAATATCTATAGTCGTTAGTGCCTTTTTTGTTACCATCTGGGGATGGTTAAAAAGAGGATGCTAACTGACCAACATCTCATGAGAGGAAAATATCATGTTTACTGTGCCACAATCCAATAAACTACATGAATTACTGCAGAAATCACAAACGGATGTTCTTAAAACATTTGACGAAGCAGTAGCAGAAATAAACGAAGAATCACGCACCGAAGTCAAAAAAGAGTTTGTATCAACCTTTATTTCAGACTGTAACCTCATGAAAGAGCGGTTAGATACCCTTTGTGATTTCATCAAAGCGAATAAAGATGATTCAAAGTTTAAAGAGCGCTGCGAATCGAGTTTTAAGGTCATCCTGTCAATGCTTTCATTTTATGATGAGTGTATTGGATCAAGTGACCTAAAACCTGATAATTTCTTTCAGACGGCCAATAAGTATAATCTCCGGCATAATGACGCGCTTATTGTATTTGCGGCTTGTTCTATGAACATTGAAGCGCTCCGGTCTTTTGCACAATCCCATATGAGCCTTGCAAAATTCTCATCCTAAAAGTTCCATTCTTCGCTTACAACAAGGGAAGGGTCAATTTCCTTTGTTGTTTTCATGATTCTTTTCCTGCTTTCACCCTCACAGAAGGAAGGGTGACACTTTGGTGACACTTTTTTTTAGTGATTTTTCAAAAAGTGTCACCTTTTTTTATCAAGTTTTAGGAGTTAAAAAAGAAAAATAAGAATTTTAAATTGTTATTTTTACTTGTCATTTTTTGAGGGTGACACTTTTTTTTGAGTTTGTAGGATATCACTATAGAATACCCCTACAGTAAATTAACAATGCAAAAACTTAAAAAAAGTGTCACCCTCAAAAAATAATATTCATTATTATTCGTTATATTTTAAAAATATCTTTAATATACAGTTTTTTTTAGGGGTGACACTTTTTTTCTAAAACTGTCACCCTAAAAAAAGTGTCACCCTGAAAAAAACACATTACCAGATAAAAAAAGAGAAAATAACGAATTAAATTTTAAATGAAGCCTTCTAAAATATCTTTTGTGATTTCTTCCTTTTCCCGCTTCCTATCGTTATCATCTTTAAGCCTTATTCCTAAATACAAGCGGGTTGCTTTCGTCCTTCCTGATTTAATCCCTTGATGGTCTAATAAATTTCTGGTAAACCCATTTTTTTTCATATGGTATTTTATCCCGTTATTAAGGCACCATTCACAATAATTCATGAATAATTCCCGGTCTGTTATTTTTGCACCCGGTTCAATCACACAATTTTCGTTTAGATAATCCCCTAAAGGATCTTCTTCTATCATATATTCCTCAATAGCCTCTGTGATAGCCTTTGGTTTGATTAATCCTCCTGCTTCGTAATACCGTTTTAATCCTTCAATCATCCAATTAAGGATACCAGAACCTTCTGATTCAATCAGTTTTTTATCATAATCTACTATTCTTTTATTTTCTGGAATAACCTGATTGAAGGGAATAATCCATAATCGGCGCCAAATTGCTTCGTTTATCTCATTTATAATTGGTTTGTGATTGGTTGCAAACCAGATTACAGCCTCTACCTTGAATTCTACTTCATTTTTATATTTTTCAGCTGCTACTATCGGTTCCCCTCCTGATATCTGCTTAATCCATCCAATATCTAATTTTGCGCCTTGTTCCCCTTCTGATGATGTTACAAAGCGCTTGTATCGTATTCGGACAAGGTCAGAACGTATTTTATCAGGGTTCTTTTGAATCATCAGGGATTGAGGGGCAATGTGAATACCATAATCACCCATAATCATCCTTAACGCGTTTATGGTCACGCTCTTACCATTCTTACCAGAGCCAAAAGGTATAAAAAACACCTGCGATGGATTACCAGAGAGAAGAGAATACCCGGCCATGAGTTGGAAGGCTGATATCAGTTCTGTGTCATTCCCAAAAACTAATGAGAGATGGTCTATCCATTCCGGGCACTTCGCTTTAGGATCATATCTCACCCCTGCTTTGAAGGTGAGATAATCTTCCTGATTAAATTCCTGCAATTTAAAAGTCTCAAGATTAAGCGTGCCGTTCTGAAGGTTCAATAATTCGGGTTTACTGTTCCATGTTCCCGGTGTAACAGATAAATAAGGTGCAGCCGTGTTAAGCATATTATTTCTGTCTTTTTCAGAAGCAGATTTTCTCATATGCTTAAAAACCATATCAGCGTGCTTCTTATCCTCCTGCTTATACAATACCTCTATTTCTTCAGCCATTTTGGCAACAGTGTATTGTGCGGCCTTTTTTGCACAACCGTTATTATCTACTAACCAGATTTCACCATTCCAATAATACCATGATTTTTGTGTAAAATCATATCTGAATTTATCCCCGTATAGAGCAATAAATCTTGAAGCGTTGCCTATATCGGTGAGATTTAATTGAGTGATTGAAAGGGGTGTATCATCCCGGTCTTTTAATCCGGGTATATCATCAGAAATAGCACTCACAGGAGATAGGGGATCTAATCTTCCTGATTTTAGATTATACCGCTCATCCCGGTTATTCCATGCATTTAAAGCCGTTTCTTGAACTTTCCATTTACTATTTGTATCGAATTCAGGTCTATACCGGTATTTTATCAGAAGGGATGCAACCTGAAACCAATCATCACAGAACTTTGAGAGTATGCAGCAAAACCGATAATCCGCTTCTGAAGGAGATTTATACCCTTCAGATGAACCTGATAGCAGGATATTAAAATCATCTTTGAAGATTCTTTTTGCTTCTTGAATTATCAGGTCATCAGATAACCCCATCACCCGCTCCTGTGAGTGCTTCTTTTGAGTGCCTTTCTTTTCTCCTGCTTCTTTTATGGTCAGACCATCAGGAAATATTGAAAAGTCGAACGGTTTTAACGGTTTTTCATTGATTAAACGATAATAACCATCTGCATCAGGAGTATACCCTTTTGTTTTTCCTGCTTTCGATGGTTTTTCTTTTGGAACAAACGAACCCGGAACAACTACATATTGCCAATATGTTCTTAATTCTCCTGCATCTTCATTATTCCAATAGATATGAGGATTTGAAAATAGTTCACCAGGACTCAAGAAATGAAGGTGCCTTCCTCCTGACCGGGTTTTCGTGCTTAAGGTATCTGCCTTTTTGATTAAATCTTCTATAATTTCTTGAGGAATTGTTGAAGAACCTTTATTTAAGTCACAATCTAAATGTAATATACCGTCAGGAGAAGCATAATGACCGATATTAAACCCGTCAGTCATTGCTTTTTCTGCATCATCCCATGAGAGTTTTAAATCAGGATTAAGGCTTTTATCATCTAGTTTTAACTTTTTGCCGTTTGTATCAGGTTCTTTCCCTCCTTTTACTAATCGAATAAGTAAAGGGTCTGTTATCCCGGCACCCTCACAGAAGGATCTGTATTTTCTGAATTCAGATACATCAGGAGCGCTCATATTAACCACTCCGGTTTATCCATCACCCGGCTTTTTAGTTCCATTTCAACCAAAAAGGAATTACTAAAACCCGGTGATATGTTGAATATACCATCTGAAAACCGGGCTTGTGCTATTTCTCCGGTATCGTCTTTGATGAATTCAAGAACTGCTGATAGGGGTCTGTAAGCGTTTGTATCAATCAATCTGACCCATAAGATATCACGGTCAGACCTGCTCATCTTTCACCTCCTGACCTGCAGCCGGTTGATCACCCTCCTTGAATTCGTTTAGTGCCTGCAGACCCTTCTCTGTGATGTAAAAACGTGGAACTTCGATGTAACCTAACCGGGCAAACATGCGCACATAACTTCTAACGGTTATTTCCTTAATCCCTAATTTGAGGTTTTTAGAAAGCGCAGTTGTCTTTTCCGGGCTATTTTCAGCGATATACGCTAAAATTTTGGCTTGTGTTGAATTCATGTTATCTCCTGACCTGACCAGGAGAAAGAAAAAGACCAGAGAAAACCTATATTTATTTTAAAGTTCCATTCTGTTTATCTTCGGCTTTTCATTTGTGGATAGGTTTTCCAAAAAATAACTGGTAATTATTTTTTGGGGTTTTCTCCGACCTTTCCCTTTTCTCGCTTTGAAGGTCTGTTTTATCTGTCTTTTCGTTCAAGTATATGAATTAATTCGTAAAACGGGTATTTTTCTATTTAGCTTGAATACCGGCCAAAAACTTAAACGATCAGATAATTAGGCTCTATTTCTCTTAAAAAACGCGATTTAACAAAAAATATGATACTATAAAAACAAAAGGGCGCGTGATAGGGGTTATTCAATCCCCCTTTGATGGTTTTTTCTTCAATTCTTCAATATTGGTATCAATTATTTGGAGTGCGTCTGCACGCGGGTATTTTCCTACTTTTATCTTTATCACGTTGTTTTTTGCGAGCAAGCGCTTAATACGCTTTGATATGGCATCATATAGCGGGTCATCGGTTTGAATCTCATGACCAAGAACGTGAAATACCATCTCTTTAATTGATACCTCATTTACCGGCACGCTATTCACGTTTACCGGGTCAGGTGATACATCCATAGGGGTCACGGGTAAAACCTCAATAGCGTTCGTCTGTGTTGGTGCAATGATACCAGGAGTGATGACATCAGCTTCGGTTGAATCGATGTAATCAGTTAAACTGGTATTACGTGCAACCTTCGCGTTCTTCAATTCTTGAACGTCTGAAGATAATCTCTTTAATTCTGCTTTTAATTCTTCAATCTCTGATTGATTATTGTTAGTATCAGTTAAACCGATTGAACCGATTGAACTGATACTACCAGATAGGTATGATTTCACCATTTCAGCAAAAACTGATGATTGTGAAACACCATCTTTTTGAACCTTATCTAAAAAAGCGCGCCCTATTTCAGGTTCAATGGTAAAACCTAATCGAATGCACTTCTGACCATCTGCTTTTTTTCTCATTCTGCTTCGTCTCCCTGTATTGATGTAATCGGTTTAACTGATGATATTGATTGTGATCCGTTTCTCATGATATTAACCCCTTTATTTTCTCTATCTGCTCTTCATTCCAGGGTATAGGGGAATAGTAATTTGATATCAATACCCGGCTAGTATGACCCATATCAGAACCAACCTTGTAAAACTCATGGCCGGTAGCAAGTCTCCATATCTCATGAGTTTTTCTGAAGGTCTTTGATGTAATTTTAATCCCGGTTGCAACCTCAAAAATTTTCATATGTTGATAAAATCCAACACGCGACATAAGGGTATAATCTCCCTCAATCCATTCTTTTACGGCTGTACACGCATCTTTTGAGAGATAACAGTATCTAGCAGGGTTTACACATGCTTTCTTTTTTGACTCAATCAGCACGCTTCTGTTATCCGGGTAAAAAGTCTCCCTGGTGATTTGTGAGAGTTCTTCATACCGGATACCAGAGCCTAACAAGATCCGAATAATGAGAAGTATTCTCAAGTCTTTGAAGAAATCTAAAATCACCGGTATATGCTCTGGTGAAAGAATAGGGGTTTTTACACTCACCATTTCAGTTTTTTTCCCGTTTTTGGGTTCTTTTAATACCCGCTTTGTTTTAGTGATTGCAAAGAATTGTTGCATACTATTCTGTTAGTTGGATTATTATATAAACTTAACATCTTACTTTACTTCATAACGGTATGATGTTAGGTGAAAATATCAATCCGTGACCATATCACGGTCTAACACATAATAATAGAAAAAACGTGAAAAAAATACGTTGATGATCGTAGGGTATGAAGATGCTAAACCAGAAAGTCTTATGCTCCCTGACCGGTCATCTAACGAGCATGGTGAAACCTGATTATTGCTCCCGACCTGATGTTGAATCATGCGAGTGCTGCAGCCTGACCAACTACCATAGGGATTGCATGAATCACCCGATTGAACCGGAAGAATCAATCTAAATTTTTTAACGGGTTAGAATTAAAAAAGAACGGTTATTGTTGTTAGATGTTCATGAAGGATCTATAATACCCGCTTTTCCGGGTTTATAGAATACCCGTTTAAATCTCATGTTCCCCACATTCCCCGGCTATAGTGCGGTGTTTTGAATACAAAGGTTTGTTTTGAGGGAATGAGTTCTGACCAGGTATATCACGATCGATAGCCTTACCGCTTCTATAATCCTTCTGTGTAGGCTTATAATCGGTCATTTCTCATATCTCCCTGTAATTGCATTGAATGAACCCGGATAGAAGGTTGTCTCTTTCCCGGTCTCTGTTTTCTTCTCTGTGATTTCAAACGTGTCCTTAACCCAAGTGTAATACGTACCGCTCACAGCATCGTATGAACCCGGATAGGGCTGTACAGACCCATATTCATCAGATGTGTTTGTATGTTGTAATTGCTCTTTGGTTGTGTTGGATATCTGCCGGCCATTGATGAATTTTATCACTGATTCTTTCACGTGCTGAAATCTTCCGGGTGATAGTTTACACATACCGGGTGTAATACTGTTAAATAATGCTTCAATTGTCATTTAAATCGCACTCCATAATTATTCTCGAAAAAACTGATGATATCATGGCTATTCATCTTACTATCTGCAGGAGGTATAGCCATTATCCTATCTGTTAAGAATAACGCTTCCTCATCATGGACAGAACAAATAGAGACCAGCGCGTCGGCCGTTCCTTTTCGTGTGTCTTTTTGGTGTTGATTCAATGTTGATTGAATCAACATTTGTTTGTTCTTAATTATTCCGTCAATTCTTCGATTTAATGCCTGAATACTCATTTAAATTCCTCCTTTTTCCAGTACCAATAATCTCTTTTCGATCTCATCCATCTGCTCATCCTTCAATGCTGAAAGAAACACAGAACAAGCATAGATAACAATTCTAGCGCTCTCTCTCCGCGCTTTTTCTACATCCGGGTCTCTAATCCTCCCGTTTGTCGCTTTATCCCTCATATCGTTGATTATCCGGGTGAGCGTGCGCTTAATTTCATCTCTTGTATGGGGGGTAGTGCGTGACTTCCGGGTCTGTTTTGGTTTATTCCCGTCAATTTGTGATTGTATAGGGGTTATTCCGGGTGATGTATCTGTCATATATTGCCTCTTATCTCATTGTTAGTCGTAATAATATATAGAGATATATAGAGGGTAAAACAAATATCTATAGTCGTTAGTGCCTTTTTTGTTACCATCTGGGGATGGTTAAAAAGAGGATGCTAACTGACCAACATCTCATGAGAGGAAAATATCATGTTTACTGTGCCACAATCCAATAAACTACATGAATTACTGCAGAAATCACAAACGGATGTTCTTAAAACATTTGACGAAGCAGTAGCAGAAATAAACGAAGAATCACGCACCGAAGTCAAAAAAGAGTTTGTATCAACCTTTATTTCAGACTGTAACCTCATGAAAGAGCGGTTAGATACCCTTTGTGATTTCATCAAAGCGAATAAAGATGATTCAAAGTTTAAAGAGCGCTGCGAATCGAGTTTTAAGGTCATCCTGTCAATGCTTTCATTTTATGATGAGTGTATTGGATCAAGTGACCTAAAACCTGATAATTTCTTTCAGACGGCCAATAAGTATAATCTCCGGCATAATGACGCGCTTATTGTATTTGCGGCTTGTTCTATGAACATTGAAGCGCTCCGGTCTTTTGCACAATCCCATATGAGCCTTGCAAAATTCTCATCCTAAAAGTTCCATTCTTCGCTTACAACAAGGGAAGGGTCAATTTCCTTTGTTGTTTTCATGATTCTTTTCCTGCTTTCACCCTCACAGAAGGAAGGGTGACACTTTGGTGACACTTTTTTTTAGTGATTTTTCAAAAAGTGTCACCTTTTTTTATCAAGTTTTAGGAGTTAAAAAAGAAAAATAAGAATTTTAAATTGTTATTTTTACTTGTCATTTTTTGAGGGTGACACTTTTTTTTGAGTTTGTAGGATATCACTATAGAATACCCCTACAGTAAATTAACAATGCAAAAACTTAAAAAAAGTGTCACCCTCAAAAAATAATATTCATTATTATTCGTTATATTTTAAAAATATCTTTAATATACAGTTTTTTTTAGGGGTGACACTTTTTTTCTAAAACTGTCACCCTAAAAAAAGTGTCACCCTGAAAAAAACACATTACCAGATAAAAAAAGAGAAAATAACGAATTAAATTTTAAATGAAGCCTTCTAAAATATCTTTTGTGATTTCTTCCTTTTCCCGCTTCCTATCGTTATCATCTTTAAGCCTTATTCCTAAATACAAGCGGGTTGCTTTCGTCCTTCCTGATTTAATCCCTTGATGGTCTAATAAATTTCTGGTAAACCCATTTTTTTTCATATGGTATTTTATCCCGTTATTAAGGCACCATTCACAATAATTCATGAATAATTCCCGGTCTGTTATTTTTGCACCCGGTTCAATCACACAATTTTCGTTTAGATAATCCCCTAAAGGATCTTCTTCTATCATATATTCCTCAATAGCCTCTGTGATAGCCTTTGGTTTGATTAATCCTCCTGCTTCGTAATACCGTTTTAATCCTTCAATCATCCAATTAAGGATACCAGAACCTTCTGATTCAATCAGTTTTTTATCATAATCTACTATTCTTTTATTTTCTGGAATAACCTGATTGAAGGGAATAATCCATAATCGGCGCCAAATTGCTTCGTTTATCTCATTTATAATTGGTTTGTGATTGGTTGCAAACCAGATTACAGCCTCTACCTTGAATTCTACTTCATTTTTATATTTTTCAGCTGCTACTATCGGTTCCCCTCCTGATATCTGCTTAATCCATCCAATATCTAATTTTGCGCCTTGTTCCCCTTCTGATGATGTTACAAAGCGCTTGTATCGTATTCGGACAAGGTCAGAACGTATTTTATCAGGGTTCTTTTGAATCATCAGGGATTGAGGGGCAATGTGAATACCATAATCACCCATAATCATCCTTAACGCGTTTATGGTCACGCTCTTACCATTCTTACCAGAGCCAAAAGGTATAAAAAACACCTGCGATGGATTACCAGAGAGAAGAGAATACCCGGCCATGAGTTGGAAGGCTGATATCAGTTCTGTGTCATTCCCAAAAACTAATGAGAGATGGTCTATCCATTCCGGGCACTTCGCTTTAGGATCATATCTCACCCCTGCTTTGAAGGTGAGATAATCTTCCTGATTAAATTCCTGCAATTTAAAAGTCTCAAGATTAAGCGTGCCGTTCTGAAGGTTCAATAATTCGGGTTTACTGTTCCATGTTCCCGGTGTAACAGATAAATAAGGTGCAGCCGTGTTAAGCATATTATTTCTGTCTTTTTCAGAAGCAGATTTTCTCATATGCTTAAAAACCATATCAGCGTGCTTCTTATCCTCCTGCTTATACAATACCTCTATTTCTTCAGCCATTTTGGCAACAGTGTATTGTGCGGCCTTTTTTGCACAACCGTTATTATCTACTAACCAGATTTCACCATTCCAATAATACCATGATTTTTGTGTAAAATCATATCTGAATTTATCCCCGTATAGAGCAATAAATCTTGAAGCGTTGCCTATATCGGTGAGATTTAATTGAGTGATTGAAAGGGGTGTATCATCCCGGTCTTTTAATCCGGGTATATCATCAGAAATAGCACTCACAGGAGATAGGGGATCTAATCTTCCTGATTTTAGATTATACCGCTCATCCCGGTTATTCCATGCATTTAAAGCCGTTTCTTGAACTTTCCATTTACTATTTGTATCGAATTCAGGTCTATACCGGTATTTTATCAGAAGGGATGCAACCTGAAACCAATCATCACAGAACTTTGAGAGTATGCAGCAAAACCGATAATCCGCTTCTGAAGGAGATTTATACCCTTCAGATGAACCTGATAGCAGGATATTAAAATCATCTTTGAAGATTCTTTTTGCTTCTTGAATTATCAGGTCATCAGATAACCCCATCACCCGCTCCTGTGAGTGCTTCTTTTGAGTGCCTTTCTTTTCTCCTGCTTCTTTTATGGTCAGACCATCAGGAAATATTGAAAAGTCGAACGGTTTTAACGGTTTTTCATTGATTAAACGATAATAACCATCTGCATCAGGAGTATACCCTTTTGTTTTTCCTGCTTTCGATGGTTTTTCTTTTGGAACAAACGAACCCGGAACAACTACATATTGCCAATATGTTCTTAATTCTCCTGCATCTTCATTATTCCAATAGATATGAGGATTTGAAAATAGTTCACCAGGACTCAAGAAATGAAGGTGCCTTCCTCCTGACCGGGTTTTCGTGCTTAAGGTATCTGCCTTTTTGATTAAATCTTCTATAATTTCTTGAGGAATTGTTGAAGAACCTTTATTTAAGTCACAATCTAAATGTAATATACCGTCAGGAGAAGCATAATGACCGATATTAAACCCGTCAGTCATTGCTTTTTCTGCATCATCCCATGAGAGTTTTAAATCAGGATTAAGGCTTTTATCATCTAGTTTTAACTTTTTGCCGTTTGTATCAGGTTCTTTCCCTCCTTTTACTAATCGAATAAGTAAAGGGTCTGTTATCCCGGCACCCTCACAGAAGGATCTGTATTTTCTGAATTCAGATACATCAGGAGCGCTCATATTAACCACTCCGGTTTATCCATCACCCGGCTTTTTAGTTCCATTTCAACCAAAAAGGAATTACTAAAACCCGGTGATATGTTGAATATACCATCTGAAAACCGGGCTTGTGCTATTTCTCCGGTATCGTCTTTGATGAATTCAAGAACTGCTGATAGGGGTCTGTAAGCGTTTGTATCAATCAATCTGACCCATAAGATATCACGGTCAGACCTGCTCATCTTTCACCTCCTGACCTGCAGCCGGTTGATCACCCTCCTTGAATTCGTTTAGTGCCTGCAGACCCTTCTCTGTGATGTAAAAACGTGGAACTTCGATGTAACCTAACCGGGCAAACATGCGCACATAACTTCTAACGGTTATTTCCTTAATCCCTAATTTGAGGTTTTTAGAAAGCGCAGTTGTCTTTTCCGGGCTATTTTCAGCGATATACGCTAAAATTTTGGCTTGTGTTGAATTCATGTTATCTCCTGACCTGACCAGGAGAAAGAAAAAGACCAGAGAAAACCTATATTTATTTTAAAGTTCCATTCTGTTTATCTTCGGCTTTTCATTTGTGGATAGGTTTTCCAAAAAATAACTGGTAATTATTTTTTGGGGTTTTCTCCGACCTTTCCCTTTTCTCGCTTTGAAGGTCTGTTTTATCTGTCTTTTCGTTCAAGTATATGAATTAATTCGTAAAACGGGTATTTTTCTATTTAGCTTGAATACCGGCCAAAAACTTAAACGATCAGATAATTAGGCTCTATTTCTCTTAAAAAACGCGATTTAACAAAAAATATGATACTATAAAAACAAAAGGGCGCGTGATAGGGGTTATTCAATCCCCCTTTGATGGTTTTTTCTTCAATTCTTCAATATTGGTATCAATTATTTGGAGTGCGTCTGCACGCGGGTATTTTCCTACTTTTATCTTTATCACGTTGTTTTTTGCGAGCAAGCGCTTAATACGCTTTGATATGGCATCATATAGCGGGTCATCGGTTTGAATCTCATGACCAAGAACGTGAAATACCATCTCTTTAATTGATACCTCATTTACCGGCACGCTATTCACGTTTACCGGGTCAGGTGATACATCCATAGGGGTCACGGGTAAAACCTC
>JGI11944J13513_1001203_pt1 | contig 21568 bp, 21 predicted proteins | sample TerdegcoTASludge_FD_13513 | JGI IMG/M metagenome (IMG submission 13513) | reverse complement strand
GCCCGCCGGCAGGCGGCGACGTCGATCTCCCGGGAGGCCTTCTGGAAGTAACCGAGAGACACGGCGGGGGGCTGCCACCCGAAGAAGCGCAACGTCGGGGGCAATCCCTGGCGGAGGTTCAGGCGGAAAACGGCCTCGTCGACGGCCATGTTCTCGGCGGCGCGGCAGACCCGGTAGGGCAGGAGGCGCCAGGGGGTGCCGTTCATTGCTCGTCTCCGGCTTCCTCGCCGACGTAGTCCCTGTACTCCTCCGCGTCGAGAAGGTTGTTGAGCTCGTCGAGGTCGCGCAGCTCGACCATGATCAGCCAGCCGGAGCCGTAGGGGTCGCTGTTGATCACGCTGGTGTCGTCCTCGATATCCTCGTTGACGCTGATGATCTCGCCGCTGACCGGCGAGATGAGTTCCGCCACGGATTTGGAAGACTCGATCGAGCCGAACGCCTCGTCCTGCTCGACGTCCCGGTCCGGCTCGGGCAACTCGACGGAATAGATCTCGCCGAGCTGCTCCTGGGCGTAGTCGGAGATCCCGACGGTGGCGATGTTGCCGTCCACCCTCACCCAGGTGTGTTCGCGGCTGTAAAAGAGATCCTCTTGAAAAACGGACATGCTCCCTTTCCCGAATCATGCAGTTTGGAAGTTTTGAAGTTACGAAGCTCGGAGAAGCCTGAAGCCGGCCGTGGATCGCCGGCCCGTCCAAGCTTCACAACTTCCGAGCTTCTCAACTTCCATCTTTATTCGATCACCAGCAACTCCTTCGAAAACTCCGTCAGCACCCGACCGCCCGCTTTTTCGACGAGGACCGTGACCTCGATGCGGATCCCGCCGAATCCGGGGAGATAGATCCCGGGCTCCACCGTGACGACCATCCCCTCCTCGAGAACGGCATCCGACAGGGCCGAGAGCCTCGGGGCCTCGTGGATGTCGAGACCCAGCCCGTGTCCCGTCCCGTGGGAAAAGAGCGCGCCGTAGCCCGCCTTCTCGATGACGGCTCTTGCCGCCGCATCCACATCCCGGCAGAGCACCCCGGGTCTCACCGCCTCGAGGGCCCTGTCGTGCGCCTCCTTGACCAGGGCGTAGAGCCTCCGCTGGCGCTCCCCCGCCCGCCCGACGACGAAGGTGCAGGTCTCGTCCGAATGGTATCCGCTGCTGACGGCCCCGAAATCGACGACCACGAGGTCCCCGGGCCGGAGCTTCCGCCTGCCCGGACGCGCATGGGGAAGGGCGCTGTTGGGACCCGATGCAATGATCGTGTCGAACGCGGGGGCCTCCGCCCCCTTTTTTCGCATCGCGTACTCCAGCTCCACGGCGATGTCCAGCTCGCAGACGCCGGGCCGGAGGACCGCCATGGCGGACATCAGCGCCCCGGTGGCGATCCGGATGGCCTTGCGGATGTGCGCGATTTCCCCGGGGTCCTTGACGGCGCGGAGGGAACCCAGCTCCGACGGGAGGGGCTTCCAGCGCACCTTCTTCGCCTTGCGCTTGAGCGAGGCGAGAAGCTCCACCGTCATGACGGAAGGCTCGAAGCCCACCCGGCCGTAACCGCCCGCAGCGAGGGCATCGGCAATGCCGGCGGCCTTGTCGCGGTAGAGCACCACCCGGGCCCCGGGGGCCTCCCGTGCCGCCTGGGTCGTGTACCGGCCGTCCACGAGCAGGATCGGCTTGCCGGCACCCACCAGGAGGGCCCCGTCGCTGCCGGAGAAGCCCGTCAGGTAGCGGATGTTCTTCAGGTCGAGGATCAGGAACGCATCCACGCCCGAGCGGCGCAGCAGCGCCCGCAACCGGGACACTCGATGGGCGGCGGTCGGTCTGTCAGGCATGCCTCTTCGTCCTCTCGAGCGAGTCGAGCCAGCGGTTCAGGGTCCCGATGAGCGCCGGACGACGATCCGGGGTACAGGCCCCCGCCGGGCGATCGACGGGCACTTCCGTTTTCGGCTCCTCCTCGAGCGACTCGATGCGCGTGGTGCGGCTGAACAGGCCCTCGAACGGGGGCGCGGCGGGGTCCCCGAAGAAGAGGTCCTTTTCACCCCCGACAGGTGCGTCCTCGGCTGCAAGAGGCGGACCCGCATCCTCGCGCGCCTGCGACCGCAGCCTGCCGAGCCGTTCCAGGGCGTCGCGGTTCTGCGGGTCGGCGGCGAGAATTTCCTTCAGCAGCGCCTCGGCGAGTTCCCGGTACCCCTGCCGGGCGTACAGGTCGGCCAGGGTCAGGGTCTTGAAATCGGCCGCCCGGGGCAGTCCGCCTTCCTCGTCGGCCTTCTCCGCCGCCTCCGGGTACGCGCGGCACTCCCTGCGCAGCCGGTCCTCGAGATCCCGGATGGCTTCCGCCGATTCCGGGTTGAGCGACATGTAGATGCGCGAGGCCCGCTCGGCCTCGTCGTCGAGCCCCTGCCCGCGGCACAGCTCGGAGAGCACTCGAAAGGCGGGCGACCACCGGGTCACATCGCGCAGGAAATCGCGGAGCACGTCCAGGGCGGGACCCGGCTCCCCCTTCCGGAACCATCCCATGCCGAGAACGATCCGGGCCTCCACGTCGTCGGGGTAGACGCGCAAACGCTCCAGGGCCATCTCGACGGCCCGGCCGGGNTCCTGCTCCATGCAGGCCTCGGCGCGGGCGATGAATTCCCTGCGGTCCACCACGTCGCTGAGCCGCACCATCTCGAANNCGTCCCTCTTGTCCTCGCTTTCCATCGGCCTGCNGCCCGTTCNCTTTNCGTCNGTCTTCTCGTCCGCTCTTCCTTGCTTGCGCTCTTCCGAGGTTCCCGTTTAGTCCGGGGGACTANCANAGCGTCCGGGGTGTGTCAAGGTTCAAAACGAAAAACCCCGCGATCACGCGGACCGCGGGGTTTCGGTCTTTCGGGGGCTTCCTCCCCGTCAGAGGCTCTGGGCGATCTGGGTGTCCGGGACGACCCTCGGCGTGATGAAGATCAGGATCTCGCGCTTGATCGTCTGCTCGTCCTCCGCCTTGAAGAGCCAGCCGAAGAGCGGAATCTTGTAGAGGCCGGGGACGCCGGCGACGGCCTTGTTGTCCGTCGACTTGTAGATGCCGCCGATGACGATCGTGTCGCCGTCGAAGACGACCACGGTGGAGTCGACCTCGTTCTTGTTGATGGGCGGGTTGCCCTGGATCGACCGGGAGTAATCGGCGTAGTCGTTGGTCGCCTTGATCTCCATGGAGATCTTGCCCTCGGGGGTGATCGTCGGCTTCACGTCGAGCTTGAGCACCGCCTCCTTGAACTGGATGGTCCGGGTGACGACGCCGCCCGAGGTGGACTCGGTGACGTAGGGGATTTCCTCGCCCTGCTTGATCGTCGCCTTGACGTTGTCGAGCGTCGTGACCTTCGGCGAGGAGATGATCTTGCCCTCGCTCGTGCTCTCCAGGGCGTGGATCTGGGCGCTGATGACGTAATTGCTTCCGCCGGCGACGATGCCGAGAAGCGGCGTGGCATTGTAAGTGTAGGGGAAGTTCACCGCCAGGTTGCTGTTCGTGAACCCGATGCCGCCCGGCAGGGTCTGCGCGATGGTCGTGGCGCCCGTCGTGCCCGTCGACGTCGTCTGCGTGGCGTACCCCGCCGAGCCGCCGAGGATGCCGAGGTTCGTGCTGTTGATGTTGGTCGCACCGCCGGCGCCCCACTGGATGCCGAGCCTGCTGGTGAAGGTTTCGTTGGCCTCGACGATCTGGGCCTCGATGGAGATCTGCTTCAGCTTGCCGCGGGAGACGTCCTCCTTGAGGCGCTGCTCCTCGGCCTTCTTGATCTTGTCGGCGGGCATGACGACGATCACGTTGCCCTGCGTCTTGGTCCCCAGCTGCTGGATATCGAGAATCGTTTCCAGGGCCTGGTCCCAGGGGACCTCGTTGAGCTTCATCGTGACGTTGCCCTTCACCTCGTCGCCGGCCACGATGTTGAGGCCGCTCACCTCCGCGATCAGGCGGAAGACGCTGCGCACGTTGGCGTCCTGGAAATCGGCCGTGATCTTCTGGCCCGTGTAGACCTTGGCCTCCTTCTTCGCGACCTTGGCCTCCCTGGCCTTCGGGGAGGGCCGCATCGCCTCGATCTTGGCCACTTCATTTTTCATCGCCTCGCTGCGGGGCAGGCTGACCGTGTCGATCTCGACGACGAGCCGATTGCCCTCTTCGCGGACGAGGTGCGGGACGGCATCCCTCAGCGCGATCCTCAGGGCGGCGACGGGACGCTCGCCCGTTTTCATCTGGTCGCCGGTGACGCCCTCGACGACCTTCAGGCCGCCGTCGGCGGTTCGCTTCTTCAGCTCGTCGGGCACCATCATCCGGTCGAAGGTGAGCACGAGCGTCCGGGCCGATTCCCGGGAAGCCGTGTAGCCCATGAGCCTGGACGTGGAGACGATGACCTTCTCCTTGTCCGCCGCCTTGTCGAAGGCGATCGTTTCAATGTAGCCGACGGCGGCAGGCGCGTCGGCCGGCGCCGCGGTCCCCGGTTTGGCGGCCGCCTCCGCCGCCGGATCGGGCCCGGCGTTCATCGTTGCGCAGCCGGCAACCAGCATCACACAGAACGGGATCGTCAATGCCCACATGCTCAGCTTCTTCATGGTCTTCCCTCGCCTTCTTCTTTATGGAGCTTCAGCGCCACGCGGTGCGATTTTTCCTTGCCCTTGCTTCTTTCCCCGACTTTCTCCTCGACGATGACCCGGTCGGGAAGGATCTGGATCACCCTGCCGCCGTTCTCCCCGATGAGTGTGCCCAGGTAGACGATGTAGCCCTTGCCGGCCCCGTCCTCGACCATGGCCACGCGCTTGGCCTGCGAGCCGGCAATGCCCGTCACGCGGACCTTGTCCAGGGAGACCCGCTGCAGGGGGGTCAGGGGGCCCGTGTACTTTTTCTTCTCCGGCCCCTTCTTCGCGGCGGTCGGCACCTCGAGCCTCACGAAGGGCTTGAAGGGGTCGGTCTTGCCCTTCGGGTCGTACCGGTATTCCGGCATCTCGACGGCGGCCACGGCCGGTTTCACCGTCGCGGGTACCGCTGCGGGGACGGCCGAGGCCACGGCCGTGGCGGGCGCCTCCGCGGGCGCTGCCGTCGCGGAGACCGCAAGCAGAACGACGAGGGCCAGGCCCCCCGCCAGGAGCTTACTGTTTCTGAGCTGCTTTCTTGTCCGTTCCATCCGCCTTCTTGCTCCCTTCAACGGGCTTTTCGACAAACATGTAGGTCTTGATCAGGAAACTCGTCGCCAGGGTGGGCCCTTTGGCGCCGTTGGCGTCCTTCGTCCCGTCCCGCCGCTCCATGGAGATGTCCGACACGTTGACGATCCGGGGCAGCTTCGCCACCTTCTCGAAGAACGTGGCCGTGTCGTGGTAGACTCCGGTGAGGGAGATCTTCACGGGAAGCTCGGCGTAGAATTCCTTCTCCACGGGGGCCAGGGGCTCGAAGAGCTGGAACTCGACCCCGCCGATGTTCTCGGCCTCCGACATGGAGATCAGCAGCCCCGGGATTTCCTTCTGCTCGGGCAGCTTCGCCATGGCCACCTTGAGCTGCTCCTGCAGCTGGGCGATCTCCCGCTCGAACTTGAGCTTCTCCTCCATGAGCTTCTGCTTCTGGGAGAGCTCCACCTGAAGGGTCGCGAGCTTCTGCTGGAGCTGCTCCTCCTCCCGCATGGCGTTCTGGTAGTAGAGCGAGTAGTAGGCGAATCCCAGCAGGATGAAGAGCACGAACATCGCCAGGACCTTCTGCCGCACGGGCATTCTCTTGAGATCGTCAACGCTCAGTGCCATGCTTAGAACCCCTTCTTGAGACCGCAGGACAGGGTGAACTGCTTCAGCTTGTTGCCCGCGATTTCCGTTTGTTTCGACGAGACCAGGTCGACGGAAGTGAGGTGCTTGGATTTCTCGAGGTTGCGCATGAACTTCGCGATGGCGATGTTGTCCCGCGCGAACCCGTCGATCCTCACGTCCGCCTCCGTTTCCTTCATCGACTTGACCCAGACCTGGTTGGCCGGGACCATGGCGGTCAGCTCATCGAGGAAGTAGACCTTGGCGAACCGGTTCTTCTCGAGGTAGCTGATGATGTGGAGCCGCTTCTCGAGGATCTCCTTCGCCTTCTTGTACTGGTTGATGTCGCCGATGCTCGTCTTGAGCTGCTGGAGGCGCTGCTGGGTGCTCTGCACCTCGTTCTCGAGCTCGCTGAGCTTCATCACGGTGAAGACGTGGAACCCGACGAGCAGGACCGCGAGCATGCCTCCGAGGGCGCCCAGGATAACGACCTGGTTCTTCGACTGGACTTCCTTTTTCTTTTCCCGGTAGGGAAGCAGGTTGACCTTGATCATTTGTCCCCGATCCTCCTCATGGCGAGCCCGACACCGACCGAGGCCTGCGGCCCGATTTCTTTCAGGTCCTCGGCAGAGAACGACTTCTTGTCGGCCGAGACCTTGCGGAAGGGGTCGGCGATCTCGACTTCCACGTTCAGGCGTTGCAGGAGCGCGTCCCCGATTCCGGGCATCCGGGCCGTCCCGCCGCACAGCAGGATCTGCTTGATGAACTTGCCCGGGTAGGTCGACCGGAAGTAGTCGACGGAGCGCTCGATCTCCAGCAGCAGGGGATCGGCGTACGCGAGAAGCTCGTCGCGGCTCTGCTCGTCTCCCGAGGCCGCCTTCTCCAGCTTCACGCGTTCGGCCTCCTCGAAGGACACCCCCGTCTTGTCCTGGAGGTTTTCCGTGATCGAGGTGCCCCCCAGGGGGAAGTCGCGGATGAAGATGGAGGCGCCCCCCTTGACGACGTTGATGTTGGTCATGCTGGCCCCGATGTTGACGAGGATGCATACGTCCTCGTGCCCATAATCGTAGTTCTCCTCATACATCGTCTCGAGGGCGAAGGAGTCCACGTCCATGATGGCCACCTCCAGCCCCGCCTTCTTGAGGGTGTCGACGTAGCTCTGCACGACGTCCTTCTTGGCGGCCACGAGAAAGACCTCCATCTGCCCCGGGCTCATATCGCTGGGCCCGAGGATCTGGAAGTCGAAGTTGACGTCCTTCATGTCGCCGAAGGGCAGGTACTTCTCGATCTCGTCGCTGATCAGCTCGCGGAGCGATTCCTCGTCCATGGACGGGAACCCGATCTTCTTGGCGATGACGGAGTACCCGGAGAGGGAGGTGACGACGGTGCGGGCCTTGCAGCGGGAGATCTTGAGGAGTTCCTTGAGACGCTCGACCAGGGCGTTGGGGTTGGCAATGATGCCGTCGGTGATGATGCCCTTCGCGAGCGGGACGCTGGCGAAATTCTGCAGCACGTAGCCGTCGGGCCCCTCGGCGATTTCGGCAATCTTGACGGAGCTGGATCCGATGTCGAGCCCCGCAATCTGCTTCTTGCTTCCAAACAGGCCGTTGAGTTTGAGCATGGAGTCCTCGTGTTCTGCGGTCTCGCCCGGCCGGGACACCGGGACAGGCTGAGTTGATTAAGGCCGATTCACTTCACGCCACTACGGGCAATACGTTAAGCAAGCACTGTGCCACGGGCGGCCCGGGAACCGGGCCGGGGAGGGACTGTCCCGGCTGCAACCCCGGAAAGCCCTGAATTGGAGGCCCTTTCAGCCGGGCGCCCCGCGGGATGTCCGGCCGTCACGCCTCGCGGCGAGGCAAACTCCCAACGATACCAATCGGCAGGGACGGGGCGGGGGTTAAATGAAATTTGCGGGGGAAGGGGCCCCGAACGGGGCAGATGCCGTGAAAAAGCCTCCTGGAGGGCGTTTCCGGACCCATGTCAGGCTTTTTGACACCCGGATAGGGGAAGCAGGCAAGAGGGTGAGAGGATGAGAAGGTCGGAGAGGCAGGGGCCGGCAATTGACCGCGGGCTTATCCGACCTTCCTGCCCTCTTACCTTCTTACGTTCTTCATTGGAAAGAGGTCACTCGACGCGGCGGTACACGCGGTCGTTGGCCTTCACCATGCCGAGCTCGTCGCGGGCCACCTTCTCGATGTAGCGCATATCGCTTCGGAGCAGGAGGATCTCCTTCTTGAGGGCGTCGTTCTTCAGGGCGAGTTCCTCGTTGCTCTTCCGCAGGTCGGAGAGCTTCCGGTCGAGGCGGCGGTTGTCCAGGACCCCCCGGTTCCCGAAGAGGATGACCGATCCCATGAGGACCAGGAACAGCAGGAGCACTCTCCCCACCTTCATCCGCCATCCCCCGGGGGGGGGGGGGGGGGGAGGAGCGCCTGGGGCTCTCCCAGCAGGAATTCCTTTTTTTCGATCCAGGTCTTGAGCGTCTCCGCGATCTGCCGCGCACGGTAGTAGCTCGACATGGAGGCCGTGGCCACCTCCTTGCCGTTCAGGATGATGCGCCCGCTGCGAAGCTCCTGGTAGCTCACCTCGCCGAGGCTCTTGATGTCGCCGCCGCCGGGATAGTCCATGCTGTAGTCGTAGACCTGGGTCTTGATATCGGCGTCCTTCACGGCGGTGAAGCGGGCCATCTCCTCGTCGAGAACGGGGATCGGGATCCCGATGCCGACGTAGAGGGAGACCCCGTAGCCCAGGAAACTGGCCCCCGTGAGCCACTCCGGGGACATGGCCTTCAGGTCCCCGATGACGGCAAGCGTCCCCGCCCCGCCCGTCGGGACGCCGTTGGGTCCCCGGGGCGTGTCGGGATGGTGCTGGGTGCCGTGCCACGCCACGTAGCCCTGGGCCCCGCCGAGAAAGATGCGGGTGCCGATGCCGATCGTCCGGTAGTAGGGGTCGTTGAGCAGCGGGCTGAGCTGTCCCGAGGTGGAGTAGTTGGCGTTGGCCATCCGCGGGCGCAGGACCCCCATGTAGGTGTAGATCGTCTTGTCGGACATGTTCACGGCGCAGTTGTAGTTCTGGTAGCAGTTGCGCGGGTTGAAGAGGATCGCGTCCCGCAGGTCTCGCAGCAGGATGTTCTTTTCCTGCTTGCGCGAGGGGTAGCAGTCCGTGCCGTAACCCTCCAAGCGCAGGCGGATGACGTTGCCGGCCACGAGGTCCTCGATGACGTGCCCCCCCCCGTAGTTGAACTCGCCGGGAAACACGCTGTTGAGGGGATCGCCCTCGGCGACCTCGGTCGCCCCGAGGTAGCAGTCCACCGCCGCCACGCCGCCGTAGGCCGCCACGTCGTTGAGCCAGACCTTGTGGGCCTTGATCCGGGGCGACGTGTGGCCGAAGTTCAGGAAGGCGCCCGAGGAACACATGGGCCCGAAGGTCCCCGTGGTCACCACGTCGACCCGCCGTGCCGCTTCCACGTCCCCGTGGCGCTCGACGACGTCGATCATCTCCTCGGCCGTCACGACGACGGCCTTGCCCTGCCGGATCTTCTCGTTGATCTCCGCGATGGTCTTCTTGACTTTGAACGTTTTCACTCTCGTTTGTTTCGTTCTTTTCGTTTATTTCGTTGGACGCCCCGGCATCCGGATCACCCCGGCCTCTCCAACCTTCTTACCCTCTTCCCTTCTCGACTTCACGGTTTTCCCGCTCTTCCCGGCTTCCGAACTTCCGATCTTCCCAACTTCATAACTTCATGGTTTTGCCGCATTATTAGACCATTTTGTATCTCTTGTCCAACAGAAATGCGGGAAAACCTAGGCCGCATGGCCTCATGCGGGGCTACCCGGTGTGCCCGAATCCCCCGCTGCCCCGTTCCGTCGAGGGCAGGGCCGCCTGCACGTCCCACAGGACACGGCAGACCGGCGCCACGATCATCTGGGCGATCCGGTCGCCCCGCCTGACGACGAAGTCCTCGCTGCCGTGGTTGATCAGGATGACGCGGATCTCGCCGCGGTAGTCGGCATCGATCGTGCCGGGCGTGTTCAAGAGGGTGACCCCGCTCTTTATCGCCAGGCCGCTTCGCGGCCGGATCTGCGCCTCGAAGCCCTCCGGCAGGGCGATGGCGACGCCCGTGGGCACAAGCGCGCGTTGCCCCGGGGAAAGGACGAGGTCGCGTTCCACGGCGGCCACGAGGTCCATTCCCGCCGCGTGCTCCGTCATGTAGCCCGGGAGAGGAAGGTCCTCCGATCCCTGGAGCCGCGTGATGGCGACGCGTATCGGTTTCATCACTCCCGTTCGTTTCGTTCTTTTCGCTGGTTTCGTTTTCGAACCGTTTCGGCCGCGGGCGGGCTGCCGGCAGCGAGGATCGGGGTTCGAGGATCGAGGTTTCCTGTTTTCTGCCTCGGTCCTCGTTCCTCGGACCTCGCATCTTCTTTAGAGTTCGACGCTGCCTCGGGGCATTTCGGCTTCCGCCATGTCCCCGAGGAAGGCCATGGAAAGGTTGGGACGGGTGAACATCCGCTCCGAGAGGGCGAGAATGTCCTCGCTGGTGACGGCCTCGATCCTCTCGACGATTTCCTCGGGCGGCACGTTGCGGCCGAAGTAGATCTCGTTGGTCGCGAGCTTCTGCATCCGGTTGTCGGTGCTCTCCATGCTGAGGAGCAGGTTGCCCTTGATCAGCTCCTTCGCCGACTGAAGCTCCTTCTCGGTGAACAGCTCCGTCTTCATCCGCCTCATCTCGGCCAGGATGATGTCGATGACCTCCTTCGTCCTGTCCTTCGAGGTCCCCACGTACACGTTGAGCATCCCCGTGTCTCGATAGGAGACGATGTAGGAACGCACGGCGTAGGCAAGCCCCCGCTTCTCGCGGATCTCCTGGAAGAGGCGGGAGCTCATGGAGCCGCCGAAGACGGAGTTCATCAGGATGCCGGCAAACCGCGTGTCGTCCAGCGTCGCCGGGGCCGGCGTGCCCACGACGAGATGGAGCTGCTCGAGATCCTTCTCGATGCAGGACAGGCGGGACCTCGTGCGCGGTCTCTCCTCGTCGGATGCCGGCCTGAGCGCCGGCAGCTCGCCGAAGAGTTTCGCCACGAGATCGACCAGCTTCTCGTGTTCCAGGTTCCCCACGGCGGCGATGACCAGGTTGTCCCCCCGGTACCGCTCCTCGAAGAACTTCAGGACGGCGTCGCGGGAAAAGGCGTCGACGGACTCCCTGGTTCCGAGGACGGGCATGGCCAGGGAGTGCCCTTCCCAGAAGTGCTTCTCGAAGATGTCGTGGATGTACTCGTCGGGCGTGTCCTCCACCATGCTGATCTCCTGGAGAACAACGGACTTCTCCTTGTCGATGTCGTCGAGGGCGAACAGGGAGTTGTTGAAGATGTCGGCCAGCAGGTCGATGGCCAGCGGCAGGTGGTAATCGGGCACCTTGACGTAGAACGCCGTCAGCTCCTTCCCCGTGAAGGCGTTCATCACCCCCCCGACGGAGTCGATGTCGGCGGCGATGTCGAAGGCCGACCGCCGGGCCGTGCCCTTGAAGAGCATGTGCTCGATGAAATGGGCCGTCCCGTTGATCCGCTCGTCCTCGTGGCGCGAGCCGCATCGGACCCATGCGCCGATCGAGGCGGAGCGGACGTGACGGATTTCCTCCGAGATGACCTTGATCCCGTTAGAAAGGACTGTTTTTCGATACGTCTGCACCCAGGGCATCCTTCCTGCTCAGGCGGATCTTCCCGCTCGAGTCGATCTCAAGGACCTTCACGGGGATCTTGTCGCCCTCCTTGACCACGTCGGTCACCTTGGCGACGCGCTTCTTGTCGAGCTGGGAGATGTGGACGAGCCCCTCGGTGCCGGGCAGGATCTCCACGAAGCAGCCGAAGTCGACGATCTTCTTCACCGTCCCCATGTAGATCTTGCCGATTTCGGCCTCCTCGGTGAGCCACTTCACCATGGCGATGGCCCGGTCTGCGGCCTCGAGGTCGGCCGAGGCGATGAGAACCGTGCCGTCGTCTTCCACGTCGATGGTCACCCCCGTCTCGGCGACGATCTGGCGGATGTTCTTGCCGCCCGTCCCGATGAGGTCGCGGATCCGGTCGGGCCGGATCTTGAGGGTCAGGATCCTCGGGGCATACTTGGAGAGCTCCTTGCGGGGTTCCGCCAGTGTTTCCTTCATCCGGTCGATGATGAAGAAACGGCCTTCCTTGGCCTGCTGGAGCGCCTTGCGGAGGATCGGCTCGTCGATGCCGTCGATCTTGATGTCCATCTGCAGCGCCGTGATGCCCTTCTTGGTGCCGCAGACCTTGAAGTCCATGTCGCCCGCGTGGTCCTCGTCGCCGAGGATGTCGGAGAGGACGGCCACGTTGTCCCCCTCCTTCAGGAGGCCCATGGCGATGCCCGCCACGACGTCCTTCACGGGCACGCCCGCGTCCATCAGCGAGAGGGACCCGCCGCAGACGCTGGCCATGGAGGACGAGCCGTTCGAGGAAACGATCTCCGAGACGGTGCGGATCGTGTAGGGAAACTCCTCCTGGCTCGGGATGACGGGCAGAAGCGCCCTGCGGGCCAGGGCCCCATGGCCGACCTCGCGCCGGCCCGGGCTGCCGAGGCGCTTGACCTCACCCACGCAGTACGGCGGGAAATTGTAGTGGAGCATGAAGGAGCGCATCTCCTCGCCCGTGATGTAGTCCAGGCGCTGCTCGTCCGAGGAGGTCCCCAGGGTGATCGTCACGAGGGCCTGCGTCTCGCCGCGGGTGAAGAGGGCCGAGCCGTGCGTCCGGGGCAGGAGGCCCACCTCGCAGTGGATCGGGCGGATCTCGTCGAAGGCGCGCCCCCCGACGCGGCGTTTCTCGGTCATGATCATGCCGCGCAGCACGCTGCGCTCGATCTTCTCCACGACGTGCTCGACGAGGGGTTTCAGCGACGGGTCGTCCTTGCAGAGGGTCTCGACGGCCTTCTCGCGCACTTCCCGGAGCTTGCCGTAGCGGTCGAGCTTCTCGGGGATCCGGTAGGCCTCCTCGAAGCCGCCCTTCACCAGGTCGGAGACCTTCCGGTAAAGGGCCTCGTCGACGACGGGGGGCGTGAAGTCCCGCTTGGCCTTCCCGATGGCCTTCTGCAACTCGTCCTGCAGGTCGATGACGGGCCGCACGCTCTCCAGCGCCAGGTTGATGCCCTGGACGATGTCCTCCTCGCCCAGCTCCCGGGCTCCGCCCTCGAGCATGACGAGGTTGACGTCGTAGGGCTTGCCGCCCGTTCCGGGGGTCACCTTGCGCCCCACGATGAACATGTCGAGGTCGCTGCCCTCCATCGAGGTCGGGTTGGCGACGAGCTTGCCGTCGATGCGCCCGATCCGGACGCCGGCGATGGGCCCGTTGAAGGGGATGTTGGAGATCTGCAGGGCCGCCGAGGCGCCCGCCAGGGCCGCCACGTCCGAGTCGTGCTCGCCGTCCACGGAGAGCACCGTGGCGATGAGCTGCGTCTCGTAGTTGTACCCCTTGGGGAACAGGGGGCGGATGGAGCGGTCGATGATCCGGCAGATCAGAATCTCCCGCTCGTTGGGGCGCCCCTCGCGCTTGAAGAACCCGCCGGGGATCTTCCCCGCGGCAAAGGTCATCTCCTGGTAATCCACGGTGAGGGGAAGGAAGTCGAGGCCCTCCCTCTGCGCCCGGGACGAAACGATGGTGACCAGCACGACCGTCTCTCCGTACGTCACGAGGACGGCGCCGTCAGCCTGGCCGGCGATGTAGTGTGCCTTGATGCTGATTTCGCTGCCCGCGAACTGTGTCTTGAATACCTGACTCATGCTTCTTCTTTCTCCTTGCTGATGACAATGCGGTTCTGAACGTGCCCCCGGCACCGGCCGGAAGACAAGCGGCTCCCCTGTCCTGAACGAACGGGTTTCGATGTTGCCGATGGATTGACCATTNCGGGAGCCTTGACCCGGCGTGCGGCCGGATCGAACGCTGGGATCGTTGCCCTCGCCTCTACTTCCGCAGACCGAGCCGTTCGATGATCTTGCGGTATCGGTTCACGTCCTTGTTCTTGAGATACTCCAGCAGCCGCCGGCGACGGCCGACGAGCTTCAGGAGACCCCGGCGGGAGTGGTGATCCTTCTTGTGCGTCTTGAAATGCTCCGTCAGGTACTGGATCCTGGCGCTCAGCAGGGCAATCTGCACTTCGGGAGAGCCCGTGTCGCCCTCGTGGGTCTTGAAGCCGGCAATGATCTCTTTTCTCTTTTCTGCGTCAAGCACGTCCGTAAATCCTCCCTTTACTCACATAGTGTCCATGTCTGGTTCGTTTCAGGAATCGATGAAGACCCTCAGGATGCGGGCGACCCGGTCCCGGGCCCCCAGCGTGGGAATCTCCTCCGTCGAAACGGCCATCCGGGCGAGAGCCACGAGGCGCCCGGACCCGTTTGTAAACATTACCACATCTCCCGCGGCAAGAGAAGGGATTCGCAGGCCCGACAGGCCCTCCGCATCGGGCTGACGGCCCTTCATGAGCCTTTCCTCGAGCCCGGGGGGGACCCGGATCTCGCCCAGCCCCGCGAGGGCCCTTGCCGGGGGCAGGACAGCCCGCCGGAGCCTCTCCCGGATCGCCGCGTCGCTGTCCCCCTCGAGGGGGACGGCGTCCTCCAGCCGGAAGCGGCCGCTGGCCGTCCTGCGGAGCCGCTCCAGTGCCGCGCCGCACCCGAGCCTCTCTCCCGCGTCGGCGCATAGCGTCCGGACGTAGGTGCCCTTGGAGCAGGTCACGTCGAACCGCACCCGGGGCAGCTCGACGCCCAGCAGGCGGATGGCGCGGATCTCGACCTGCCGCCCGGGGGCCTCCACGGGAACCCCCCTGCGGGCCCACTTGTAGAGCGCCCTGCCCCGCACCTTGACGGCCGAGTACCGCGGCGGCACCTGGGTGATCGTCCCGGCAAAGGCCTCGAGCGCCCCCCGCACCTCCTCCTCGGTCACCCGGGCCTCCTGTTCGGCCAGCACCCGGCCGGTCATGTCCTGGGTGTCCGTCCGGACGCCCAGGAGCATCGTCACCTCGTAGACCTTGTCGCCCCCCGCGAGAAAGGAGGCCAGTTTCGTCGCCTCGCCGAGGCACACGGGCAGCACGCCCGTCGCCAGGGGGTCGAGGGTGCCGGTGTGGCCTGCCTTCCTTTCCCCGAGGAGTTTCCTCACCCGGGCCACGGTGTCGTGGGACGTGATCCCCGCAGGCTTGTCGACGATGACGACGCCGTTCATCGGCCCCCGTTCTTGATCGCCTCGAAGAGCCGTTTCTTCACCGTGTCCGCGTCGCCCTGGATCCGGCAGGCCGCGGCGTTGATGTGACCGCCCCCCCCGAAATTCCGGGCCACCTCCTCGACGCTGAACCGCCCCTTGGATCGCAGGCTCGCCTTGAAGAGCCCGGCGCCGATCTCGCTGAAAAAAACGGCCACCTCGACCCCCTCGATGGAGCGCGGGTACTCGACGAAGCCCTCCGTGTGCTCCCACTCGGCTCCCGCCTCGTCGAGCATCTTCCTCGTGACCGTGAGGGCCGCGATCCGGCCCTGCCAGTCGAACTCCAGCGTGGCGAGGGCACGCCCGAGCAGCCGGAACTTCACGGCCGGGTGCGTCTCGTAGACCATCTGGGCGATCCAGGCGGGGTCGGCCCCTTTCTCCAGGAGCCGGCCGGCGACGGCGAAGGTCCCCGGCCCCGTGTTCGAGTACCGGAAGGCCCCCGTGTCGGTCAGGATCGCCGTGTAGAGGTTCACGGCCATGTCCTTCGTGATCTCGACCCCCATCCCATCGAGCAGACGGAACACCATCTCGCCCGTGGAGCTCGCCTCGGGGTCCGTGAGCGTCAGGTGGCCGTACCGGTCGTTCGAGATGTGGTGGTCGATGTTGACGATCTGCCGGATTCCCGCGATGCGCGGCGCCTCGTCGCCCACGCGCTCGATCTCGCTGCAGTCGAGCACGAAGACGGCGTCATAGCCGTCCNGGGGGCCCAGGCGGTTCACGATCGCCCCCNCNTCGGGCAGGAACGCGTACATCTGGGGGGTGCGGTCCTGGTTNTANACGACCGCCTCCTTNCCCAGGCCCCGGAGCGCCTCGTACAGGGCAAGCTCGGAGCCCACGGCATCCCCGTCGAGCCTCACGTGGGAGGTCACGAGGAAGGTGCGGCCCTTCCGTATGATGTCAGCGATCTTCCCGATCATCCGGTTCGTCTTTCCTGATCTCCTTGAGCAGCCTCTCGATCTTCGATCCGTACTCGAAGGACGGGTCGTAGAAGAAACTCAGCTCCGGGACGTATCGGAGCTGCAGGCGCCTGCCCAGCTCGCGCTTGAGAAACCCCTTGGCCTTCGCCAGGCCCCGCCCGACCTCGTCGCTCATGCGGTCCTTGCCGAGCTCCACGACGTAGATGCGGGCGGAGCGAAGGTCGTCGGTGAGCTTGACGTCCGTCACGGTGAGGTTGGCGATCCGCGGGTCGTGGGCCTCGCGCCGGAGGATCTCGGCGATCTCCACCTTCACGAGGTCCGCGACCCGGTCAGCTCTCTTGAAATCCATCGGGCAGCGCCCCCCCGTCGTANCGCCCCGTCATGTCGGAGTAGTTCGTGATCTCCCGCCGGACGTTGACGACNTCGGCCAGGTGGAGGTTCTCGACGAAATTCAGGACCCTCTCCATCTTCGAGTCGACGAAGCCCCGGTCGTTGCCCACGACGGCAAAGCCGATGATCCCCTGTTTCCAGTCGTCGTGGCCGTCGACCTCGGCGATCGAGATGTTGAACTCGTTCTGCGTGCGGCGGATCAGGCTCTTCATCACGCCCCTCTTCTGCTTCAGGGAGCGGCTCTCGTGGATGTGCACCTCGATGATCCCGACGCCGACGACCATGCTGCGGTCTCACTCATGTTCGACATGGAGTGATGGAATGCTGGAATGTTGGGTAAGGAAAAAAGCTTCCTCTTCGGATCAACCCATTATTCCATTACTCCACTGCTCCAGTCGTCCAATCAAAGCTTGCGCTCGATCTGCTCCGTGATGTACGCCTCGATCACGTCGCCCACGCGGATGTCGTTGTAGCCCTCGATGCCAAGGCCGCACTCCATCCCGGCGGCCACTTCCTTCGCGTCGTCCTTGAAGCGCTTGAGCGAGGCGATCTTGCCGTCGTAGACGACGACGCCGTCGCGCACGAGCTTGACGCCGGCGCTCCGCGGGATCTTGCCGTCCGTCACGTAGCAGCCCGCCACGGTGCCCACCTTGACGATGCGGAAGGTCTCGCGCACCTCCGCGCGGCCCTGGACGACCTCCTTGAACTCGGGCTCGAGCAGGCCCTCCATGGCGGCCCGCACGTCGTTGATGGCGTTGTAAATGACGTCGTAGAGCTTGATCTCGACGCCCTCCTTCCCGGCGAGCTCGACGACGCGCGCGTCGGGCCTCACCTTGAAGCCCAGGATGATCGCGTCGGAGGCCGAGGCCAGCATGACGTCCGTCTCGGTGACGGCGCCCGTGGAGCTGTGGATGAACTTCAGCTTGATCTCGTCGGTGGAGAGCTTGTTGAGGGCTTCCGTCAGCGCCTCGAGGGAGCCCTGCACGTCCGCTTTGAGGATCACGTTGAGCTCCTTGGCGCCTTCCTTGATCCGCTGGTAGAGCTGCTCCAGGGTGATCTTGGAGGAGGCGGCCAGCTCCCTCTCGCGCTCCTTGCGCACCCAGTACTCGCTGATGTTCTTCGCCTTCTTCTCGTCCTCGACGGCGATGAACTCGGAGCCGGCCTGCGGCACGCTCGAGAAACCAATGACCTCCACGGGCATGGAGGGCCCCGCCTCCTTGATCCGCCGGCCCTGGTCGTCGATCATGGCGCGCACGCGGCCGTACTCGGTCTTGGCGGAGAAGGCGTCGCCCTCGCGCAGCGTCCCTTCCTGGATGAGCACCGTCGCCACGGGGCCGCGGCCCTTGTCGAGCTTGGCCTCGATGATGATCCCGCGGGCCGGGCGGTCCGGGTCGGCCTTCAGCTCGAGCACGTCGGCCTGCAGGAGGATGAGATCCAGGAGGTTTTCGATGCCGATCTTCTTCTTCGCCGAGATGTCGGCAAACAGCGCGTCGCCGCCCCAGTCCTCGGGCACGAGGCCGTGCTGCGAGAGCTCCTGCTTGATCCTCTCGGGGGTGGCGTTGGGCTTGTCGATCTTGTTGACGGCGACGATGATGGGCACGCCCGCCGACCGGGAGTGGTTGATGGCTTCCACGGTCTGCTCCATGACGCCGTCGTCGGCCGCCACGACGAGGACGACGATGTCCGTCACCCTGGCGCCTCGGGCGCGCATGGCCGTGAAGGCCTCGTGGCCCGGCGTGTCGAGGAAGACGATGTCGCGGTCCTTGACGTGGACGTGGTAGGCGCCGATGGCCTGCGTGATGCCTCCGGCCTCGCCCTCGATGACGTTGGTCTGCCGGATGGCGTCCAGCAGCGACGTCTTGCCGTGGTCGACGTGGCCCATGACGGTGACGACGGGCGCGCGGGGCTTGAGGTTCCGGGGCTCCGCCTCGACCCGCTGCAGCAGCTCGTCGTACTCGGCCGTCACCGCCTCGACCTGGTAGCCGAACTCGGCGGCGATGAGGGTCGCCGCGTCGACGTCGATGGACTGGTTGATGGTGACCATCATGCCCAGCCCGAGCAGCTTGTTGATGACGTCGCTGGCGCGCACGCCCATCTGCTTGGCCAGCTCGCCCACGCGGATGGCCTCGGAGATCCGGATCCGCCTCTTGATCGCCTTGGGCGTCGTGATCTCCGTTTTCTTCATCCGGACGACGGCGGCCTTGCGCTCGCCCTTCCAGCGGGGGGATTCCTCCTCCTCGATCTCGCGGAGGCGGACCCTCTTGTCTTTCTTGTCGATGACCTGCTTGATCATCGATTTCTTCTTGGCCGCCACGGAGTCCATGACCACCTCGACGGCCTTCTTGCCCCGCTTGTCCGCTCCCGCCGCGGCGCCCCTGGCCTCCGCGCCTGCCGCCGGGGCTCCCTGGCCGCGGGGCTGCACAGGGGCGGGCCCTGCGGGCTTGCGGATCTGTGTCTGCGGGGTGATCGCGGCCGGAGGCCTCGGCGCCTCCCTCCTCTCGCCGGGTTCGGGCCGGCGGATGATCTGCGCCTGGCGGGACAGGTCGGGCTTCGGGGGGGGCTCCGGTTTCGCGGGCGCTCTCTCGGCCGCGGGGGCCGCCTCGGTGGCCGGCGTCTCCTCCGCCCGGGATTCGGCCGGTTGCTCCGGCGCGACGACCCTCTCGGTCTTTTCGACCTTCTCTTCCCTCTCGACCCTTTCTGCCTTCTCGGGCGGTTCGGCCGGCGCCTCGGGGGCGGGGGCGGCGGCTTCCGGGGTCGACGGGCCTTCCTCGGCGGGCAGGCGGACGGCCCGGCGGCGGATGACGGTCGACTTGACGCGCTTCTCGACGACTTCCTTCTCGCCCTTGGCGGAGAACTCGCTGCGGACCCGCTCGACCTCGCTGTCCTCGAGCGTGCTGGAGTGGGACTTGACGGCGATCCCGAGGGTCTTCAGCTTCGCGATGAACTCCTTGTTCTCGACCCCGAACTCCTTGGCCAGTTCGTACACTCTCACTTTGGACATTCTCGAAACCCCCGAAATGTATGGTTCAACCCGGGCCCGTGCCTACCCTTGAGGCTCGGGCGCGGGACCCGCCGCTTCCTTCTCGATGACCTGCGCGGCCCTCTCGACGATCCCCTGCGCCTTTTCGGCGTCCATCCCCGGGATGGCCTTCAGGGCCTCGGGGTCGGCCGACGACAGGGCGGCGACGCTCTTGTAGCCTTCCTTGAAGAGAAGCTCCGCAGAGGCCTCNTCCAGATCGGGAATCTTCATGAGGACCTTCGGCCCTTCCTCGGACTGCTTCTGGAGCATGGACTCGTTCTTCACGTCGATCTTCCAGCCCGTNAGGCGCACGGCGAGCCGGACGTTCTGACCGCTTCGGCCGATGGCCAGCGAGAGCTGGTCGTCGGGCACGATGACCTCCATGGACCGCTCGTCCTCGTACATGAAGACCTTGCTGACCTTGGCAGGCGACAGGGCCGAGCAGATGTACTTCACGGCGTCTTCCGAGTAGGGGACGATGTCGATCTTCTCGCCCTTGAGTTCCTGGACGACGCTCTGCACGCGCGACCCCCGCATCCCGACGCAGGCCCCGACGGGGTCGATGTCCTTGTCGAGGGTGCGGACGGAAATCTTGGAGCGGTTGCCGGGTTCGCGGGCCACGTTGACGATCTCGATGAATCCCTCGGAGATCTCCGGCACCTCGAGCTCGAAGAGGGCCCGCAGGAACCCCGGGTGGGTTCGGGACAGAACGATCTGGGGCCCCTTGGAGATTTTCTTGACGTCCACGATGAAGGCCCGGATCCGGTCGCCGCGCTTGTAGGTCTCGCGGTGAATCTGCTCGGAGGGGGGGATGACGGCCTCGGCGCGGCCGAGGTTCACGATGATGCTGCCGCCCTCGAAGCGCTGGACGAAGCCGCTGACGATCTGGCTCTTCTTGTCCTTGTACTCGTCGTAGATCTTGTCGCGCTCGGCGTCCTTGACCTTCTGGATGATGATCTGCTTGGCCGTCTGGACGGCGATACGGCCGAAGCTGGCCGCGTCGATCTTCATGCCCAGGCTGTCGCCCGGTTCGGCCTCCTCGTCGAGGTCCCGTTTCGCTTCCTCGAGGGAGATCTGCGTTTCGGGGTCAAGCACCTTCTCCACGACCGTCTTGAACTGGAAGACTTCCAGCTCGCCCGCCTCTTCGTTGTACTTGGACTCGAGCTCCACCTTCGGCCCCAGCTTCTTTCTCGCCGCGGTGAGGATGGCCGACTCAAGGGCTTCGATGATGATCTCCTTCTCGATCCCCTTGTCCTTGCCCATCTGTTCGATGAGACGTTTCAACTCCGGAAACATGCGTGACCTCCAATTTCAAAGGCTGATGGCCGACGGCTCAAGGCGTATGGCGCCGAAGTCCTATGCCTTCGCGTGTTCGTTGCCTTTAGCCTTTTGCCTTGCGCCCTATGCCTGTTATGTCGTATTCCAGATTCGCCTTCCGGATGTTCTCCCGGTCGATGCGGACGGCCCGGCCGTCCACCTCGACGGTGACGATCCGGCGGCCGCCCTCCGTCGAATAGTCGACATAGGTGCCCAGGAAATTCCGCGACCCCTCGATGGGCTCCCGGGTCCGGATTCGGACCCTCGAGCCGAGGTACGTCTCGAAATCCTTGTCGCGCGTCAGCGGCCTGTCGAGCCCCGGGGTGGACACTTCCAGCGTGTAGGGCCCCGGCGGCAGATCGTGCACGTTGAGCAGGTCGCCCACCTGGTGGCTCACCGCCGTGCAGTCGTCCAGGGTCGCCCCGCCTTCCCGGTCGATGAAGATCCGAACGAGCCATCGGGTCTTCATCCGCAGGCACTCGAGCTCGACAATCTCCAGGCCTTCGGCCTCGACGGCCGACGTGACGAGATCGAGGATCCTCTCCCGGTATGTGCGACTTTCCGGCATAGGGCGTATGGCTTAAGGCTTATGGCAATGGGGAATGGAGAAGTCTTCTTCAATAAGGCCTTACGCCTTATGCCCTTCGCCTTAAGCCTGTCATTAAATCAAATTTCTCCAGGCCCTGAGCCTTTAGCCCTGGGCCTTGCGCCTGTCTTTAAAATAAAAAAGTGGGCAAAAGGGCCCACTCGAATAGGAACCATTCGAATTTCAGAGGCTTTCTAGCACAGAAAAAACGCCCTTGCAAGCAAAAAAACGCGGCGTGCCGGGGGTCCCGGGCATTTCGGCAACCTCCCGGCGCCGCAGAGAGGCCCCGGCGGACGGCGGCCGGGTGAGCATCAGGGATACAAACGACCCCGGCGCATGCCCGACCGGAAATCGAAG
>JGI11944J13513_1001198_pt1 | contig 21601 bp, 21 predicted proteins | sample TerdegcoTASludge_FD_13513 | JGI IMG/M metagenome (IMG submission 13513) | reverse complement strand
CCCTGCTGGCGGGGGTGGCCCTCGCCGAGACGCTCCTGCCCGCCGTTGCGAACCGCGTGACCATCAAGTGGCCCAACGACATCCTGGCGGGCGGGAAAAAGGTGGCGGGCATCCTGGTCGAGGCTGCCACGGACATCGATGCCATCGCTTACATGATCGTGGGGGTGGGGCTGAACGTCAACACACCGCCCGGGGGCTTTCCCGAGGAGCTGCAGGACCGGGCGACCTCGCTTGCCGCCGAGATCGGGGGCCCCGTGTCCCGGGCGGACATCATCGCCGGTTTTCTCGAACGCTTCGAGCGGGTGTACGACAGGGTTGGAAGGGAAGGGTTCGGCCCCCTGATCCGGCGCTGGCGGGAACTCTCGGACATGACGCAAAGGCGGGTCCGCGTGCATTCCTTCGGCGGCCCCCTCGAGGGCGTCATCACGGGGATCGACGACGAAGGCATTCTCCTGCTGAAGACGGCCGGCGGGGTCGTCGAGCGCGTCATCGCGGGGGATGTGGAATATATGTAACAGGCTAAAGGCATAAGGCTTAAGGCGAAAGGCTCAAGGTAAAAGGGAAAAATGCTCTTTTCATTGCCCTAAGCCATATGCCATTAAGGACAGCCATCCATGACCACCGAACGCATGTCGACCCGAGGCATGATCTACGCCTCCCTGTTCGGGGCCCTCACGGCCATGGGCGCCCTGATCTCGATCCCGCTGCAGCCGGTGCCGGTGACGCTGCAGACGCTGTTCATGTACCTGGCGGGCTCGCTTCTCGGGGGAACCCTCGGGGCGCTCAGCCAGGTGATCTACGTCATCCTCGGCGCGATCGGGCTTCCCGTCTTCTCCGGCGGCAAGGCCGGGCTCGGCGTGTTCCTGGGGCCCACGGGCGGATACCTCGTCGGGTTCATCGCCGCCGCCTTCGTGACGGGGAAGATCGCCCGGTCCCGGCCGGATGCCGGCCTGCTGTGGCTCGTGTTCGCCATGCTGGCCGGCACGGCCGTCGTCTACGCCCTGGGGGTCCTGCAGCTCGTCCTGGTCGGCAAACTCCCCCTCGGAAAGGCAGCCGCCGTCGGCGTGCTGCCCTTCCTGCCGGGCGACGCGCTCAAGATCGCCGCCGCCTCGGTGATCACCCTCAAGGTCAGGGACAGGGTCCAGGTATGATCAGGGCGGAGCGGCTGACGTATCGCTACGACGCGAAGGGGGCCCCGGTTCTGGACGGGGTCGACCTGGAGATTCCCGAGGGGCAGTACCTGGCCGTCATCGGCCCCAACGGGTGCGGCAAGACGACCCTGGTGAAGCACTTCAACGCCCTGCTTCTCCCTGCGGAGGGGAAGGTCCTCGTCGACGGGCTCGACACGAAGGATCCGGGGGCGCACCGCGAGATCCGCCGGCGCGTGGGCATGGTCTTCCAGAACCCCGACAACCAGATCGTGGGCATGAGCGTCGAGGAGGACGTCGCCTTCGGGCCCGGCAACCTCGGCCTCCCGCCCGCGGAGATCCGGGGGCGCGTCGGGGTGGCCCTCGAGACGGTGGGGATGCTGAGGCTTGCCAAGCGGCCTCCCCACTCGCTCTCGGGCGGGGAAAAACGCCTCGTGGCGATCGCCGGCGTGCTCGCCATGAAGCCGGCCTATGTGATCCTCGACGAGCCGACCTCCTACCTCGACCCGGCGGGCCGCGAGCGGGTCCTCAACGTCCTGTGGGACCTCCGGCAGGAGGGCATTGCGGTGATCCACGTCACCCACAGCATGGAGGAGATCGTCGAGGCCGACCGCGTGGTCGTCATGAGCGGCGGCCGGGTCCTGCGCGACGGCGCCCCGAGGGACGTCTTCCGGGAGGCCGACGCCCTGAGGGCCGTAGGCCTTGCCGCGCCCCAGGTCACGGAGCTCATGGGGCGCCTCCGGGCACGGGGCTGCGGGGTTCGACCCGATGTCCTCTCCGTGGAGGAGGCCTTCTGCGAGATCGCCGCCCTTCTCGGGCAGGCGACGGGAGGCGGCCGGTGAAGACGCTCCTCCTCGGACAGTACGTCCCCGGGGAGTCGCCGGTGCACCGGCTCGACCCGAGGGTGAAGATCGTCGCGACGCTTCTCGCGAGCCTCGTCATCCTGAACGCGGGCGCCGTCGAGGGTCTCGCCGTCACGGCGTTCCTGCTGGCGGGGGCTGCGCTCGCCGGACTCTCCGGCAGCCGCATGAGGGAGGCGCTCAGGCCCCTGGCCTGGTTTTTCGCGCTGCTCTTCGGCCTGCACCTGTTCTTCACCGAGGGGCGGCCGATCGTCGCCGCCCTCCCGGCGGTCACCTGGGAGGGGCTCTGGCGGGGTGCCGCGGTGACCTGGCAGTTCGTCGCCCTCGTCGTGGGCGCGGCGATCCTCACGATGACGACGGACCCCTCCGGGCTCGTGGGGGGCTTCGAGAAGCTGCTGAGGCCCTTCAACCGCCTCGGCCTGCCGTCCCACGACCTCGCCGTCATGGTCTCCGTGGCGCTGCGGTTCGTCCCCGCCCTGCTCGAGGAGGTGGAGCGAATGAAGGAAGCCCAGGTGGCCCGCGGCGCCGATTTCGGCGCCGGCGGCCCCGTGCGACGGCTCCGGAAGACGGCCTCCCTCGTCATCCCCCTGATCCTCTGCACGTTCCGCCGCGCCGACGAGCTGGCCCTCGCCATGGAGGGCCGAGGCTATCACCGGGGGCCCCGCACCTACCTGCACGAACTGAAGTTCACCCGGGCCGACTATGCCGCCCTCCTGGCCGTTGCGGGCTTCCTGATCGGCGTCGAGGCGCTCCGCTTCCTGCCCCTCTGACGGGTTGCTCCCGATCCGGCGCCCGGACCCCGTCCGTTCCGATCCGATCCCGCATCTTTGGTTGCAGTCCGCGAAAAAGAGGTTTATATAGAAACGTCAAAAAACCTGACTGGCGGACGGCATGAAGGGCAAGTGGCTGTGGGTGGACGGAAAAATAAAAATTCCGAAAGTCCGGGATGACATCGAGGGCTCCCCGGTCATCGCCATCGACACGGAGTACGATTCGTTCCGCTATTTCCGGGAGAAGCTCTGCCTGCTGCAGATCGGGACGGAGCAGCGCATCTACCTCATCGATCCCCTCGACACGGCCACGGACCTGGCCTTTCTCGGTGCCGTCTTCGCCGACCCGAACCGGGTCAAGGTCATTCACGCCGGAGACAACGACATCCGGATCCTGAACCGCGACTACGGGTTCGAGTTCGCCAACGTCTTCGACACCCACCGGGCCGCCTCCCTGCTGGGCTCGAACCACCTGTCCCTTTCCTCCGTCATCGAGCAGTACCTGGGCCTGCGCCTGGAGAAGCCCAAGAAGATGCAGCGATCCCGATGGGAGAAGCGGCCCCTGACGGAGGAGCAGCTCAACTACGCCGTCGAGGACACCCAGTACCTCATCCCGCTGTACCGCAGGCTCAACGCGGAGATCGAGGCCAGGGGGCTCCAGTGGCAGGCGGAGCGGGCCTTCGAGGGCATCGCCGCCGTGCGGTGGGCGGAGAAGAAGTTCAATCTCCGGGGCTACAGGGGCATTCCGGGATACGACACGCTCCCGGCCGAGAAGAAGCGGCGGCTGCGCGACCTGTACCGCTGGCGGTTCCGCAAGGCCCAGCAGACGAACACGGCCCGCTTCATGATCCTCTCGGACCAGGACCTCTTCGACATCGCGAAGATCGATGCCGTCTCCCTCGACGGCCTCATCCGCAACGGCGGCCTTTCCCCGAAAAAGGCAAAGCACTTCGGCAACGAAATCCTGAACGTATTGAGCGGGGCCGAAGCGGAGGAAAAAAGCCGCTGACGCCGCGACCCTTCCGGAACCCGGACACCCCTTTTTCAAAAAAAGCCTGGACCGGACCCTGCACGCAAGGAGCGCTCCCCGTGCCGGCCGGGATGCTTCACGCAGAATCAGGGGGAAAGCAGAGGGTGAGAAAGCGCACGGCGGGATGTCTCGTGCGGTTGTGCAGGATGGTTTTTTTCTGCGCCCGGGTCTGAACAAGAAATAAGGAGGGAAGAGTGATGAAGAGCCATGCAGGCATCGTGACGGCGGCCGTGATTGCCCTTGTGTGCGCAATTCACGGGACATCGGCGGCGGAGATCAAGTATTCCGGGTCTTTCGGCAACCCGTCTGTCTACGACCTGCTGAAGCCCGGGCCGGAAGGGGGGGGCCAAGCTGCGCTGGATAAAGGAGGGGGTGGAGCCGAAAAAATACGACCGGTTCATGATAGACAGCGTCATCTTCTACCTGTCCGACAAGTCCGATTACAAGGGAATCGATCCCCAGGAAATGAAGGAACTGGCCGATGAGTTCAACAAGGCCATCGTGGCGGCCTTCAAGGACAGGTACCCGATCGTGGCCGATCCGGGGCCGAACGTTGCGCGGCTTCGCGTCGCCATCACGAACATCAGGCAAAGCCGGCCGGGCGTGAGCGCGGTGACATCCATCATCCCCGTAGGAATAGGCGTCAGTCTCATCAAGAAGGGGGCAACGGGCGGCTGGTCCGGAAGCGGCGAGACGGGCATGTAAATGATGGCGCTGGACAGCCAGACGAACGATATCCTGGTCCTCGCGGTAGACGAGAGGAAAGCCGAGTTCGAGCAGCGTTTTTCGAAATGGGGTTCTGCCACGGACGCCTTCAAGTTCCGGTCCGAGCTGGCCGTAAAGTTCATCGACCATGCACGGGGAGTCAACAGGGAACCGGCGAAGTAGGGTGATGCCGTTCAAGGGCGTGATGCCGCCGTAGGCCCTGTGAACGAAAAAGAGGCAGGCCCCGAGGGATCTGCCTCTTTTTTCATGTGCTTGACCGGTGGCTTCACTGCGGGGGTGCGTCCTTTGCCCGGCACGAGAGTTCCGGCTGGTCGGATTCGGACGGCCTGCCGTCGGGGCCGGGCATCAGCACGGCGCAGGCGCCGAAGCGCCCGTCGTGGCTCAGGCTCATATCCAGAGTGGTGCGTTTGCCCCGGTAGTACNGGCGGGGCGGGCCGCGGCGGCTTCCCGACTCGGTCCGGCGTATTTCCAGTTCCTTCCGGTTCCAGCCGAGGTGCGCGGCCACGCAGCGCTTGAGGGCCTCGCGGACGATGCGGGATTCCTCCTCGGGCGCGTCCACGCCCTTCAGCTCGGGCAGCACTTCCACGCGCCAGGCGACGTGATCGAAGTACTCCTCTCCCCCCGAGAGCGCCAAAGCGTGGACGCAGGTGCCGCGAAGGTAGACGCGCAGGGGAATCGCCCCCTCGGGCGTCAGCACGGCTCCCGCTGCGGGGGCATTGCAGGTCCCGGCGCAGGTGGACGCCGCCCTGAGTCCGCATGTGTCCAAGCGAACCTCGAAGATCCGTGGGATGAACGGCAGCGCCGGGTCCTTCTTGGCGAGCACCTTGAAGGCGGCCTCTTTGCCCGCCCAGAGCGCCCAGAGCAATACGTCGGGTTCCGGGAAATCCCGGATCCGGCTGCTCTCAGCGGAGGTGAACACCCGGTTGATGTACCGGCAGTCCCGGCTCTTTCCCCTGCTGTGGGGTTCCGTCAAGTCGACGATGTCGTTCCCGACTCTCAAAGTATCTCTCCTCCATCCGGGACAGCTGCCGGATGATCTGCCCGGCATAGTCCCGCTGGGCCTTGAGACCGTTGTACGCGAGCCTCTCCGGTTCGAAGACCTCGGCGTCCATGGTGAAGGTATCGCCCCGTTTCGGGATGGAGCTCCACGTCTCCTGGCCGTCGCCGCGAAGGTAAACGCAGAGGATCTTCATCCGGTCGAGGTTTTTCACGAATCGGCCGACGCCGTAGGCGAAATTCTCCGTGTCGATTCGTCCCGTCCGGGAGCGGCCGCCCTCGGGGAACACGAGGATCGTGTGCCCCGTCGCAAGCAGGCGGTCGCACTTCTCCAGCGTGCGCTTCACCCCCTCGCGGTCACCGCCCCGGGTGACGGGGATGCACTTCGTCAGGTAGCAGAGCGTCGTGTCGAGAGGGTTGCGGTTGAAGTTGCGCCGCTCCGGAAGGTTCCAGGGAAGCCACCGGTAGCTAAACAGGTAGCGCCAGGGCGGCAGCATCGCGTAGGCGATGAAGGCCGAGTCGACGAGCGTCAGGTGATTGGCGCAGATGAGCCATCCGCCGTCGTGACGGCTGAAGTGATCCCGGCACCGCCGCCGGAAGGCGCGGAGGTCTCGGAACCGGTACCCCATCAGGCGGATCGCCAGGACGACGAGGGGAATGTAGAGAAATGCGGCCAGTCGGCTCAGGGCATTCTGAACCGCCAGCCACTTTTGATCGTGCATGTTCATGATCCGTTCTGTCCGCACTTCTCTCTCTTCGACCCCGGCGCTGCCGATCATCCGGCGACGTTCCGAAGCCGAGAAGGTGAGAAGTTGAGCAATGCCGCTTCGCGGCAGCCGGGAAGACTGTTCGAGTAGCGCGGGCACTCTGGTCTTCAGGGATTTACCCGGTACCCTGACCCCTGTACCCTGGACCCTTCTTTAGGCCGCCTTCTTGAGAATGATTTCCACCGCGTCGCCGATGGTCCGGATCTTGTCCGCCTCGTCGTCGTCGATGGAGATGCCGAAGACATCCTCGCACTTGATGACCACGTCCACGAGTCGCGCGGAGTTGACCTTCAGGTCGTTGAGGATGTGGGTCTCCTTCGTCGCCGTGTCGAGCAGCTCGGGGTTCTTCGTGTAAAGCTTGAGGATGTTGCACAGCTCCTGGAAAATTTTCTTCTCGTCCATTTCAGACTCCTTTTGAAGATTGGCTAAAGGCTAAAGGCTTAGGGCGAATGGCAATAATAAGAAGAACGCGTTCTTCCTTTTTACCTTAAGCCTTAAGCCTTCTGCCTTAAGCCTGTTTCGTTCGCCTTACGCCTTTCGCCTTAAGCCCTTAGCCGTCCCATCGTTTAAAGATCATGCAACTGTTCACATCGCCGAAGCCGAAGCCGGCCTTGGCGAAAATCTTCACCGACCGATCTTCGATCATCGTCTGCGGGATCCGCGGGGCGAAGTCGGCGATCTCGGGGTGCACGTCCTCGCTGTTGACGGAGGGGTGGATGAAGCCCTTCCAGATCTGCAGAACGACGCCGACGGACTCCACGGCCCCGGCGCCGCCCAGGCAGTGGCCCACGAGCGACTTGGTCGAGTTGATCCAGGGGAAGTTCGCCGGTGTGCGCTCGAGCGCGGCCGCCCAGTTCTTCACCTCGTGCGGGTCGGCAAAGGTGGCCGTCAGGTGCCCGTTGACGGCGTCCACGTCGGCAACGGATATCCTCGCGTCGGCCACGGCCGCGCGGATGCAGCGCCGGACGCTTTCAGGGTTGGGCGCCGTCATGGAGCCGCCGTTGCGGTGTCCGCCGCAGTTGACGGCCCCGCCCAGCAGCTCGGCGTAGATCCTCGCACCCCGTTTTTTCGCCGTTTCCAGGTCCTCGAGGATCAGGGCGCCTGCGCCCGAACCGGGCACGAAGCCCGCGGCCGTGGCGCTCATGGGGCGCGAGGCCTTCTCGGGGGCGTCGTTGAACTTCCGGCACATCACGCGCATGGCGTCGAAGCCCGCCCAGATGTAGGGCGAGGAGCCCTCGGAGCCCCCGGCGATCATCCGCCTGGCAAGCCCGCAGCGGATACGCAGCATGGCGTCGATGATGGCCTCGTTGCCCGTGCTGCAGGCCGACGAGTTGGACGTGACCTGGTTGCCCAGGGCGAGCATCCCGGCGATCCTGGCGCTCGTGGAGCTGTTCATCACCATCTGCACGATGGTGCTTCCCATGCGCCGGATCTGGTGCTCGTTCACCTTCGGGACGACCTGGCCGGCGATGGTGTCCATGCCGCCGATCCCGGAGCCCATGATGGCCCCCGTGTCCCAGTCCACCTCCGTGCTGTCGGGCTTCGGCACGGTGAACCCCGCGTCGCGCCACGCGTCGATGGCGGCGATGCAGGCATAGCCGATGTTGTCGTTCACCGAGAGCAGGTCCTCGGCGTCGAAGTATTTCGTGCGCAGCTCCTCGAAACCCTGGGGGACGCCTCCCACCTGGCAGGCAAACCCCAGCTCCTTGAGCTGCGGGATGAAGCGGATGCCCGAGCGGCCCTCGCGGAGCGCCTTCTCGTATTCGCCGAGACCATGACCGTTGGGCGCCATGATCCCCAGACCCGTGATCACAATCCTCGTTCTCATTGCAGGTTGACTCCCATGCCGGCCAGCACGCCCGATGCGACGGGTTCCCCGTTCTCCCGCTCCATGCCGACCTTCGCCTTCAGGTTTCCCTTTCGGAAATAGATCTTCTCCCCCCGGATGATGACGCGCTCGCCCGGCTTCACCATGCCCGCAAACTCCACGGCCTCGATGACGGTGAAGAGCGTGGTCAGGCCCCCCTTCTTCAGCTCCTCCTCGCGGCCCTGCGACATGACGAGGTAGAGCCCGAAGGCGACGACCCCCGTCTGGGCCATGGCCTCCACGAGGATCACTCCCGGCGTGACGGGCCGCCCCGGGAAATGCCCTTTGTAGAACGACTCGTCCTCCCGGAACCGGTAGGCCCCGACGATGTGCGTCTCGTCGAGCTCCAGGATCTCGTCGATGAAGCGGAAGGGGGCCTGCTGCGGCACCGCCGCCAGGACCCTCTCGCGCATTTCCCGATCAGCCGCCATAGAGCCCCCCGTTGACGTGGATGACGGTTCCCGTGATGTAGGAGCCCTTCGTCGCGAGAAAGGCCACCACCTCGGCCACCTCCTCGGGCCTGCCCATGCGGCCCAGCGGCACTCCCGCCAGGAGCCGCTCCCGGATCTCCTCCGGCAGCACCGAGGTCATCTCCGTGTCGATGAATCCGGGCGCCACGGAGTTGACCAGGATGTTTCGGCCCGCCAGCTCGCGGCACAGGGACTTCGTGAACACGTCTATGGCCGCCTTCTCCATCGTGTAGGGGATCTGTCCCGCATTGCCCGTGTGCCCCACGATGCTCGAGATGTTGATGATGCGCCCGCTCCCCTTCCGGAGCATGAACTGACGAAGCACCCGCTTCGTGAGGTACCAGATCCCCCTCGTGATGGCCCGCTGCTCGTCGAACTGCTCCACCTTCATGGAATTGATATCGGCGTTGATGGAGAGGCCCGCGTTGTTGACGAGGACGTCCACGCGCCCGGCCTGCGCCTTGATCCCGTTCACCAGGGCCTCCACCTGCTCGAGGTCCGCGAGATCGGCCTGGAGCAGGAAGGCATCGCCCATCTCCGCCTGCAGCGCCTTTGCGCCGTCGGCGCTCCTCCGGTAGTGAAGCCCCACGCGGAAGCCTTCCCTTGCCAGGGCCCGCGCGCAGGCCGTGCCGATCCCCGTTCCGCTTCCCGTTACGACGGCCACCGGTTTGTCGCTCATCGCTACTCCCTCACCATCACGCCGCCGACGGCGTTCTTGGATTTGTGCGGATAGTCCGGGTAGGCGATCCCGTGGAAGACGCCCGTCCGGGCGTCCTTCAGGGTCATGATCAGCTCTCCGTCGACGAAGATGTTCGCATCCCCGATGACGATGCTCGCCCCGGAGTCCTTGAGCCGCTGAAAGCGCTTCACGTTGACCTCGTAGCGCACCACCCGGTTGTAGGGCCGGATCTGTCCGCTGAAGAAGATCTCGCCGCAGCCCAGCGCCCGGCCGGTCCCCAGGGCCCCGCGCCACAGGCAGTAGAAGCCCAGGAGCTGCCAGACGGCGTCCACGCAGAGGCAGCCCGGCTGGACGGGGTCGCCCGGCAGGTGGCACTGGAAGTACCAGGCGTCGAGCCGAACGTCCTGCTCGGCCACGATCGCCCCGTGGCGGTTGTCCTTCGTGACGGAGAGGATCCGGTCGATCATGAGAAACGGAGGCGCCGGGAGCTTCGCGTCCATGCCCTCGGGCGGGTCGGAGACGAGGTTGCCGTAGGCGACGGCGAGGATCTCCCGGAGATCGAAATGGTCCCGGTCCATGAATTCCCGGTAGGTCATGACTGCTCCTTTACCGTCAGCATCATGTGGCCCCAGGACAGCCCCGCGCCCACCTGCACCAGGGCGACGCGGTCGCCCGGCACGAGGTCGCGCCAGTGGAGGCTCAGCGAACCCGGGGCGCCGGCCGTGGCCGTGTTGCCGAACCGCTCGACGTTGTGCCAGTGGTTTTCGGGGCTGATCCCGCAGCGCTCGCAGACGGTCTGCAACATGCCGAGGTTGGCCTGGTGGCCCACGAACTTGAGGTGCCCGTTGAGAGAGGGGTTGGCCGCCTGGAGGATCCGCAGGGCGTCGGTGGTCTTTCGGATGGCGAAGCCCTGCACGGCGTTTCCGTCCTGGCCGAAGTGGCCCGTCCGGCGGATCGACACCTTGTCCCAGCAGGAGGGCTTGGCGTCGAAGAGCGTTAAGGTGATGATTTTTTCGGACGGCACGGTCGGCGACACGACGGCGGCGGTGCTTCCGTCGCCGAAGAGGCATGCCGACCGGCGGTCCGCGTAATCGATGCAGCGCGTCAGGTTCTCGGGCTGCGTCAGCAGGATGAACGGCGGCAGGGCCCCCGCGTTCATGTTCGACAGGAAGTGCACCTGCAGGGTGAAGCTCGTGCAGGCCGAGTTCATGTCGAAGGCGGGCACGTCGATCCCGAGCTCGGCGGCCACCGTCGAGGCCTCGGCCGGCGAGGCCACGTCGGGGGCCGAGCTGCCGGAGATCACCATGCCGATGTCCCCGGCGGCGATCCCCGCGCGCTCGATGGCCATGCGGGCGGCGCGGGCCGCCGTCTGGGCGTTGGTGTAGAGGCTGGCCTCCTGGGCGGCGCGGACGTCGCGGTTCTTCGTGGCCCGGATGTACTCCAGGGGCAGCACCGTGCGGCGCTCGCGGATCCCCACGCGCTCCTCGATCCACTCCTCGCTCGAGCCGATGCCGAGATCGCTCAGGAAGCGGTTCGTGACCACGTTCTCCGGGTGGAAGTGCCCCAATCCGTGTAAGTACAGCATTGCCTTATCGATGACCCCTTGCCTGTTACGGCCGCCTGTGCCGGCCGTGAGTGAAGTCAGGAAGCTCGCTCTTCCTCCCTTGCGCTCTTCCTCGCTTCGTCGGGCGCATCCTGTTTTTTCCTTTTGCGCCCGGCGCTTCGCGCCTAGACCAGTTCCCTCCCGATGATCATGTGCTGCACCTCGCGCACGCCCTCGTAGATGTCGATGATATGGGCGTCGCGGACGAGCTTCGAGATCTCGTATTCCTGCATGAAGCCGTAGCCGCCGTGCAGGTGCAGCCCCTCGTTGGCGCAGAACAGGGCGGCCTCGGCGGCGGTGTTTTTTGCCAGGGACGAGTACATCCCGCGGTCCTCGTCGCGGTCCTGGACCTTCACGGCCGCCTTCATGAGCGCGAGCTCCGCCAGCTCCACCTTCTTCCACATGGCGACGAGCGTCTCCCGCGCCACGGGCATGTCGCAGATCCGCTGGCCGAACTGCTTGCGCTCGCGGGTGTACTGCAGGGTGAGATCGAGGGCGCGGCGGGCGAGCCCCACGCCGATGGCGGCCACCATGGGCCTGGCGTAGTCGAGCACGTCGATGAGGTACTTGAAGCCCTGGCGGCGGTCCCCGATGATCTGGCTCTCGTCGACGACGACGTCCTCGAAGGTCACGGTGGCCGTGTTGGAGAGGTGCTGGCCGAGCTTTTCCTCGGGCTTGCCGAGGACGATCCGGCCGCCGCCCCTGGCCGTGAGCTCCGTCCGGGGCCTTGCCGGCAGGTTGGGCCTGCCGTCCTGGAACATCTCCTCCGTCGGTACGATGCAGCATGCCAGCAGCTGCGCCGTGGGTTTGCCCACCTTGCAGAAGACGGTGAACTGGCTGGCGTAGGAGGCGTTCGTGATGAAGCACTTGGCGCCGTTGAGGACGTACTTGCCCCCGGCGTCCTTGGCGATGAAGGTGCTCATGGAGGAGTTGTCCGAGCCGGCGCCGGGCTCGGTGAGGCAGAACGAGGCCAGCAGGGGCGCCTGGACGTAGGGGCCGAGGAACTCCTCTTTCTGCTTCGCGCTGCCGTGCTGGGCGATGACCGTGTTGGCCAGGTCGTTGCACATGGCCGAGGTCGAGATGCCCGTGTCGCCGTATGAGAGCTCCTTGATGATCAGCGCCGACGAGACGGCGTCGATCTCGAAGCCCTTCACCTCCTTGGGCACGCTGAGGTTGAGGATGCCCAGCTCCCAGGCCTTCGAGATGATCCCGTAGGGGAACTCGTGCGACCTGTCGATCTGCAGGATGTTCGGGAGGATCTCGTTTTTCACGAAACGGCGAACCGTGTCGACGTACATCTGCTGGTCTTCATTGAGGCGAAAATCCATGGGGTTCTCCTTGATGGGTTCGTGTTCGAAGGGTCCCCGCGGGGGGCGGCCCCTTCCCGGTCAGTTGCCGGCGAAGGTCCGTTCGGCGGAGGAGAGCGTGGTCAGCGAGATGCAGGTCACGCCGATGGTTTTGAAGAAGTCCCGGAGGGGGCGGTTGGGACCGATTTCGTAGACCCTGTCGGCCTGCGAGGCGATGGCCCTCATGTTGTCGCACCACTGGACGGTTCCCGAGAGCTGCGCCACGAGGCGTTCGATGATCTCTTCCCCGTCGGCGGAGTGGAAGCCGCCCGTGAAGTTGGACGTCACCCGGACGGCATTCTCGGCCTTCAGCTGCCTGCGCACGCAGGCCAGCTCGTCCTCGAAGGGCTCCTCGATGGTTTGCATGAAGCGGCTGTGGAAGGGGGCGCTCACGTTGAGGGCCACGAACCGCGCGGGGTTCTCGTCGGCCAGGGCCTTCACGAGGCGCTCCTCGGCCTCGGGCATGGCCCTGGAGCGGCCGCTGATGACGATCTGGTTGGGCGAATTGATGTTCGCCACGTCGATGGGCAGATCGGAGAGCAGCTCGCGGATCATCCGCGTGCTGAGATCCTTGCGGATCACGGCCGCCATGCCCCCCTCGCCCACCGGGACGGCTTCCTGCATGAGGCTGCCCCGGATGTGGACGATGCGCAGCACCGTCTCGAGGGGCAGGACGCCCGCGGCCACCAGGGCCGTGTACTCGCCGAGGCTGTGACCGCCGAACACGTCGGGGGTGATGCCGTACTTGTCGATGATGGCCTTCAGCATGGCGATCTCCGTCACCACGATGCTCGGCTGGGCGTAGGCGGTGAGGTTGAGCCTCTCGTCCTCGCCGAAGCACAGCGCGGCCACGTCCCACCCCAGGGCGTCGGAGGCCTGCTCGTAAATCTGGCGGCATTCGGGGATGCTCTCGTAGAAATCCTTGCCCATCCCGTGGCGCTGGGAACCCTGTCCCGGAAATACGATGGCGGTCTTGCCGTCGGCCATTTGCTGTCTTCTCCTTCGATGCTTCTTCTCTCTTCGCGAAACGAGCCGCTCCCCGCGGCCCGCCCCCTATGAGCAACCGCTGTGCCAGGGGGGGCTCGGGGGCCAGTATGTTTATAACTTCTCGATATAAATGGATATTATTGATTTGCGGCAACAGGCGCAGGGGAGGGGAAAAGGGGGAAAAGGTGTATACTGCAGTTCACACTGGGAAGGGGGGTATACAGGGTCAAAAAAATCTTTACAGGGCGGTGAAAGAGGGTGTAAAGGAATGAACGTTCATTCCGATTCCTGTGACCAAGAGAACAGGCCATGAAAAATTCGGACAAGCGCAAAGAGATCATGCAGGCGGCCCTCGAGCTGATCGCGGAACAGGGGTTTCACGGGGCCCCCATGGCCATGATCGCCGGCAGGGCCGGCGTGGGCGCCGGCACGATCTACCGCTATTTCGAGAGCAAGGACACGCTGATCGCCGAGGTCTTCAGCGACCTGGAGAGAACGGTGGTGGAATCCCTGATGCAGGGGTACTCCGTCGACAGCCCCCTCCGGGACCGATTCATCCATCTCGCCACCAGGATCATCCGGTATTTCATGGAGAACGCGACCCAGTTCCGGTTCATCGAGCAGTACATGAATTCCCCGTACGGGTTGACCATGCGCCGGGAGCGGCTGCTGGGGGAGGCGCGGGACATCGATCTCTTCCGGCGTCTCCTGCAGGAGGGGATCGAGCGCGGGGAGTTGAAGGATTTGCCCCTCGCCCTTCATTTCGCCCTGGCCTTCGGGCCCATCCTTTCCCTGCTGCGGGATCACATCCTCGGGTTCCTGGAGCTTGACGGGGACCTGATCCGCAAAGCCGTCGAGGCCTGCTGGGACGGGGTCAGGAGGCAGGATGCGCCGGGTTGAAGCGAAACCGTATTTCCCCCCGCTGCCGGTGCCATGGCGGCGGGGAGATGATAAATCGAATCCAAGAGGTGCTGCATGAACGTCCGCCCGCACATCAAGCTGATCCTCGCCGCCGCGGCCCTGCTTGCGGCGGCCATCCCGGCCGGCTGCCAGAATTCCGGGGCAAAGGCGCCGGGGCCGGCCGGCCCCCCGGAAGTGGCTGTGGTGGAGATGAAACCCGAGCGCGTCGCCATCACCACGGAGCTGCCGGGTCGGACCTCGGCGTACCTCGTCGCCGAGGTGAGGCCCCAGGTGAGCGGCATCATCCAGAACCGCCTCTTCAAGGAGGGCTCCGACGTGAAGGCGGGCGAGGTGCTCTACCAGATCGACCCGGCGACGTACCAGGCCGCCTACGACAGCGCCAGGGCGGCGCTCGCCCGGGCGGAGGCCAACATCACCGCCATCCGGGTGCGGGCGGAGCGCTACCGGGAGCTCGTGGAGATCAAGGCCGTGAGCCGGCAGGAATACGACGACGCGGCGGCGGCCCTCAAGCAGGCCGAGGCGGAGATCGCCGCCGGCAAGGCGGCCGTGGAGGCCGCGCGGATCAACCTGGGGTACACCCGGGTGACGGCGCCGATTGCCGGGCGCATCGGCAAATCGTCGGTCACCGTGGGTGCGCTGGTCACGGCGAACCAGCCGTTGCCCCTGGCGACCATTCAGCAGATCGACCCGGTCTACGTCGACGTCACCCAGTCCAGCGCCGCGCTGCTGCGGCTGCAGCAGAGCATGGCGAGGGGCGCGCTCAGGCGCGACAGCGCAAACCGGGCCCGGGTCAGGCTCATCCTGGAAGACGGCACCCCCTATCCCCTGGAAGGAACGCTCCAGTTCCAGGACATCACGGTGGACCCGACGACGGGCTCGACCATCCTGCGGGTCGTGTTCCCCAACCCGAAGAGGATCCTGCTGCCGGGCATGTTCGCCCGTGCCGTCCTGGAGGAGGGGGTCAACGAGCAGGCGCTCCTCGTCCCGCAGCAGGGCGTCAGCCGGGACGTGAAGGGCAACCCGTTTGCCCTGGTTGTCGACCCCGACGGCAGGGTGCAGCAGCGCGTCATCGCGCTGGACCGCACCCTCGGCGACAGGTGGCTCGTCTCGGACGGCCTTGCCCCCGGCGACCGGGTGATCGTCGAGGGGGTGCAGAAGGTCAGGCCCGGCACCGCCGTGAAGGCCGTTCCCTACGATGCGGCGAAGGCAGGGCAGGCAAACACGGCCGCGCCTCCGGCCGCTGCGGAAAAGTGAGGGAGGCACGCGATGCTGTCGAGATTCTTTCTGGATCGCCCCGTCTTCGCGTGGGTCATCGCCATCATCATCATGTCCGCAGGCGGGCTTGCGATCTACAACCTGCCCGTCGCGCAGTATCCCCCCATCGCGCCGCCGTCCATCGCCATCACCGCCTTCTACCCGGGGGCCTCGGCGGAGACCGTCGAGAACAGCGTCACGCAGATCATCGAGCAGAAGATGACCGGCTTCGACCGGATGCTGTACCTCTCGGCGACGAGCGATTCCTCCGGGTCGTCCCGCATCGAGCTGACCTTCGCCCCGGGCACGGACCCGGATCTTGCCTGGGCGCAGGTGCAGAACAAGCTCCAGCTCGCCATGCCGAGCCTGCCGGAGGTCGTCGGCAACCAGGGGGTCAAGGTCAGCAAGTCCACCCGGAACTGGCTGATGCTCGTGGGCCTCATCTCGGAGGACGGCAGCATGGACGGCAACGACCTGCGGGACTACGCCCAGTCCAACCTGGAAAAGGTGCTCTCCCGGGTTCCCGGGGTCGGCGAGGTCGAGATCTTCGGCTCCCAGTACGCCATGCGCATCTGGCTCGACCCCGGCAAACTCACCGACTACGGCATGACGATCCAGGACGTCATCGCGTCGCTCAGGGCCTACAACGTCGAGGTGTCCGCCGGGCAGTTCGGCGGCGCGCCCGCCGTGAAGGGACAGCGTCTCAACGCCGCCATCGTCGTGCAGAGCATGCTCAGGACGCCCGAGGAGTTCGCCGCGGTCCCCCTGCGCACCAACCCCGACGGCTCCGTCGTCCGCGTCCGGAACGTGGGCCGCACGGAGCTGGGGACCGAGCTCTATGACATCCAGGGGTACCACAACGGCCGGCCGGCCGCCGTGCTGGCCGTCCGTCAGGCCGCCGGGGCCAACGCCCTGCAGACGGCCGACAACGTCAGGGCCAAGATGGAGGAGATGAGCCGCTACTTCCCCCCCGGCATGAAGGTCATCTACCCCTACGACACGACGCCCTTCGTTCGGGTGGCCATCAACGAGGTGGTCAAGACGCTCTTCGAGGCCATCGCGCTCGTGTTCCTGGTCATGTACCTGTTCATGGGCAACCTGCGGGCCACCCTCATCCCCACGATCGCCGTGCCGGTCGTCCTCCTCGGGACCTTCGGGATCCTGGGGCTCTTCGGGTTTTCCATCAACATGCTGACCATGTTCGCCATGGTGCTGGCCATCGGCCTGCTTGTCGACGACGCCATCGTCGTCGTGGAGAACGTGGAGCGGATCATGAGCGAGGAGGGCCTCCCGCCCCGGGAGGCCACGGCCAGGTCCATGGACCAGATCACGAGCGCCCTGATCGGGATCGGGCTCGTGCTCTCGGCCGTCTTCGGCCCCATGGCCTTCTTCCCCGGTTCCACGGGCGTCATCTACCGGCAGTTCTCCATCACCGTCATCTCCGCGATGCTGCTGTCCGTGCTGGTGGCCCTGATCCTCACGCCGGTGCTCTGCGCCACCCTGCTCAAGCCCGTCCCCAGGGGACATGAGCCTGCGGAGAACGCCGTCTGGTTCCTGCGGCCCTTCTTCCTGTGGTTCGACAGCCGGTTCTTTCGGGTCCGCGATCTGTACATGCGCCTGGTCCGCCGTTCCATCACGAACAAGCTGCGGTACCTGGCCGTCTTCGTCGTGATCGTGGCGGCCATGGGTGTCCTGTTCCTGCGCATGCCCACGGCCTATCTCCCCGACGAGGACCAGGGCATCCTGCTGGTGCAGGCCCTGCTCCCCGCCAACTCGACCCTGGAGCAGACCGACGCGGTCATGAGCCGCGTCCGGGACTATTTCCTGGAGCACGAGAAGGAGGCGGTCGAGTCGGTCATGGCGGTCTCCGGCATCAACTTCTCGGGCCGGGGGCAGAATGCGGGCATGGCCTTCGTCAAGATGAGGGACTGGGACCTCCGCGACCGGCCGGACCTGAAGGTGGGCGCCGTCGCCGGGCGGGCCATGGGGGAGATCTCGCGGATCCGCAACGCCATGGTGTTCGCCTTCGCGCCCCCGTCGGTCGTGGAGCTGGGGGTGTCCAAGGGATTCGATCTCCAGCTGGTGGACCGCGGCGGCCTGGGCCACGCCAGGCTCATGGAGGCCCGGAACCGGTTTCTCGGCATGGCGGCCCGTTCCGACACGATCACCAAGGTGAGGCCCAACGGGCTGGAGGACGTGCCCGAGTACCGCGTCGACGTGGACTGGGACAGGGCCGGCGCCCTGGGCGTGCCCATCTCCTCGATCCACCACACGATCTCCGCGGCCTTCGGGAGCGCCTACGTCAACGACTTCATCCAGGCCGGCCGCGTCAAGCGTGTCTATGTCCAGGCCGACGCCCCCTTCCGCATGCTGCCCACCGACCTGGAGAGACTCCACGTGCGCAACGCCGCGGGCCGCATGGTGCCCTTCTCCTCCTTCGCCTCCGGTTCCTGGACGACGGGCTCCCCCCGTCTGGAGCGCTTCAACGGCTTCCCGTCCATCAACATCCTGGGCGAGGCGGCCCCCGGGAGGAGCTCCGGCGAGGCCATGCAGGCCGTGGAGGCCTTCGTCCGGGAGCTGCCCCAGGGCGTCGGCTACGACTGGCAGGGCATCTCCTACCAGGAGAGGATGGCGAGCGCCCAGGCGCCGCTGCTGTACGCCTTCTCCATCTTCGTGATCTTCCTGTGCCTGGCGGCGCTCTACGAGAGCTGGCCCATCCCGATCTCGGTCCTGCTCGTCCTGCCCCTGGGGGTCATCGGCGGCGTCATCGCCTCGAGCCTCCGCGGCCTGCCCAACGACGTGTACTTCCAGATCGGCGTGCTGACCACCCTGGGCCTGACCACCAAGAACGCGATCCTGATCGTCCAGTTCGCCAAGGCGGGCGTGGAGCAGGGGATGGGGCTGGTCGAGGCCACCCTGGAGGGGGCGAGGCTGCGCTTCCGCCCGATCGTCATGACGTCGCTCGCCTTCGGCTTCGGCGTCCTCCCCCTGGCCGTTGCGACCGGGGCAGGGGCGGGGGCCATGAATGCCATCGGAACGGGCGTCCTCGGGGGCATGGTGACCGCCACGATCCTGGTGATCCTCTTCACGCCCCTCTTCTTCGTGCTCATCGAGACGTTCCTCGGCAAGGGCCGCGGAGGGGCCGCCGTCGCGTCGGGCGGCGGCCATCCGTCCCCGGCGGCGCTGAAGGAAACGCTTGCGGGCATGAGGGAGCGGCTGTCCGCGAAGCGCACGCGCAGGGAAACAACCCCGGCAGACGATGGGACTCCACCGGAGGATCGATGATATGTGCAGGACCTTTCTTCTCTTGCTGACCGTTGCGTTCCTGGGGGGGTGCTCCCTGGCGCCGACGTACACGCGGCCCGAGGCCCCCGTGCCCGCCGCCTGGCCGGGCGTTGCCTCCGGGCAACAGGCGGACAGGCCGACGGAGGCCGCCGCCGACGTCGCGTGGAAGGACTTCTTCGTCGACGAGAAGCTGCGGCAGGTCATCGGCCTGGCGCTCTCCAACAACCGCGACCTGCGCGCGGCCTCCCTGAACGTCGAACGGACCCAGGCCCTTTACCGGATCCAGCGGGCGGAGCTGCTCCCGGCCGTGAATGCCGGCGGGACGTTCAGCAAGGAGAGGGTGCCGGGCATCCTCTCGCAGAGCGGCCAGCCGAAGACCACGGAACTCTACAACGTCAGCGTGGGCGTCAGCGCCTGGGAGATCGATCTCTTCGGCCGCATCCGGAACCTGGGCGATGCGGCCCTCGAGCAGTACTTCGCCGTCGAGCAGGCCCGCGCGGGCGCGCAGATTTCGCTGGTGGCCGCAGTGGCCGGCGCCTACCTGGCGCTTGCCGCCGACCGCGAGAATCTCGAGCTCGCCCGGTCGACGCTCGAGACCCAGCAGGAGACCTACGAGATGATCCGGCGCCGCACCGAGGTCGGCGCCTCCTCCGATCTCGACCTGCGCCAGGCCCAGACCCGGGTGGAGGCGGCGCGGGCGGACATCGCCCGGTACACGGGCCAGGTGGCCCTCGACGAGAACGCCCTGACCCTGCTCGTCGGCTCTCCCGTCCCGCGGGAGCTCCTTCCCGACGCGCTGAGCGACGTGGCGGAGCCGCGGGATTTCACCCCGGGCCTGCCCTCCGAGGTGCTGCAGCGGCGCCCGGACATCGTGGCGGCGGAGCATCAGCTCAAGGCGGCCCACGCGAACATCGGCGCCGCCCGGGCGGCCTTCTTCCCCCGCATCACGCTCACCACGAGCATCGGCACGACGAGCGACCAGCTCTCCGGGCTCTTCACGTCCGGCTCCGAGACCTGGAGCTTCGTGCCGCGCATCGTCGTGCCGATCTTCGACGCCCGAACGTGGGCGGCCTACGACGTGACGAAGGTGGACCGGGAGATCGCCCTGGCCCAGTACGAGAAGGCGATCCAGACGGGCTTCCGGGAAGTGGCCGACACGCTGGCCCAGCGCGCAACCCTCGGGGATCAGCTCCGGGCCCAGCAATCCCTCGTGGAGGCCTCCGAGGTCAGCTATCGCCTCTCCGATGCGCGCTACACCCGGGGGATCGACAGCTACCTGCGCGTCCTGGACGCGCAGCGCTCGCTCTACGGCGCACAGCAGGGACTCATCGCCGTCCGCCTGGCCCGGCTCGCCAACCTGGTGACCCTCTACAAGGTGCTGGGGGGAGGGGGCGCCTTTTGATGTGGGGGAGGTGAAATCGATGAGCAAGCGCCGAAAAAGAGCCTCCGGAGCGCCCGTCTCTGACCGCCCGGAGGCAGGACACGGCCACCTTTTCGAGAACACCGGCGAAGGGATATTCCAGACCTCCGTGTCGGGACGGATTCTGAACGTCAACCCGGCCCTGGCGCGATTGTTCGGCTACCGCTCCCCGGGGGAGATGAAGAGGGTCATCCGGGACGTGTCCAGGCAGATCTACGCGGATCGCCGCCTGCGGGGGAACATCCTTCGCAGGGTCGAGGCCCGCGGGCACGCCGGGTTCGAGTTCCAGTTCCGCCGGAGGGACGGATCCCCGGGCTGGGGATACGTGAGCAAGCACGCCGTGCGCAACGCCCGGGGGAAGACCCTGTACTATGAGGGGTATTTCCTGGACATGACGCGCCACAAGGAGTTGGAGGATCGGTTGCAGCGGTCGCGGACCCTTCTCGAGCAGCGTGTCGCCGAGAGGACGCAGACGATCGAACAGCTGAACCGGGAACTCGCCGCGGACATTGCGGAGCGCAAGAAGATCGAGAAGGAACTGCGGGCCCGCGAAAAGGAACTCAAGCGCCGCGCCGTGAAGCTCGAGGCGTTCAACATCACCCTGCGCACGCTGCTGGAACAGCGGGAGGCCGATCGGAACGAGATCGAGCGCCGGATCCTGACCAACATCGACGAACTGGTCATGCCCTGCATCGAGCGGCTCAAGGGCACCGTGCTGACGAAACCGGCGCACGCGCTTGTCCAGAATCTCCAGGAGACCCTGCGGGCGCTCACCTCCCCCTTCCTGAGCCGGCTCAAGGCGAGTGCCTGTTTGACCGCGACGGAGCTCCAGATCGCCGATTACATCAAGAGGGGGAAGAGCTCCAAGCAGATCGGGGCTCTCATGCGTCTCTCCCCGGGCACCGTCGACTTCCACAGGAACCGGATCCGCAGGAAATTGAACCTCCGCGGCAAGAAGGTCAGCCTCCAGGCCTATCTCCTGGACCAGGCCTGAAGGAAGACCCGCGCGCGCAGAAACGAAGAAGGGCAGGCTCGATGAGCCTGCCCTTCGCGGTGAACGGGGAACGGGAACCGGGATGCCCCCGGATCCGCCTACTTCACAAACGGCGCCGGGATCGGGTAGATCACGCGGCCGTACACCGTGTTGCACACCACTGCGCCGGCGATGTAGATGCCGATCCAGCCCGATGCGATCAGGAGCCAGCCCACGATGGGCTTGCCGACGGCGGGGTCGATCTTGCCCAGGTCGAGGCCCACGATGGTCCAGAGGACGATGTCCACGAAAACCACCAGGATGAAAATCAGCTTGTTGCCCTTCAGGTAGGCGGGGGTCACGAGCGTCAGGAAGCCGGCCCCGGCCATCCAGGTCCAGCCCTCGACGTAGGCGTGGGGGGCCATGCCGAACTTGATCATGAGGAACTTGGACAGCACGCTCAGCGAGGCGCCGAACATGAAGAAGGCCGAGAAGAACA
>JGI11944J13513_1001197_pt1 | contig 21633 bp, 19 predicted proteins | sample TerdegcoTASludge_FD_13513 | JGI IMG/M metagenome (IMG submission 13513) | reverse complement strand
CCATCCCGACGAAAAGGGAATTGAAACCATATTTTTAACAGTTTCCTCGCGCGTTTTACCATACGGATTGCAAGGCCCATCCCGACGAAAAGGGAATTGAAACATAAATAGGGTTACTGTCCTTGTTTTTATTGGCGTGAATTGCAAGGCCCATCCCGACGAAAAGGGAATTGAAACATGACAGCGGTATCCACGTCTGCAGGCGACCGGCGGAATTGCAAGGCCCATCCCGACGAAAAGGGAATTGAAACGGAGACCCGGCTGGAATGGTGGCCGTACCGTCCTTGATTGCAAGGCCCATCCCGACGAAAAGGGAATTGAAACGTGATCGGGCCTCCGACGCCTGCGGCCGTCAAGCCTCCAATTGCAAGGCCCATCCCGACGAAAAGGGAATTGAAACGTGAGAGGTTGTCTGGGGTTGCAACGTACCCTCCGAATTGCAAGGCCCATCCCGACGAAAAGGGAATTGAAACCATATTTTTAACAGTTTCCTCGCGCGTTTTACCATACGGATTGCAAGGCCCATCCCGACGAAAAGGGAATTGAAACATTGGGCTTTGTCGTTGGCCCGGAGGACTACGTTCAATTGCAAGGCCCATCCCGACGAAAAGGGAATTGAAACGCGGAGATGGGGCGCAGATCGATCATGGGGGGCTGGGATTGCAAGGCCCATCCCGACGAAAAGGGAATTGAAACTTCTGTGCCAAGTTCCACTCGCTCCGGACGTACCCGCCGAATTGCAAGGCCCATCCCGACGAAAAGGGAATGCAAAAAATCAGTTTTCAATTGGAAAACAAGCAATATGAGCCAATTATGCGGGAAAGATAACCCGATTGAATGGCCGGCTACAGTCTCCAATTGCTTTCTTTCTTGTAGGATATCAGCTGAGTTGGGGGCTATTAGCATCTTGGCATCTATATGGATTTACATATGCAGTGTATCTGTTTGAACTTTTTTCCATTTTATAAGGTATGTATGTGAGGACAAATATTCTGTGTTTGCCTCTTTCTATCTTCTTATTCGAAAATGTATTTACACAATCAAATAGATCTTCTGAATCTGTTTCTCCCATATCATCTAGCGGTTGAACTATCTCATATCCTTTAATATTTCCTTCGGGATCTGTTGATTTCACGGTGAAGCCAAGCGGCAAATCTGGAATCGTTTCACTTTTCATATACTGGAAAAAACTTCCGCGTTTTCCAAAACAATTTATATGAGATGCTAATTCTTTTAATTTTAAAATATTAATATTTGAACAATTCGTCAGAGATAAAGCAATCTTAAGCATTCCCTGGAAATAGCAAAACTCCCTGTAGGCAATCGTGGATTGATACGGATCTGAATTTTTATCCCTGCTCTCATCGAGAATTTTTATAAAGGTGTTAAGAACATATAATCTCTCCGGAGGAGATAAGCGAATATCACAACCCTTTATATCTTCGAATATCTCTCTGGCTAAGCTTTCTCCGCCGATGCGGAAAGCTGCATTTAAGAATGATAGCTTGATTGAATAAGGTGTGGGAACGAAAAGAGTTTTCCCTCCTTTATTTGTGGCTGTTGAGATTTTAAGAGTGAACAAGCTGGTAGGCATATAGTCCAAGACCAGCCACTCTTGATTGCTCAGTGTCATGCTCATATCTCAATTGATTCTATTATTTCCTTGATCTTTGATGCAAATTCATTAAGGCTATTGAAATTCCATTTGGTTATTGAATTTGGACTTATTTCGTTCAATGTATTGCATATGCTATCTAATTCTCCCAGGTAATTTTCATTAAGGGCGCTCACCGTTGGAGCGGGAAGCATCGAAGAGCTTGCAGTAATGCATCCCTGGAAATTGACGATATGCGGATTTTGCGTGTTTCGGTGCGCTCCCGCCGGCTTGAGGATGGTTGCAAGTATACTTTTCAGGGCAATTGCAATCCTTCTCTTACGCTCTTCGTTCTCTATTGAATAGCTACATGTGATATCATTGAAACCTATTCGACATAAATCGGCATTTAAGACTATTGCATATCTGCCGCTTGACGCAGGCCTGTGAAAAATATTTTGCCCTATGTTGGCGCCAGTACCCTCATCTCCTCTTCCACTGGCCCTTTCAGTTTGATCAAACTTAACATGAAAATAAGACTCAGTCTTTGTCTTCTCCGGCTCACCAACTGCCCAACCAAACTCTATTATCGATTTCCTGCCGATGGCCCTTTTCTTCTTTCCTATCTCTTGCGTGATGAGAATTCCCTCGATATCATCACCTGCACATTTTTTTAATACCCCATCAATAATTTCTGCATCTTTTGCTCCATCGGAAAATCCCTGTACAAAGCCACTATCAACATTTATTCTATTAGGATTATCCTTTGAGCAGCCATCGCAAAGGACTATGTTTTCTTCGCGCGCAAGAGAATATAGATGACTAGCTTGGATATGCTTGAACATATCACCGGAGATGGCATTTACTGAGTGAGCGATTCCTTTTTCATCGACTATTTCGACCATTCTTGTCTGGAGATAGTTACCTTCACTGCCCTCATTATTTAATGCATGCATATTAAGGGTTAATAGTCCAGATATGCTTATAGAATTTATTTTCATTTGATTTCACCTTCATTAATTTCGACACTATTGGATTCATCCGTTTCTTTGACGTCTCTTGCATATCCGTAAGCTAAGAGAAGCATTCCAACCAGATATGAGCCATAATTCCTGATTAAATTAAGAACTTGGTCTAGATCTCTTGTTGTTATATTTTTTCTTCTTTCTTTATTTTCTTCTGCATGTCTTGCATTTTCTGAGTTATATTGTTGGACAAATTCCGATATGGCTATAACCAGCTTGTCTGGCTGCTCTGCTACTCGCTTCCAATCCTGAGCTAATCCATATTTGATATCCCAATCACGCTTGCCTTGTGCTTTACGATATTGGGCGCTAACTGTGGCTTTTCGTATAGCAGATGCCAGATTCAAGAATCCCTCATCAGATATTATCTCAGAGTAATCCTTATCGACCATGAAAATCCTCCTTAGATTTAGGACTGTAAATTGCATTACCCATTTGCTTTTCTCTCTTCTCTGCATGACATAGGTTCCATAAAGTGATAAAAATTCTAGGAAATTTTTATAATCTCCTGAGGATAGAAAATTACGATATTCATGGAGAAGGGGAATATCACTTGAGATCTCTTCTTGAAGAGCACTTATGCATTTTTCATGCTCGCCCAAAATCTCCATAAATTCATGAGCGGTTTCATTATCATCGATTGTGAACCATCCAGGCAACCCTATGAATGAATAGTTCATCAGTGAAGCAGCCGTTCCCATGCTCTTAAAATAGGCCTGATATAATCCTTCAATTACCTGGTTAGGACGCCTCTTTAGCATCTTGAAAGATCCTTTTTCTTTGTCGTATTCTTCGGAATGATTAATTAAAATTTTCGCAAGGCTGAGTGTCGCCTGAATATCCAGTTTTATTCCGCCCCACAAATTCATTTTAAACAGATCATTATGTATCGATAACAAAGAGTTATATGAGATATCCTTAGGAACTACCACAAATAACTTGAAATCTTTTTTTACGCTATATGGAAGCAAAAATTTATACAAGCCACGGTACTTCATCCATTCTGAAAACCAATCGATGAAATCAGACGGCAATCCCGACTTGCCTGTAGAATCTGGCTTTGGCCTATTGACACCTTTACCGCCAATTGGCAAAAGAACCTGAGATCCAGATACGATTTTGTCAAGTTCATCAGAGCTGCATTTCTCAGAGCATGGATCTGCTAAGTGCCTTAGGTTGCTTATCGCCAATTCTGTTACCTTCTTTCTATTATTGATAAAATACTCATGGAACTCTTTATCGCTTTTCCAGCCTTTGCGCATAGATGCCATTATCTTATGGAGCTTTAGAATAGGATTAGGTTCTTGAGGCTTATCAAATCCGGAATCAATCATTTTATTGATAATTTTATTTCTCCTTTTTCCAGATGTATTACCAAATTTTTTATACGCTTCTTCAATTTCCTTGTTCTTTTCATAATCAAAAACATCTTCAACGCCATTAGGTATTATCTCATCTGTTTTTTGTTTTACAAAAGGATATCCTATATCAAGTCGCGTATAATTATCTAAAAATTCCAAACCCTTATCACTAGAGACTTCGATGGAGAAATTATCGCCTTTATTCTCTATCTTAATTCTAGCCTCATCTCCATAAATCTCATTCAACAGGCTCGCCGTACCCAAGGCCATAAGGACATCGGCGTAAGTATTGGTTTCCCTCGGAATCTTAAAACAAAGTCTCTGGCTCATTTCAGGCTCCAATCTTAGATGTTGCTTTTTGATCAGCTAATCGGAGGATTCTCACAGATAGCCAGTATAAGAAAATTCCATTATCTATTTCGTTAATTTTTAAATACTGCCTGAATGAATCGATTACATCCTTATCTGGTGTTTCGCTAATTTCCATATCCCCTAAGTCAATCTCCAATGTCTTCACAGCATCATTTAATATGTTTTTCGCTTCTGGGATCAGTTCAAACGGTTGAAGATTTGATGTCCTTGGCCCATGATGCCTCGCTACAGCTGCCATGATGCCGATAGCCATGTTTTGAGAATCGTCTCCGTCACCAAACAGAGCTTGACTTCCTTTAAATATCATTGGAAAAATTGCATATGCTCCCTCAGCAGCATGAGGACCTTTTTGAATCTTCAGTTCCTGCATTCTTGACCAGTCTGTAACTGGATCATAAGTTGTATGGGCTAATGGTAATCTTCTGATAAATTGCTCTGCATTTGGATTTGAAATTCCTTGCCACCTGTTCATGGCCTCCTGCCATCTTACGCTTAATTTTCCAGTATCATGAAGAGCACAAGCAAGTAGGATCATCTTCTCAATGGAGGATTTTTCATCTAGCCTCATCTTCTTGGACAGATTCGTTATTCCTTTATCACATAGAGGAATCATAGATTTTGCCTCTGCAATGACGCGATGGGTATGTTCCTGGAAGGATTCGCAAGAATATCTGTAGCTTTTATAGGGGGATTTTTTATTTGGAATGATGTATCTTGCTCCCTCTTCACCGAATATCAGGCCAACTTCCTCCGAATATCTGGCAAATTTAGGATTCAATGCAGCTAGCCAGGAAATATCCCGGACAGATTCCACCTTTTCCCATTTTATGCCTTTGAACTCTTCATCATCGCTGAAGATAGGAATCTTGAAGATCCAATCATCTGCACCCTTCTTTTTCAACTTGTATAATGTTGATCTTGGAACAGACAGCATCTCGGGCCATGAAACCTCCAAATTTTCGCTATCAGGATTTGGAGTGAGGATAATGTTAACGCTGTCCACCTCTCTTATCAGCTCTTGAATGCTGGAAGAATGACCGTGATCCATTGCTTCATTCACTTCACCGCGACGATTCTGAAGAGAATCAATTAGCCTTGAGTCTTCAAGAGGAGCATGAACTCGTTCAACCAAATCCTTTTCAAAGTCTGGATCTAACTCTTTTTCTCTGAAATTCTCTATCTCTTTTCTGGTAGCATCAACTTCATTTTTAGGGTAAGGAAGTGAATTTGATGGATCCTCGATTTCATAAATGAATACATTACCCGTTCCTGAATATCTTGCACATCGTCCAGCACGCTGTATAAGAGAATTTGCGGGAGCTAATTCGGTATGCATCGTATTGCACGAAATATCAATTCCTGCTTCAACAACTTGGGTTGAAACCAGTATTGCATTTACATCCTCAGATCTTTTACCAAACCAAAGCTGCAGATTCTTCTCTATCTCGCTCCTATCCCTCTTAAAAAAGCGACTGTGCAGAAGAGCTATTTTCGTATCTGTATTTTTCGTATCTGCATTTGTGATCTTTTCCTTGAGCTCTGAATACATTTGTTGGGCTTTATCTACTCTGTTACATATAACCAACGTTTTTTTTCTGTGATTCTTGATCACTGCTTCTGAGGAAATCGGACTTTTTTCAAATGAATAAACTCTGCTCCTTTTCTCATAGCCGGATACGCTCTTTAACTCATTTATGCTGCAGGTTATGGGTTCAGCCTTTATTTGCTTTGCCAGCCATCTCTGAGTGGGCTCAGTCAAAGTGGCAGTCATAACGAAGAACTGTGCCAAGCCCTCAAATCTATTCATCATCTCCGTTGCAGTCAAAAATGATCGCTGAAAATCCATCAGGTGAACTTCATCGAATACAATTAAGGAGCCAATTATTGCGCCAGTATTAATATTTCCAAGCCGATCAGGGAGAGATACAGGAATGGTGAGATAGCTTGATAGCAACTGATCAATGGTGGTAAAAATTATATCACCTTCAAAAAAGTGATCATTTTGGAGTTCTCCTGTCTGTATTGTTATGCAAATCTCTGAATCTCCGTCTTCGCCACTCCTTTTCTCAGGATCTTCTACTACACTGAATCCGGCCTTTTTGGCTACTTGCAATGTCGAATTATAAAGGTCAAAAGCCAATGCCCGCATAGGTAATGCATAGATTATCCTATCCGCCAATTTTTCGTTATTCTCTCTTAGATATAGAAAAGGCATAATAACTGATAGAGTTTTTCCTGAGCCAGTGGGGGCTCGAAGAACTATGGATTTTCCACCATCAAGCAATGAGAAGACCTTATTCTGATATGGATATGGGCTATAACTTGTGACCTCCTCGAAAAAGGAATCATATCCGTCAACTTTTGGTGGTTTCAGCATTGCACCTCGTCCCTGGTCTCTAATGAACCTAAGGCACTTTAAACTTTTTCCTTGCCATCCGAAAGTAATATCCCCTATGAAACCAATATTTCTTCAAATGTATCGCATCATCCTCTCCGACCGGGGCACGTTCCTGGGCAAATCCAGCGAGCAGTTTCGCATCACAAGAAAGGATCTGCCCGATGTACTCATTCCCACATGGGGAATCGAGCAGATCCAGATCCCGGGCAGCGGCATCTCCGTCTCCTCCGATGCCATTCAGATGGCGGACCAGCTGGGTGTGGAGGTGGTCTTCGTCAGCTACTACGGCAAGCCCCTGGCCAGGCTCATTCGCGAAAAAGTGGATGGGGCGAAAAGCAAGACATTCAACCCTAAAGCTTTCTCATACGAATCCGCCCCGGCTCCACTACAGTGAAATGTCCTGCCCAATCAGACCTTGATTGAATGGCGCCAACGATGGTAGTCGTAAGATAATCGGCGGATAACACCGGTATTCGCAAAAGGATTATCCCGCAGGTTACAGGAAGTCCTGAACAAAAAGCCAATTCTCCGAAATCTTTGTCGAAGCTGAGAATTATCCGGCCATCCCTTTCTGCGATCTCCAGGATATCCTCATCAGCCGTCTGGGGAAGAGATTCTGAAATAGACAAGACGTCATGCCCTTTTTCTCGAAGCAGAAGTACTGCCTTCATTGGTACGTTCTCATCCGCCACCAATCCCATCAGGCACCTTCCTGCAAGACTCTGATGGGATACACCCTTTCCGATTTCAGCAGGGCGCTGGCGTACCCGATACATGCTTGAATATCTTCAGGATTTAATCGGGGATAGTTCCTTATTATCTCCGCTTCAGACCACCCATTTGCCAAAAGATCGAGGACAAATTCCACAGCTATGCGGGTGCCTCTTATGACCGGCTTTCCTGCGAGAACACCTGGGTCGGCAACTATGCGCTCATGCCAGTTCATGATGGCATATACGATGCCTGCCTTTAAGATGATTTCGTACTTTCGGAGTTGATCCTAAAATAAAAATAGTAGTTAGACATCTATACTCTTTTGAGGTTCATCAGAAATATGTCTCGCATCATCCTCTCCGACCGGGGCACCTTCCTGGGCAAATCCAGCGAGCAGTTTCGCATCACCAGAAAGGACCTGCCCGATGTGCTCGTTCCCGCCCGAGGAGTCGAGCAGATCCTGGTCCTGGGCAGCGGGATCTCCGTCTCCTCCGATGCCATTCAGATGGCGGACGAGCTGGGGGTGGAGGTGGTCTTCGCCAGCTACTACGGCAAGCCCCTGGCCAGGCTCATCCCGGCAAGCCTGGGAGGCACAGTGAAGACCAGAAGAGAGCAGTATTATGCCTATAACGACTCCCGCGGGACCGACCTGGCCCGGTCTTTCGTCCGAGGCAAATTGAAGAATCAGGCCTCCCTTTTAAAATCATTCGCGAAAAAGTGGAAGGGCGAAAAAGAGAATCTCTGGAGAGAGTTTCGCGAGAGATCCAATCAGATCGAGGAGCTGATCCCCAGGCTCGATCTCATAAAAGGGGAGGTGGATCTTGTCCGGGGAGAGATCATGGGAGTGGAGGGAACAGGGGCTGAGATCTACTGGAAGACCTGGGGAAGTCTGATCCCGGAAGAGTGGAGCTTCCCCGGCCGGGAGTACCCTGCAGCTAAAGATCACATCAACTCTCTGTTGAACTTCGGCTACTACATCCTGGAGCAAGAGGTCTGGGCAGCGACCCTTTATGCGGGCCTGGACCCCTATGCTGGCTTTCTTCATGCCGACCGGCCGGGCAAGGAGAAGCTGGTCTATGATATGATGGAGGAGTTCAGGCCGCTGGTGGTGGACAGGGTGGTAGTCAGCCTGGCCAGGGAGATGCGGCCCGGCCACTTTCAGGACGACTGCCGCATGACCCGAGAGGGCCTAAAGATCGCCTCATCGGCATTCTATGGCCGGCTGGACGAGAACATAACCTACCGGGAGAAGAGCCAGATCCTGAGAAACATCATCCGCTCTCAGGCCTCATCTGTCGCCACCTTCCTCCGGGGAGAGAGGGCGTGCTATGAGCCGTTCACCCCCAGGTGGTGATTTAGTTTGACTGAACCTGATTGAGCCTGTCTGAACCTGATTGAGCCTGTTTGAACCTGATTGATCTAGAGGTGATTCTCGGAGGGAGCAGGTGGACACTATAATCATCTACGATATCAGCGAAAACAGCCTGAGAGCCGGCGTGGCCAGGGTGCTGCTCGACTACGGCTGCGTACGCATCCAGGAGAGCGCCTTCTGGGGCGTTCTGAATCATAACACCAGGGAAAAGCTCCGCCTGCGCCTGGAGAGGATGATGCACAACAAGGAGGGCAACATCCAGTTCTATCCGATGTGCAGCAAATGCTTCTCCCTGAAAGAGAGCATCGGCGAGATCTACGAGGTAAAAGAGGAGGACGTAGCCGTCCTTTAGAGGATGTGGATCACTAAATGATCACAGTGAGCGATGTGAAGCAGTATCTCTACTGTCCAAAGATAATCTACTTCGACCATGTGCTTCACATACCCAAGCCCCCGGATGAGAAGCTGAAGACCGGTAAAGATAAGCACGATTCAATCACCGCTCTGGAGAAGCGCCGCAAAGGAGCGATCTTCTACGACCCGGAGCTGGACGGCGCAGAGAAGATGTTCCGGGTGGAATTGGAAAGCAGTATACTCGGATTAAGGGGAGTTTTAGACTACCTGATAAGAACCGATCAAGAGTTCATACCTGTGGACTACAAGTTCGGCCACTCCCATAAGGGAAGCGTCCAGCTGAACCACAAGTATCAGCTGGCCGCCTATGCCCTGCTAGTGGAGGAGAGCTTCAAGACCATCGTCCGGCGGGGTTTTGTCCATTACAGCAGGGATCGGGTGAATGTGCAGATTGACTTTGGCGATGAGATCCGCAGGCGCACTCTGAAGATGATCAGGGAGATAGCTCAGATAATCGAGGATGAGATTGAGCCAGCAGGAACCAGGAATACCGCTCGATGTACAGATTGCGAATATAGAAGGTATTGTGCATGTATTTCTTTTCCGAAGAGGAGCGCAAATATCTCCTAAAAAAGCTCATCCCGAGCTCGCGGGAGAATGGAATTGCAGAGGAACTCCGGGGCTGGAACTGGCATTGCTCTGATATATCCCCGCCTCATGATATCCTCCTGCCTGTCTGGGAGGTATCGGACAGATACTGCGAGACCGGTCGAGATACTTATCTGAGGCATGTGCAGAAGGTCAGCGTCCCGGCCAGCGAGGAGATGATAGCAGGGCGCATCTACCATCAGGCCATGGCTGAGCTTTATCCCGCTGCCAAGAGGCTCATCTATAAAGAAGGCATGAATATCTGTGCCCAGCTTCCTGGTATCCTGATGGAGAGGCTCGATGATGCTATAGTCGAGGCCGAAGAGCAGCTTTCGCAGGTAAAATGTTCTTCATGTGAAAATATCGGAAAGAGCGTCAGCGATAACCTGAGAAAGCTCTGGTCATTCGAGGTGAGCAGAATAGTCTCCTCCATCTTTTCCTACCTTGCCAAATACAAGTACCTCAGCGACGATTCTCTGATCAATCACGCTCTGCCTTTTGTGGTGGAGCACAAGCTCGATGGGAGGTACCTGGGTTTGAGTCGCAACCTCTCTGCTGATGCCATCAATATGGGCGGGATGCTGATATGCGACCTCAAGACCGGCCAGAAGAGGGACTTTCATCGGCTATCTGCCACCGGCTATGCTCTGGTTTATGAGAGCCTTTATGAGGTTCCTATCAACATCGGCTGCACAGTCTATCTGAGCTTTCCCAAAAATCACCCCACTCCTCATATCGAGAGGGATTTCTTCGTCATCAGCGATGAGGTCAGGCAGTGGTTCATTGAGGAGAGGGACAGCAAACAGGACCTCATATTTTATGAGCGCGATCCTGGGAGGTGCCCAAATCCAGGTAGCTGCAGGTACAGAGAATTCTGCGTTCAGTGAAACGCTGGCGACGCACCCCGCTGCAAGCAGACGGGGCATCCGAGGCGTCGCCGCATAAAGATAGTACTCGAATTTGATTAAATCCCTAAGTTGGACATGGATGCCCTTTATCCCCGTTGCAAGCATCGGGGTATTGCGATAAAATAAAAACTGTATTTGAGATCATTTTCTAACTACTAATTATTATTTAGGCAAAAGTTATATATATTTTTATTCCCTACATAACGAATATGGAACCTTGGGCGAAAGATTGGTTAGAGGCTCAAAGAAACAAAGGAGTAAAATGCCTTGAGATAAAGCAGCGCGGTGAAAGACATTATGTCTATCACTCAACCACATACTGGGATAGAGAACAAAGAAAAGCGATAAAGACCTCAAAATACCTTGGTCGGCTAGATCGCGAGGCAGGCTTCATTGAAGGCAAAAAAGAGGATACATCTCAACCTAAAGAGACTGCGCTTCCGAATGTGAGGAGCATAACAGAGTACGGGAACTCTATCCTTCTTCATGAAACAATGAAAGACATCAAGCCGCTTCTGATGAAAGGATTCCCTGGGAACTGGGAAGAGATCTATGCTCTTTCAATGTTGCGAGTTACTGGAAATGTTCCCTTGAAAAGAGTGGAGAGCTCATGGCAGAAACTCTATAATGTTGAATCGATTGAGCCTGATCTCAGGCCAAAAAATCTATCTGATATGCTACATACTGTTGGAGTAAATAGAGAGGGACAGGGCGTTGTCTTCAGGCATCTTCTTGATCAGAGCCAGCAGCTCGTTTACGACCTTAGCTGCATGTTCTCGCGCTCCATGAGCATAAGCCAGGCAGAGAAGGGTTACAACAAAGATAAAATCCAGGTCCCTCAGATCAATATCTTGATAGAGGATTCTCTTCAGAAGATGTTTTTAAGTTTCTTGATGGCAGGAAGATCGCCTACTTAATTCCGACAAGGCGAAGTAGTGGCTACTATGATACACGAATTCATCTTAATGGACATTTCCGTTATCATAATAGACTGATCAAATGTGGCAGAAGGATGATCGATAACAAGTACATCTACCTCTATGAGGACCAAGTTCTGTTGTTTGAAGAGCAAAACACCCTCTATAAACGCTTGGATGATGGAGTGATCACTAAAAATGGACTTAATGAAGAAATGAAGAAAGATGGAAGAATCCTAATCCTCTCAAACAAAGAGATGTCTGAACAAGAGGCTTATGAGCTCTACAAGAAGAGGGAGACAGTTGAAAAGAGGTTTGATGCCTACAAAACGACACTATCCGCTGATAGATTGTATTTGCAAGATGATGAGAGCGTTTTTGGGCACGTGTTCATAGCTTTCTTATCCCTTTACGCCTACAGCAAGCTGGAATCGATCTTAAATAAAGCGGATTTGAATAAAAAGATGACACCTGTTGACCTGCTGTTTGAGTTAAGCAAGATTTATCATGTCGACTTTGGAATGAATGAACAAATTACTGAGATACCTAAAAAAATTAGAGATATTGAAGCGAAGCTTGGATTAAGGTTATTCCCTACATCAGAGAGTTAAGGTTATAATTGCAAATATTAACTTGCACTAAATTCTTATTAATATTCCTAAATTATCGTGCTGTATATAACGTAATGTCTTGCTGTCTTAATTTTTCTTAAGGAAGGCTTTATTGCCCAATGATGCTAATAAATATCTATTACTAATTGGCAAGCGAGCGAAAGAATATGAAGCTGAGTTATGAAGATGTTAAGGATATATTTCTATTAATTATTAAGAATACGTGGCTATTAATTAAGAAATCTCTAGTTAGTTTTCGGCAGATCATAATTCTAATTTCATCTGTAATTATATTGTTAATTTTAATATTTTATGTTATTAATTTTTTTATTATTACAATCGGAAACATCGCAGCCACATCTGGCCTCTATAAATTTTCTAAGACTCATTTCGACTCATTGTATCAAATCCTTCAATATTTTCCGAGATATGAGATAGATATAGTCTACATGGCCGGAATTATTGCTATTCTTCTTCTCTGGCTTCTGCTTTTGGGGATATTCAAGGCAGAAGGGGGGATAGTGATTCTTCCATTTCAAATCGATCCCGGCAATAAAAAATATGATGGAAATGTAATCGCAGAGATGCTAATTGCTGAACTCAAGAGGATTATACGAATTCATTCCCTGGATAATGAAAAGAAGCGCGATTCCGAAATGACCGAAAATAATCTAATCACAGCTTATCCAACAGAAAACATTAAAGAAATTGCTCATTTTTTGGAACTAGATCCCAAAGGAGAAAATATCGACAAAAGCATAAAGGCAATTGGCACATTGGGACTTGGCTCGACATCTATCCCTATTGGAGACATGCTGATATTGCTCAGAAATATATGTCCCGGAGCCGATTCGGGGGTAATTATCTCCGGCTGTCTTCATAAGTCTGGATCGGATATTTGTCTTGCCTCATATATGAAAAAGAAGAATAGGTCCTGGAGGATTCAAAAAGAAATTAAAAATGCAGAAAAGATCTCTAATGAAGAGCTTTCTGTTCTTGTCAGAGAATTAGCTTATAATATTTATTATGATTTATTGAAATTGCAGTCGAAGCAAAACCCTACCGATGTTCGTAAACGATTGCTTAAGTTGAGAAATCCTTCCGGAAAAGCTCCTGATCATGAGCTGCCCAACTGGGAGGTCCTGAAATACTACACAGAGGGAAGGGATGCTCTACAGACATATAATATCACTAAAGAAAGGAAATACTTAAACCTTGCTCGGTGCTATGGCCTCAAGGCGGCATCTGTTGATCCTTATTACAACAACCCTCTATATCTTCTTTACAATGTAGGGATAGCGTATATCAACAATTTTAGTAATCCGGATTATCATAAGGCTGAAAGAATAGCAAGATACATTGTCGCATTGAGGCCTGATTCGCCAAGAGTATGGTATTCTTGGGGTGTGGCGCTTAGTTTTTTGGCTTTTAATAAGGAAGCGATATATTGTTTTGAAAATGCACTATTCCTTGATAATTATGAGACAAAAGAAGGTAATAAAATCGCAAAAGATATTTATTTCATGATGGCAATATCACTTCGTGATTTGAAGCATTATGATGAATCCATAAGGTATTTTTTAAAATATCTTTCGGAAAAAGAGGGCAAAAAAAATGGGTATGCTTGGGGCCACTATGGAATTACCCTTGAAGCCAAGGCGAAATTGCTGGATAATTATGTTTTTAGGTGGGACAAGGTTCCCGGTGATCCTGGCATAGATGAAAAATATCTTAAAAAATTTTTGAGGGACATGCATCGTATAGAAACCATAGAAATTAAAAAAGAAGATGATAAGACGATCAATATTATTTCTCATGAAAAAAGATCGATTTCGTTAAAACTCAATGATGAAAAAACTAAAGCAACCAAAGCAACCTTAAAAATCGACAACAAGGGAATAGATGAATTCGGAGCTGAGATGGTGTATGGTGAGCTAATCATTAACCTGGATGATGAGACACTAAACGGTGAAGCGGAAAAGCTAAGAGCTAAGGCGGAGGAAGCATTCAGGAAAGCCATTGATTTTCAGCCTGATTTCGTCTCAGTGCATGCTGCTCTTGCCAGAATATATCGAAAAAAGTATGTTTTAAGCTGGGAAACGGGAATCAAAATCATTCCGGAAAACGATAAAAACGATATGTTCAAAATAACCAAAGAGGATAAAAGACCAATTTTATTCGAACTTAATACGGATAAAACTTATGCGATTCTGAAAATCGGCGACTGGACGGAGAAATATGCTGTAAAAATGGAGAATTGCGAGTTAAAAGTATATCTTAAGGATCCTTCTCAAGAATGTGATGAGGCAAAATGGCATAAGCAGAGGAGAAAGCAAACCGAATATAATCGCGCGTGCTATGAGATTAATTGCGGCGATAAAACCAAAGCCCGCGAATTGCTTAAAACAGCAATAGAAGAAAAGCCAGTGAGTCACGAATGGCTCGAAGATGATCCTGACTGGGATCTTGTGCGCGATGAACAATGGTTCAAGGAACTGCTCAAACAATATGAACGCAAATTCGATGTCAATGATTGGATTTTAGGAAAGGCTATAAGAAATAAACTCGCTAAAGAGAGCGGAAAAAGCTCTTTATCTTATTGCCAGTATGATATTGTAGATCCAAAAACGCTAGCTAAGAAAATCCTTCGTAATTCCGAGCTTAATGAAAAAGAAAGAGAATGCCTTACATCATATTGTGATAAACTGAATACAAAAACATTATCGAAAGGTCTCTCTTTGGATCTTAGCAAACCCTATTCTATTCAGAAGAGCTTCATTGAGAAAAAAGTCGAGATATCAGGAGAGTTAAAAGAAGTATTATGCAATATATTAAATAGATATTTAACTCAGACGGATAATGATGTTGATAAAATAAAAAAGATGAAATATTTAGAAAAAGTTTCATCCGAGCTAAATAAAATAGATTTCTTAGATTTGTCTAAAGATGACAAGAAAGATATTGAAGATGAGAGTTTTCTTGTCCGTGCTCGATTCTATGCCGTGAGCGGAAATGATAAAAAAGCCTTAGTTGCGCTATATTGGGCCTTAAAAGACAAGCAAATAAACGCAGAAGATGCTCGATTTGAACCAGATTTTGAATTCATCCGCGATAAGCCTGAATTCAAAGAGATAATGGATAGATTTTCCGAAAGCAAGAGATCAATTCATAATATCCACAATTCCTGCCCGCGATTATCCACGCTGATGTTCAGATATATATCCAAGGAGGAGAAAGAGATATTATGCAAAAGCTCGCCCCATATGGCTCCTGGAAGTCGCCCATCACCTCCGATATGATCGCATCCGAGACAATCGGCCTGGAAGAGATCGCTCTTGAAGGCCAGGATATCTACTGGATTGAATCGCGTCCTACGGAGGGTGGAAGATCGGTCATTGTGAGAAAAAGCCCGGGAAAAGAGATCGAGGACATGATCCCAGCGCCCTTCAACGCCAGGACCCGGGTGCATGAGTATGGCGGAGGGGCATATGCAGTCTTTGGTAGCACGCTCTTCTTCTCCAACTTCGCTGATCAGCGGCTCTACCGCTTCGATCCGGACTCGGTCCCCCGCCCCATCACTCCCGCCGGCGGGCGTCGATATGCCGACGGGGTGATCGATGCCCGCTGCAGCCGCATTATTTGCGTCTGCGAGGATCACCGTCATCCGGGCAGGGAGGCGGTAAATAGCATTGTCGCCATCGATCTGGATGGCGAGGGGGAGATGCGAGTCCTGGCGCGGGGATACGACTTTTATTCCTCTCCCAGGATAAGCCCTGACGGGAGAAAGCTGGCCTGGCTGTCCTGGAATCATCCCCTGATGCCCTGGGATGGCACTGAGCTGTGGACGGGCGAGCTGGAGCGGGACAGAAGTCTGGGAGCAGTGGAAAAGGTGGCCGGAGGGCCCGAAGAGTCCATATTCCAGCCGGAGTGGTCACCTGACGGCATTTTGCATTTCGTCTCCGACCGGACGGGGTGGTCCAACCTCTACCGCTGGCAGGACGGGCACGCCCTGGCGCTCACTGACATGGAGGCGGAGCTGGCAAGGCCCCAGTGGCGGTTTGGCTTTTCCACTTATGCCTTTCTCTCCCCGGATCGCATTATCCTCACCTATACCGAAGATGGCGTCTGGACTCTGGCCCGCCTGGATACATCCAGCCTGCGGATCGATCCCATAAAGACCCCCTTCACCGAGATCTCCTACCTTAAGGCCTGTCAGGATCGTGCCCTCTTCATCGCCGGCTCTCCAGATCAGCCCACCTCGCTGGTGAAGCTCGACCTCCCCTCGGGTAAGATCGAAGTGCTTCGCCGCTCCAGCCGGGGGGAGGTCGCCGTGGATTACGTCTCCTGGCCGGAGACGATAGATTACCCCACAGGGGATGGTCTCCTGGCCCATGCCTTCTTTTACCGGCCGAAGAACAAGGACTTCCAGGCACCACCAGGAGAGCGTCCGCCATTGCTGGTCATCAGCCATGGCGGTCCCACCGGAGCAGCTTCCAGCGCCCTTAACCTGATGATCCAGCACTGGACCAGCAGGGGCATTGCCGTGCTGGATGTGAACTACGGCGGCAGCACCGGTTACGGCAGGGCTTATCGAGAGCGTCTCCGGGGAAAATGGGGGATAGTTGACGTCGATGACTGCTCAAATGGCGCTCTATACCTGGCCGGTAAGGGCGAGGTCGATTCTGACCGCCTGATCATCCGGGGCGGGAGCGCTGGCGGCTACACCACGCTGGCCGCTCTGACCTTTCGCAGGACCTTCCGGGCCGGAGCAAGCTACTATGGAGTGAGCGACCTAGAGATCCTCGCCCGAGAGACCCATAAGTTCGAGTCGCGATATCTGGATGGTCTGGTGGGTCCATATCCCCAGCGTCGCGATATCTACACTGAACGCTCTCCCATCCATTTCCCGGAAAAGCTCTCCTGCCCGGTGATCTTCTTCCAGGGAACCGAGGACAAGATCGTCCCTCCCAATCAGGCCAGGATGATGTTCGACGCCTTGCGAGCCCGGGGCCTGCCCACTGCATTGGTGGAGTTCGAGGGAGAGCAGCATGGCTTCCGGAGGGCAGAGAACATCAAAAGAGCCCTGGATGCGGAATTGTATTTCTACTCCCGCATCTTAAACTTCCAGACTGCGGAGATCATCGAACCCGTGCCCATAGAGAACCTATAGCTCTAAATCTTCTTTTAAATCCTCTTTTTTTCCTCATTGATAAGCTATAATATCCATGAGACACAATTTTGTAAGGAGGTGTCAAACTTGAAATCCATTGCAGCACTCCTGCTGCTTTCGCTGCTATCTCTCTGTCTGCCAGCCGCCCTGGCAGCAGCCGATAGCTCCTCTGTCGAGGCCACAACCGCCATCACCCTGCCCGTGGACTCCGTCACCATCTATCCTGACGGCCTGATGGCAGTGAAGAGAACAGGATTTTTGGACGTGACCGAGGGTGCCCACAAGTTCGTGGTCAATGTTCCGGATAAGGCAGACCAGAGTTCGATCCTCCTCTCAGTGAGCAATGCCACCATAGAGAGGGTGGTCTATGAGGCCGATCCCATCTATACCCTGAACATATCGTCCCCTGGGGCGCAGAGATTCGATCTAAGCTACCTCATGTACAATTCCGCCGCCTGGATGCCGATATACGACCTGCACCTCAGCGAGGATCAGGTGCTGGTCAAATCCAATGCCGTGGTGAGCAACCGGGGAGGAGAGGACCTGAAGAACGTGCGCCTCAAACTGGTGGCCGGCCTCTCTCCAGTGGTGCCGGTCTACACTGCTCCCAGAAGCGCGGGTGCGGCAGATGCTAAAATGATGTATGCGGCAGAAGAGGTAGCTTACGAAGCCGCAGCGGGTCTTCCGTCCACAGGCGAACTGGAGACGCTTTATATCTTCGAGCTGGAGGGACGAAAGGACCTGGCCATGGACAAGGAGATCGGCTTCCCTCTCTTTGAGAAAGAGTCTCCGTTGGTGAGGATCTATACCTGGAAGGCCAGCTGGCAGCCGGATGGTCCGGCAGATGAGGAGATCCGGGTGAACAACACCCTGGAGAGCCCCTGGCCGGAGGGGAAAGCCATGCTCTACCGAAATGGCGAATATGTCTCCACCATCCAGATGCCCTACACACCGGCCGGCACCAATGCCTCCATTGTGGTCGGCACCTCTGCCGATCTGAAGCTGGAGAGAAAGCTCTCCGACTACAATAAGACGGAGGAGATCCGGGCGATAAGCACATCTGAAGGGAACCGCACTGTAAAGGAGATAACTCAGTCCTGGACATACCTTCTTAAGATCAAGAGCAATCTGGACCGGACTGCGGCCTTGGAGGTGACCGATAATGTACCTCAGGAGGCGGTGATGATCTCTGTCTCCCCCCAGCCGAATGAGAGGACGGCCACCACTTTAAAGTGGAAGCTGGAGCTGCTGCCCCGCCAGGAGACTTTGATCAATTACACCTATCAGGTGAAGACGACGGAGAGCCTGAAGGACGCATATTGATCCCAGCCATTTTTTTTGTCTGATTTGTGCTAGTCGCATAAATAGAATGATGGATGAGATATAATCGTTCTTTGATAGTGCAAGGATTACGATCTAGGAGGCAGGAGCGAATATGCAGCTTACATGAAAATGCTGCAAGAAGCCTGTGATGAGTATCTATCATATATTAAGGACGAAGGGCTGGAGGGCGAAATACGGCCTGTTCCTATGGACATTCTACGCGAATTTCTCCTGGATGATGTAGTATGTGTGAGGCCGTCCTCCAATTGAGTTTATTCGGAGAGCATAACCTTTGAGGTTTGCGCCGTTGTCTAAAAGATACCACCGATGTCAAGCCAGAAACTGGTCAGGCTTTTGAGCGAAGGCAATGCCAGATTCGTTAGATAGAGCGGAACCAGTCACACGATCTTTGAACGGGAGAAAGACGGAAGAATGTACAGAGCGCCTGTGATAATGGGCAAAAACGACCGCTCCTCCAAATATGCGAAGCTCATCTTAAAAAAGTTGGGCTTTTCAAAAGCAGAAATATATGGCCTCATGGCGAGGTAGTCACTCCATCTTTTTATTTCTATACGCCTGGCGGAAAAAATGATGGCCAGCTGGACAGCAGCTTTAGTCCACCTGGACCCTCTGGGCGTTGACTACCACCAATTTAGGAAGATGCACCTCCAGGATGCCATCCTTGAAAGCCGCCCGCGCCTGCTCAGGCTTGACCTCCACTGGCAGCTTGATCTCCCTTTTAAGGCTTATGGAGCCAAGCTCCCGACGCAGATATCTGCCCTCCCTGGGAGTGGCCTTGGCATCCACATAAAGGCTATCCTCGGTCACCCTAAGGTCGATCTTATCCTTGCTGGCTCCGGGCAGAGCCACCAGGGCGATCAGCTCAACATCAGCATCTATGAGGTCGAGGGGTGCCTGATCAGGGCCTTTCGTCTCCCCCATCTCGCTGGTGACATCGCCCAGGATCTTCTTCGCCGCTTGGCTCGCCTGGCTGGACATCCTGGCCGCCTCGACTGCTGCTTTGCCGATCATGCGTTCCAGATCGCTGGTGCCTGAAGAATCGGATCTCATAAGGGGAAATAGTGCTCTGTTCTCATAAAGCCTTTTGCATTCACTACAATCATCTTCCCTGGAAGCGTCCCCAGCCGGGAACGGCCACCAGGTCATCATCCCAGACCACACTGCCCCTTATGATCGTCATCCGGGGAAAGATGGCTTTCATCCCCTCATAAGGGGTCCACTCCGCCCGGCTGTGCAGCCTGTCGGCCCGTATCTCCACCACCCTCTTGGGGTCAACCATCACTAAATCGGCATCCTTTCCCACTCTGATTGCCCCTTTGCCAGCCAGGCCGAAGATCCGCGCCGGCCTGGCGGCCAGAGCGTCCACCAGCCTCTCCAGGGAGAGAAGGTTTCTTCTCACGGCAAAGAGCATCAGCGGCAGCATGGTCTCCACCCCCGGCACTCCGGCCGGAGCCTCCCAGATATCCTCTCCCTTCTCCTCGGGGAGGTGAGGGGCATGGTCCGAGGCCAGGATATCGATGCTGCCACTCCTCAATCCTTGCCAGAGGCGATCGTTGTCCGCCTGACTGCGCAGGGGCGGATTCACCTTCAGGAATGTGCCCTGTTTTTTATAGTCCTCAACATTGAGAAGGAGGTGGTGAGGGGTGACCTCGCAGCTCAGTCCGATGTTGGCCGTATTATGAGCAGCTCTCGGTCCCGGCGGTGGCATTCCTCTCTTCTGTCCGCTCCCGCCTTGCTCTCTCAATCAGATTAAGTCCCTGGCCACAGCTCAAGTGGCAGATATGCAGATTATCCGACCATGCTATGACCTTCTCTATCGCCCGAGTCTCCGACTCCACCGGCCGGGCGAGGGAGTAGGCCGGGGGATCATGCCTGCTGGATAGCTCTTTGGTCTTCTCTCTTATTATCGAGCCATCCTCAGCATGAATCGTAGCCAGCAATCCCATTTTCCTCGTCTCAGCGAGGATCCGGACCAGCTCGGGGTCATTATGCTCATAAGAGAATATCTCCCCAATGGCCTGAGCGCCGGCCTCCTTCAGCTCCTCGATCTTTCCCGGGCCGCCGTTGATGCAATAGTCCACCACCGAGCGGGCCCGCGCCAGCTCGAGCTTCAGCTGGAAAGACCGGCGGTCCAAAGTCCTCGGATCGGTGTTTGGCTGGTCGATGACCGTGGTCACTCCTCCCGCGGCGGCGGAGGTGGACCCGGTCAGCCAGTCCTCTTTATATGTTGGTCCCGGATCGCGGAAGTGGACATGAGAATCGATGCATCCCGGCAGGACCAGCATGCCGTGAGCGTCGATTTTCTCGGCTGCCCGGTGAGGCCCCCCCAGGGCAGCGATCCTTCCATCTTTGATCCAGATCTCGATGCTCTTCAGTCCATCAGGAGTGTAGACCCGGCCGTTTGATACCGCCAGATCAAAGTTTATATCCAAACCTCCTGAGCAAGAGACGCCTCTCCTCGACCTGCTGGTCGTTCTCCGCGCCCCTGGGCACGAAGCCGTCGATCACTCCCATGATCCCCCTTCCCAGATCCGTCTCGGCCACCACCACCTCCAGGGGATTGGCGGTGGCGCAGAATATGCCGCAGACCTCCTGGATGGACTTGATGGCATTGAGAACGTTTATCGGAAAAGCTCCTCTCATCAGCAGCACAAAGGTATGGCCGCAGGCCAGGTCAAGCGAGTTTTTCTTTGCCGCCTCGATCAATTCTTTATCATTTCCCTCAGTGCGCACCAGACAGTCGCCGCTGGCCTCGGAGAATGCTATGCCGAACTTCGCCCCGGGCGCAGTGCCGGCCATGGCCTCATAGAGGTCTTCTGCCGTCTTTATGAAATGGCTCTGTCCC
>JGI11944J13513_1001194_pt1 | contig 21663 bp, 24 predicted proteins | sample TerdegcoTASludge_FD_13513 | JGI IMG/M metagenome (IMG submission 13513) | reverse complement strand
CAAAGGCACAAAGACGAGGAAGAAATAGTATCTCCAGGTTTACCCACAGAAAACAGCGAAGAACCGGAAATAATAGCTGGCAGCTTAGTAATTGAGGGTGAGAGCGGTCCAGCGAAGCATATGCTGCATTCGCTTGGGGAGATCTCCAGCGAGCGATACGTTCCGGATTCCGGAAGATGCAGGCCTATCCAAGAACAATCCCCTGTTGGTATATGGCAGATGCCAGCTGTGCTGAGGAGGCCCTTCCGCCACCGCCTATGTCTATTGGCTGCATCTCTACCTGGGCCGCCGGCATCTCTGGGTGCTGGAGGGTGGCATAGATGCCTGGATTGAGGCTGAACTGCCCATTTCCAGTTCATACGCAACTATGAAAATGAGCAGCTATTCCCCTGAGCCGAGAGAGGATCTTTATGTCAGTGATGATTATGCTATGAGCGGCCAGGCTCAGATAGTGGGTGCCAGTTCTCCAGAAGTGTTCGATTCTGGATCGATGTCAAGGAGCGATAACCATTCCTTATCCATCTGGACTGGAGAAAAGCGGACAGAAAAGAGTCATTTGCAGGAGGTTGATCGATAATGGGAATGATATCCTGGGAAGAGATGCAGGCCGTGGACGCCAATTGTCAGTACTTCGGGCTGCTTCCTCTCCAGCTTATGGAAAATGCGGGTGCTGCTATAGCCCGAGAGATCGTTGCATCCTCTCCGGGCAAGAGAATTGCCATAGTTGCCGGCCGGGGCAATAATGGCGGGGATGCCTTCGCCGCTGCCCGCCATCTGCCAGGATTTATTGTTACTGTCTATCTTCTGGGCCGCTCCCGCGATATATCCACTGAGGAGGCAAAGAGGAACTGGGAGATTCTGGAACGCCTGCAATGGGATCTGCGAGAGGTAAGGGATGCCCAGGACCTGAATCTCGAAGAGTACGATCTGATAGTGGATGCTATCTTCGGGACTGGAGTGAAGGGAAGGGTGGCTGGCCTTGAGGCAGCAGCGATCGATGCCATCAACCTCTCCGGCAAGAAGGTGCTTTCGGTGGATGTTCCCAGTGGTCTGGGGAGCAATAAGGTGGTGCGAGCGGATTGTGTGGTCACATTTCATCGTCCAAAGCCTGATTTGGGGGAGAAGGTCATCGTGGCAGATATCGGCATACCGCCGGAGGCTGAGCTTTTCGTCGGGCCTGGGGATCTGCAGCTGGTGGGCAAGAGGTCTCTTGATAGCCATAAAGGGGATAGCGGCCGGATTTTGGTGATCGGCGGTGGACCCTATACTGGCGCTCCTGCTCTTACCGCCCTGGCTGCCTTGCGGGCGGGAGCGGATATCGTCACCGTGGCAGCGCCAGCAGGAGCGGCAAAGACCATCTCCTCCTTCTCTCCCAACCTCATTGTGCGAGAGCTATCCGGCGAGCACCTATCACTCGATGATCTACCTGCTCTGCAGGGTCTTATCGCCAGTCACGATGTGGTGGTCATGGGGATGGGCCTGGGAAGGCATCCTGATACCAGCCGTGCCCTGGCCAGGATTATCCCACAGGCCGAGAAGGCGGTCATAGATGCCGATGCCCTCCTGCCAGGCCTTCCTCTGAAGGGCATCCTCACCCCTCATGCTGGGGAGTTTCAGCGGATCAGCGGCCTCCCCCTGGTCGATCTGGATTGGAGAGAGAGGATGGAGCCAGTGAAAGGCTTCGCCCGGGAGAGGGGAGTTGTAGTTCTGCTCAAGGGAAAGATCGACCTGATCACCGATGGAGAGGTGTTGAGGGCCAATACCACCGGCAACCCGGGAATGACCGTGGGCGGGACGGGAGACGTGCTGGCGGGGATTGCTGCCGCTTTTTACGCCGGTACAACTGCGCTCCGGGCGGCGAGCGCCGCTGCCTTCGTCAATGGCAGGGCAGGAGATCTGGTCTATTCAGAGAAGGGATTTGGAATGCTGGCCACCGATCTGATCGAGAAGATCCCTCAGGCCATGATGAGGCTATAGGGCGGAGCGATGAGAACCAGATGGTGAACTGAGAGCGAGAACTGAGGGAAGAGATAAAATGGCTTTGCGCTGTTTCAATTGGGTAAACCCAAGGCCACTTTTCTCTCTCGTCTTTGTGCCTCTGTGCCTTTGTGGTGAAATCGGGATGCATAGCCCTCACCACTAAGGCACAAAGGCACAGAGAAAAATTCTCCACAGTACATTTCTCACACGATTTAGCGAAGAGCCGATAAAATTGAGGTATGGCGGAGGATTGATGGAGTGAGGATGAAGGAAGAGAGAGAGGTGACGGAAGATCCGGCCGGGACAGAAAAGCTGCTGGGAATGGTGGATATCACCTCCAAGCCAATGGCTTATAGAAGGGCCACTGCTGCGGGATCGATCCGGCTGAAGGAGTCCACTCTTCAGACCATGAGAAGAGGAGAGACAAAGAAGGGCGATCCACTGGCAACTGCCAGGCTGGCGGCCATCCTGGCGGTCAAAGAGACGCCCCGTCTGATTCCCTTCTGCCATCCCATTCCCATCACCGCTCTGGAGGTTGGCTTTGAACTGGAGGAGACGAGGGTAAAAGCGACAGTGACAGTGACCTCCTTGGGAAGGACGGGAGTGGAGATGGAGGCCCTCACCGGTGTGGGAGCGGCACTGCTGAACATCTGGGATATGGTCAAGTATCTGGAAAAGGATGAGAGCGGGAACTATCCGGAGACTGCAATTGAGGAGATCAGAGTGCTGGAGAAGATAAAAGAGGAATAACCTTTGTGCCTCTGTGGTGAAATCGGGATGCTTAGGCCTCACCACCAAGACACCAAGGCACAAAGAAAATTTCTCGGGAGGACATTACCCACACAATTTCCGATGAGCCGAACGTCTTCTCATAAATCATACCGAAAAGATCTTATGCTGTAAGAATATAAAATGATATTGTAATATCAGATCTGTTGCTGGATCAAAGAGAGATCTATCTCCAGGTCCAAAAGAGCAAGGTGAGTATGATGAATCATCCTGATCGTGCGTTCTCCTTCCAGGAGATAAAGAGCAGAGATGAGCTGATAAAAGCGATGTTTTATTGCAGTTGGCCTCTTTGCTACAGCTTCTATCATGATAAGCTGCTCTTCTTGAGCGATGGCGAGAGCGAAGTCTCCCCTGAATATGCTGTTGTAACCGTCGATAAGACAGAGGGTCGCTTTGGCGTCCTGGGGCGGGAATTGGGAAGGATTAAGCCTGGGAGCATGTCGCCCTCGGAGGCACCAGAGCTAATTCAGCAGATGGGTGCCAACCGCTATGCCAGAGGCGATCCTGTCCATATCATGGCCGAGCCTAAATGGCACCATCACTGCTCTCTATGCGGCCTGGATGACGAGCAGTAAGGGTGCAAAAAGCCCAGGATATTGCTGTTGCTGCAAAGAGAATGATTGCTACCACATGATATATACTTGCGATTTTTTCTATTTTCTGAATTGGCCTTTCATTTTCATTCCTGAGAATGGTGCCTAATATGCAGCAGGTGGATCGGATTTCGGAAAATAGTGTTTGCTGGAGATGATCTGCGCGAGGGATTTCCAGGAAAAAAAATGAGCATAGAAGCGGCGAATATCCCAAGTCGTAAGATCATTTGAACCATGATTGGAGGAGATCCAAGGCCACGATTATAGATTCATTCCCCGCTATTAGTTAGCAGAGATGGTGGATGTGGTGATACTAGTTGGAACTAATAGGGAATATGTATAATTTTTTCCTATTACTAATAATGAGATTATAACTAACGACAAAATTTTGCTTTGAAAAATTTAAACAGCTTCATGGATAATCGATAACAGCAAGGCTTTTATAGGCCTCAGACGGGATATATATTGGGAAAGTAAAATCGGAGGTGAAAACAAATGTGCTGTCATACCGGGGAAAAACACGCCCATGCTCATGAGCATGATGGAAAGATGCATGAGCACGAACATGTTCACGACAAAGAGCATCATAATCACACCCATCAGTGCTGTCATAAACACTGAGAGCCGGATTCCCTTGGCTCTGCAGATGAGCAGCATTGATGTCCCATTTTTTCGACCCTTCTCTCCAGCGACCATCCTAAATATGATTTGAAATGATATTTTTCTAATTTAGTAGCAAAATTTAAGTATAGTACAGATCCTAGTAAGACCGGTGCATAGACTATGAGAGGATTATTGCTGATAATGGTGCTGCTGATGCTATTTTCTTCCGCAGCGGTGAACGCGCATCAAATATTCGTCCGGCCGATATCCGGCTTTGTGAATATTGGAGATACAGCCATACTGCCTGTAGCTGCCGGTCATAATACCTCCTCCACAGAGATGCCTGAGGGATTGACCAATCTGACTATAATCAGACAGGATGGCGGCGTGATCGATCATATAGTTAATGAAAAGACCGATACCATGGGCAACTGGCCTATCTTCAGCTTTGATGTCGAGCATCCGGGATTGTACGTCATAACCTCTTATAATGGCGGTGGAGCCTGGACTCACATCATCACCAATCCTCCGGCAACTGGATACTGGGAGGCTGGAACAGTAGATGAGATCGACTTTGATGCCATCGACAAGACGGGCTGGGCCAATGATTGGTATGTCGAGAGATCCTATCCCCTGCACACCTATGGCAAGTCATTCATTGCCGGTCCCAATTCTGATTACTCCATAGCCTCAAAGCCCGTGGGACAGATACTGGAGATCGTGCCTCTCACCAATATTACCGAGGCGGGCAAGGGAGACTTCCAGTTCCAGGTTCTCTATCAGGGCCAGCCCTTCAGCGACATCGAATTGATCGCTCAGAAGGTTGGCGATGATACGAAAATGAGAGGCATGACCGATGCAGAAGGAAAGGTGAGCCTGAACCTGTCCACTACCGATGAGTTCAGTGAGTGGGTGGTTGTGGCCGATACCCTCATGGACACCCGCGTAGTGGAGGCTCGGGACGCACCTCGGGGCGAGGACTCCAATGAAAAGACATTCGTAGGTCCCGTCTATAGGGCGACGGTTGTCTTGAGAACCGACTTCTAAAGCCCGATGAGCATTTCCTGGACTTCATCTTTTTTTGGGCTCCAAACTAGATCCGGAGCATCTCTCTTATCGCCCCAATGGCCTCATCTTTTCTGAAAGGAATTACCCCGGAATACAGGCTCTCCTCCTGCAGAGTCTTGAATAGATCGGCAAGGATGGGCACCTCCAGGTCCAGATCATTCATCAAATCCCTCCTGCTCATGATCTGATGAACACTGCCCTCTGCCACTATGCTCTTATTGAGGAGTAGAACCCTGTCTGCCAGCAGAGCCACCAGGTTCACATCATGGGTGGCGGTGATGATTGCCGTCCCGTTTCTTTGCTGCTCTCGGATGAGGGAGACCATCTCCATCCTGGAGCGGGGATCCAGGTTCGATGTGGGCTCGTCCAGGACCAAAACCGGCGGCCTCATGGACAGGACGGTGGCAAAAGCGGCCCTCTTCCTCTGCCCGAAGCTGAGGTGGTGAGGGACCTTTGCCGAAAGGGCGGAGAGGCCAACGCATTGCAGTGCCCATTGCACTCTCTCATCCACCTCCTCTTGAGATAGGCCCATATTCGCCGGACCGAAGGCCACATCTTCTGCCAGGGTGGGCATGAAGAGCTGATCATCCGGATCCTGAAAGACCATTCCCACCTGGCTCCTAGCCCACCTCAGGCTCTCATCGCAAATCTCCCTATTTCCAATCCTGACCTTACCCTGCCCCCTCAAGAGTCCATTCAAGTGCAGCAGCAGTGTTGACTTGCCTGCTCCATTGGGCCCGAGCAGAGCCAGTGACTGCCCCTTTTCCAGGGAGAAGCTGACTTTATCCAGGGCACGCGTCCCATCAGAGTAGGTGTAGCTGAGGTCCTCAACCTCTATCGCCTTTTCCTGATTCATCATAACACCTGCCAATCTCGCCGAATGAACATCTTTCAGATAAACTGAATAACCAGAGCCGCAGCCACGACCGAAAAACCCTTGAGCAGATCGTTGCCTTCGATCATCATCTTCCGGCCGGAGGGCAATATTCCCTGATAGCCACGAGAGAGCATGGCATTGAAGACATCCTCCGATCGCTCATAGCTCCTGATGAGAAGCATTGCCACAGCCATCGCCATTATGCGGGCCGATCTGGCAGATGACCTCGTCTTGAATCCCTTGGAGGCAAGAGACCTTCTCATGGTCTGCAGATCTTCATTCAAGAGGAAGATATAGCGATAGGCAAATAGGAAGATCTGAGTGAGAGGCCCGGGCATGCCAAGTCTCTTTAAGGCATTGATGTTCACATTGAATGGAGCTGTTCCCGCCATAATCAGGGCCAGGAGGGCGGCGGCAATTCCCCGGATCATAAACAGCAGTCCAAGATGCAGACCCTGGCGGCTGAGCGTCAGAGAGTGATAGCTGAACAGAGTCTGCCCCTCGACGGTAAAGGGGAGGATGACCAGCAAGGGCAGAAGAAATATGAAAGGCCACTTCATGAATCTCAGGACGTGGTGGAATGGAAGCCTTGATATCAGTACCAGTATAATTGCAACTATTAGCCCTGCCAGAGCCTGATTGACCTCTGCTGCGATGACGATGGAGATCATCAGGATAAAAAGGGAGATGAGCTTGATTCGCGTCTCCCAGCGGTGCAAGGGCGAATTAATGCCCGAGTACCTTTCCGGATCGAAGCTGCTCATGCTCGCCTCTGCTCACTTTTCAGCTCTTGACTCACCATCGCCCTTATCTTCCCCGGTTTTTTATCTTTTCTTTCTGGATATAAATATCATGGCCAACCCTGCAGCCCCCAGCAGGTAGCCAAGGCCTGCTGCCACTCTGAGAGGCCTTGAGACCTGCTCTTGTGCCTCCTTCTGCGATAGGTCAAGTTTGAGCTCTGCCCTGTGTCCGGTAGAGTAGCTCACAAATGTGAGATCTCCCGTTCCCTTGCCGGGCCGGACGATATAGGCACCCCTGTCGTCCGTCACCCCGTTTTCTATGGTCTCGCCGTCGCTTTGAACCTCGATCTCCGCTCCCTGAGCCGGGGTGCCATCGTCATAAAGAGCGGTCACTTGAACCTCATTTACCTGATAGCCCATCATCATCCTGTGGCCAGTGGAAGGATGAACAGTCAGGAGGAGAAGTAAAACCAGGGCCAATCGGGCCTTCATCTCATCACCTGCTTTTTCCTGAGAGAGTATTGTTGATATAAATGGAACCCTTCTCGGTGTGTCCTCCTCCCTCGACCTCATAGCTCCAGTCTCCCGTTCCTTTTCCCGGAAGGGTGACGGTAAATCTGCCTGTGGCATCAGTGACGTTCTGGGCATAAAGCTCTCCCTCCTGATAGAGCCTAACCTCGGCATTGGCTGCCGGGCTGCCGTCGTCATAGAAGACAAAGAGATCCAAGGTTATCTGCTGGCCTACAAACATCCTGTGAGCACTGGCCGCTCCCGCCAGGAGCAGAGCGGCTATAGTCAAAGCTACTATCCACCTCATATCAATTTACCTCCATAGTCCCGCTATTGCTATCTGCCAGCATCTCCGGCTTGACCTTCAAGAGAAATCCTGCTGCTCCTCCCACAACTGCTGCCTCTATGAGTATCACTGGCAGGTGAGCGCCTATCACCAGGAGCGATATCTCAGTGAATGCCTCACCCAGAGCCAGCAGTTCCAGGGAGACCATTATCACTGACGCCAGGACAGCCAGCCCGCCGGCAAGAGCTCCGAAGACCACCTCCTGGCGGGGTGACTCCAGGCCTCTTCTCCTCTCGAACAGCTGCCAGGCGAGCAGAGCCGGAACGCCGATATTGAAGGCATTGACGCCCAGTGCCGTGAGTCCGCCATGCTGGAAGAAGACCGCCTGCAGGGTCAGGGCTACAAAAACACCGATAAAAGCCCTTCGTCCCAGCAGTATGCCTGCTAGACCATTCATGACCAGGTGCACTGATGTCGGTCCTACCGGGAAGTGGACCAGGCTGGCCACGAACAGCGCGGCTGTGATCAATGATATCTTTGGAATCTCCTCTATCTGCATGCCCCTGAGAGAGAGGAAGAGCAAGGTAAGAGTGAGGAGGAATCCTGCCGCCAGCATGGCCGGGGGCAGGACGCCATCGGATATATGGACCATTTATAGCCTCAGTCATTCACCCAGAAGGTGAGGTAAGCGGTGGGAGCGATCTCTTCGTACTCGAGCTTATCGCCCTTTTTATAGTTTCCAGATGGGGCATCCACATCAGCAGTCCAGCTTCCACTCTCGTCGATGGTGGCCTCAAAGCTCAATACCCATAACCCCGGCTGGCCAGTCTCAAAGCTGATGCTGCCATCGTCTGACTCCCCGGTGATCTCTGTATCCTGAACGTGCTGAACCACAAGGACATCCTTAGGATACCGATTGATTACGGCGCTGTAGCTTCCAGAGATAGGCTTGCCCTTCCAGAGGGCATGGGCATTGAACTGCTCTCCTGACTTGAGCTGATAAGGATTCGTCTTGGGCACTATCTCCAGACCTCTCCCGCTCGACCACTCATAGCCCTCGCCTGACTGGTAGGGCATTAGAATTCGGCCATACCTCTCCACCAGGCTCTTGCTGCCCGATGATCCAAAGGCGGCTGGATCAAAGAAGGTGGTCATCATCTGCAGATCCAGTATATAGCAGCCTGGCTCTTTAAGCGAGACCGTTCCCTTCAGACCGTCCTGATATGGATCAACTTCAACCTCGCTTGCGCTCCCATCAGGCGAGATCAGTTGGGCTAACGGTAATGAATCTATCTTCGTGTCGGCAGAGCCGCCATGGCCGTAGGCTATCCAGAAATCGGCTACTGTTTCAGAGTCAATGTTCTGGGGGAACTCAGCGTAGAGCTGGTGAGCTGCCGCTGATTGTAACATCAGCCCCAGAAGGATTAGCAATGCAACCATCCTCATATTATCACATCAATTGATATCCTTTGGTATTAAAAAGCCTTTTTATGTTCAGATTAAATCATATTCTCCTGGAAAACAAAAAAATGAAAGGAGGGGCTGCTTACTTTTTCACATAGACGGACATATAGGTGCTGTATCGGGTGGTGTTGTAGGGCACCTCGTCTCCAACCTTATAGTGACCGGCGCTCTCCATTGTTGCTGTCCAGGTTGCCGACTCGTTGATATCGTAGCTGGCGCTGACCTGCCACAGTCCTCCTTCATTGAAGTCGACTGTAAACGACCCGTCATCTCCCGTGGACCCTCTCTGAATGCTCGTCAGATTGTAATTGGGACGGGCGGTGTAGGTGGCGTTCACCGCCTGGCCATTGTATTTTGCCAGGAACTCCACACTATCATCAACCTTTATGTCATAGGGAGCTTTCCTGGGATTGATATCAAAGGGCATCCCGGTATCCCAGCTCTCCTGGCTCTCATTTCCTACGTGAATGACCACCTTGCCAACGCTGTAGCCAAGCCTTGGGCTGCTGGGCCCGCTCCCATGCCAGGCAGGGTCATAAACGGACGGAGTTCGGGCCAGGGCGAAGACATAGTCTCCAGGCCAGAAGTAGGTCACATCTTTGTAAGCGTAGCCTACATAGCCAAATCCGGGCAGCCAATCACCAGTATCCATCGCGAGGTTCAATTTCTGACCATCCGGTGCCAGCAAGAAAGCGGATTCAATAGCAGGGGCGGTTATGCCGCTCACATCGTCGAGATGGCCATAAAGAGCATATAGCCTCTCGCTATCTCCTACATCCACCAGATCCTTTGATTCCAGCCACACATTATGGCCACTTGCATTCATTGTCGCTGCCCCAATCAGGAGCAGAAACAGGAATATCGCTTTCTTCATCGTATCACCAATCCGTATCGATGCTCATTTGTTAAATAGTTTTCTATTCGTATTAATACATGCTAATTTATCCGATTGAAATATGAATATAATCGTTGGGCCAAAGCCTTCTGCATAGAATTTAAAATTTTGTATTACGAAAAGCATTTATAATATGATAAGCTAGTATTGGTGCGGAGCCGATCCCAACACTCCATCTTTGCGGGTTTGGCATGCACCAGAGCAGATCTGTGATCTACGTCCATGCGAAGGTTTTGTATGCCATGCCAAAAGCTCATAGGGGATCGAGCTCTGCTCTCCTTTTGCCAGCCTGGAAATTGTGGCTTTTTCTGAGACAGATCCAATAGACTTATTACTTAGTATGATTATTTTTATCTTCGCGATACGAATGGAACAAGACTTAATGAGAATAGGCATATCATTGCCTGAGAATCTCCTTGGTAAGTTCGATGAGATAATACAGAACCGGGGTTATTCCTCCCGCTCGGAGGGGGTCAGAGATGCCATAAGAAATTATATAGTAAACTTTGAATGGATGAGCGATGTGGAGGGGGAGAGGGTGGGAGTGATCACCATCGTCTACGACCATTCTCAAAGGGGCCTGGAGGACACCCTCACCGAGATCCAGCACGATTTCGGCAGCACAATTCAGTCCAGCCTGCATATTCATCTGGACCAGGATATATGCCTTGAGGTTGTGGTTTTACGCGGTGAGGGTCCGGAGGTGAGGAGAGCTGCTGAGAGGATGATGGCCTTGAAGGGGGTAAAGCATGTCAAATTGACCACCACCTCCCTGGGAAAAGAGCTATAGCCTGGCCTGCTGCTATAGAAGAGGTCGATCTTGCCATCTCCCAGATAATCTGCCATCAAGTTTAACTGATCATCCCACCATTATATGCCATGCTCCGCTGGCAGCATCATATTAGCCAGAAAAAAATTCATAGGGGGATATAATATTATTATCAGATTGATTCTCATCCTGCTTGCCCTGACGGCCGCCATCTGCTCATGTGCTGAAGACGATGCAGACTACTGGCAGCAGAAGGGGGATGAATTGGCTGCAAACGGATCCCTATCAGTGGCTCTGGATTGCTACAACCGCTCTATTCAGCTGGATGGCACTAACTCCTCCGTCTGGATGAAGCTGGGCTTGGCCTACAGCGGCCTTAAGAGATATTCTGAGGCCTTATCTGCATATAACGAATCTATACGACTGAAACCGGATCAGGCCCAGGCCTGGTATCTCAGAGGGCTGGCTCAGGCACGTCTAGGCAGATACAATGAGTCGATCACGGACTTCGATCAAGTCATAGCTCTTGATTCTCGGTCCGCTCTCCCCTGGTATGGCAAGGGAATGAGCCTTGCCAGTCTGGGACTGTACAACGAATCCCTGCAGGCCCTGGATGAGGGGCTGAGCAGGGATGAAAACCTCACTGGTGCCTGGTATAGCAGGGCTTTGGTCCTGGCGGAGCTGGGTCGGGATGAGGAAGCCCTTCATTCCCTGATAAAGACCACAGAGCTGGACGGCGAGCATGAGGCGGCATGGTTTGATCTGGGGCTGATGTACGCCAGTCAGGGAAATCACAGCTCTGCCATTCTGGCCTTCGATCGGGTCGTCTATCTGAATCCCATCAACTCCATCGCCTGGTTCAGAAAAGCCCAGGCTCTAAGCACCCTGGGCAGATACGATGAGGCCAGCGAGGCCTTTATGAAGGCCTATGAGATCGAGCCGCTGAACGCCGATGCCTGGCTGGGCAGGGCCCAGTCTCTTCGCCAGGCGGGGAGATACAATGAATCCTTGGCCGCATACAACCGGACGATCCAGATCGACCCCCAAAACGCCGCCGCATGGAACGGCCTGGCCATATCCTATCAACAGATCAAAAGGTATAACGAATCCCTAGCTATGTTCGATAAAGCCATCCAGCCTAAACTCCGCCCTTTTTAATAACCATATTTGCCTCAACAGGCACGCTAATTTCCATCTTTTCCAAAATCATCCTCTGTTTTTTAGAGACTTCTGTAAGCCTCCACTTTCCACCGACTTTAACTGCTCGCAACTTTGACAATTCCATCAGAATCTCCTCGATAGAACTCTTATCGAGCAGCTTCGCCTCCCTGGCCCTCCGGAGCAAAATCGCTCTCAGTATCAGCGATATGAAGAAGATGAACAGCAAGCCCTGCAATGTTTCGACCTTCTGCACTCTCAGAGGCATAACCTCAAGTTCATTCTTCAGATCATCGAACTTCTTCTCGACCTCGTCTCTCTCTCGATAGAGAGAAAGAACCTCATCCCAGTTTCGTCTTGATGAAGAAAGTAGAATTGTCTTTCCAAATCGATTTACAGCCTGCGATATTGCATTCACTCGTCTGCTAAGATGAATCTTCTTGCCTTCCAGAGTGTACTCAAAATATCTTTCAAAATTTCCTGCTGTCCGCTTGAATTGGTCGATAGGGTTTCGGAACTCTTTTCCGTCAATGGCGCATTCGATATCGATTAATCGATTGTAGAACGAATTTGTCTCTAATCCTTCCCGCTTCTTGTTAAACAGGACATATCCATAGGCATCGACAGAACCAATTTGAATCTCACTTTCCAGGACATAGAAGATGTCGCCACCAAATCTTTTAGCATTAGCTGGGCTCTCAATTTCCCTATTCGTCTCACTGATCAAGCCCTTGCCGACATTGACGCTAAAAGGAAGAGGAATGATGAAATCGATATTCGCGTCGTTCATTTCTTTTATATTATTCTCACTGTAGAATCCGCGATCCAAGATGAATAGACTCTTCGATATTCCAAGCGCTTTGACCTCAGCTACAAGGTTTTTCAGAGTCACAACATCGCTGATGCTGCCTGGAAACAGTTTGAAATAGAGGGGCAGATGCCGATGCAATGAGAGAACTAGGCCGAGGTTAACTTGGGGCAGGTCAAGACCATCGCGATTGTATCCCCACTCCAGCCAATCGATATTTCGGGAAGCCGATGAGAGCGATGTAATATCGAATATCAGCGTCTCATCCTCGCCGGCGATCAAAGAATTATAGAACGAATTCATGGACTTTTCTTTTGTGGCCAATCGCTCCAGAAAATTAGACAGCCATTGGGAACTGAAGGATTCTTTCAGTGAATACATCTCTGGCAGAAACGAGTCATCAAGAACGGTGTTTAAATTCTTAAGAGAGGTTTGATGAAGCAGCTTGCTCATTGCCATGGCCAAAATTATATCGCCATCTTCGCCAAACGATTCTGAAAGCTTCTTTCTGAGCTGAATCTCACTACTTACCGAATCCAGAAGATATGCCGGGCCTAATGATTTCGTCGTCTTGACGTCTCTTTCTGCTGTTTTCGGTATGATCTGGCCTGTTGCCTCATCCCAAACGCCAAGATATCGCCGTTTCTGCCGGGATTGTTTCTTCTCTGGATCCCAATAATTTTCGGCTTCGTAAGCATATGTCCGCCCGCGGATCTTCTGCTTGACCAGATATGTCATAGCTAAGAGTAATAACCATAATAGTATAAATAACCTTCGGTCAATCCGCGGGCAGAAGGATTCAGCGAGAAAAATGGTTATTGCACAAGGCGGAGTTTAGGATCCAGCTCGAACCGGATGAGATCGGATTCAAGTACAACAAAGCATTGCTCCTCAGGGAGCTGGGCAACTACAGTGGAGCGGCGGCAGTCCTTAGTGGGACGGTAGAGCAGCATCCGGAGTGTGCTGCATGCTGGAACAGCCTGGGAATGGTCCTGGCAGAGCAGGACCTGTACAGCGAGGCGATAGAGGCCTACGATCGGGCCATTGAGCAGAACTCCAGCTATGTCGAGCCCTGGAACAACCGGGGAATAGCCATGGTTATGCTGAATGAGAGCTATGTGGAGGCCCTGCGGAGCTTTGACCGGGCGATAGAGATCGACCCCGACTGCCTGGAGGCCTGGGTGAACCGGGCCAATGCCTTGAAGCTGGCCGGCCGGGGACCGGAGGCGGAAGAGGCGCAGCAGAGGGCTAGAAAGTTGGGCTACCAGGGGACATTTATCTGATCACTTCAAATCAGGAGATGAAGTCCGGCTAAATAGCATGCTTTGGCGCTTTTGTTCTGAAAGGTGGCGTATCCCATAGGTGAGCAGCCCTTGGGAGTTCATATGATCGAGAAGGTGGTATGCTATTGGTGAAGATTGAACTGAAAAATCTGTCCTTCAGCTATGACAATCACACGATCCTGGAGGACATCAACATGCAGGTGGCGGACTCAGAGATCATCAGCCTTGTGGGACCCAACGGCTCTGGGAAGACCACGCTCATCAAGTGCATCGACCGCATTTTGAAACCCAGTGGCAGCATCCTTCTAGGCGGAAGGAGCATCGATAGCCTCAGCCTCCAGGAGGTCGCAAGGACCATCGGCTACGTCCCCCAGAGCAGCGCCAGTCCGCTATCCACGACGGTCTTCGATACCGTGCTCATGGGCAGAAGGCCTCACATAAGCTGGAGTGTATCGGATGCCGACCTGGATAAGGTGGCAGGGGTCCTGGAGCTGATGCACCTGGAGGATCTGGCCATGAGGGACTTTGCCAGGCTCTCCGGAGGCCAGAAGCAGAAGGTTCTCATCGCCCGCGCCCTGGCCCAGGAGCCAGCGGTTCTCCTATTGGATGAGCCGACGTCCAATCTGGATATGCTGCACCAGCTGGAGGTGATGGAGATCATTCGATACCTGGTCAGTGAAAAGAAGATCTCTGCAGTGATGGCTATTCATGACCTCAACCTTGCCTCTCGCTTCTCAGACAAGCTGGCCATGCTCCTGGACGGGAGGATCTTTGCATTCGGCCCACCAGAAGCATTGCTCAGCGCCAGAAACATGGCTTACGTCTTTGGAGTCGAGGCCATAGTGATGGAGGTCTCAGGCAGGCCCTATGTCGTTCCCATAAGGTCTCTTGATGGCACAGCGAACCCAAATATGGCCGTTGCAGCCGGGATAAATGCTCCGCTCCTGGCATAGTTATTTCATAAACCATCAATGATTTCTGCTGTAGCGATCCTTCCTCCATCCAGAGCGATCATCTCATCAGCCATGAATCTTATCACTTCTGCTTGATGGGAGATCAATAGATATGCCAGTCCCTTCTTCTTTTGCAGATCTTTGAGCAGGCCTAGGATCTGAGCCTGGACCGAGATGTCCAGAGCGGATGTTGGCTCGTCCAGGATCAGGACTCTGGGATTCAGGAGCAGGACTCTTCCCAGGGCCACTCTCTGGTTCTGGCCTCCGGAGATCTGCCAGGGATAGCGGCATAAGAGCTCATCAGAGAGGCCAACCATCTCCAGGATCCCTTGTGTACGATCTCGCCATTCTCTTGAGGGAATCTTCAGGAGGCCCAGGACCTCATGAATGGATCTTTCTATGCTCTTTCTGGGATTTAGCGAGCCTTCTGCATCCTGGAAGACCATCTGCACCTGTCTCCTGAAAGACGAAAATTCGCTCCCCCGTAAACGCGAAATATCCTCTCCGGCAAAGTATACCCGTCCCGAAGAGGGCCTCTCGAGTCCGGCCAATATCTTTCCAAGAGTGGTTTTGCCCGAGCCGGAGACCCCCATCAATCCCAGGGTTCTGCCTTCCTCTATTTCCAGTGATATGCTCTGCAAGACCTGGTGCCGCCTCTTGAAGACCATGCCGGATTCGTAAGTCTTGCCCACGTCCTCCGCCCTCAGTAGAGCCAGCATCTCACCTCTCTGCCCATGCCTACCCCGGTATTTCCGGCTTCCACCATCCCTGGCCTTTTCCTGCATCCTTCCTGCCTTCGCTGGCAGCGGGGACGGAACCTGCACCCATCAGGCGGATCGATCATGGATGGCGGACTTCCTGGTATAGGTTGAAAGCCTTTTTCGGGAAGGCATTTCAAAAGGGCAGCAGTATAGGGGTGCAGCGGCTCTGAGAGGATCTCACTGACCACTCCCATTTCCACGATCTCGCCGCAGTACATGACCGCCACCCTATCAGAGATGGCTCTCGCCAGCAGAAGATCATGGGTTATAAGAAGAAGGGAAGAACCCGTCCGGTTCTTGATCTTCATCATCTCAGCCATCACCTCTCCTGCCAGAGCATTGTCGAGGCCCTTGCTCGGCTCATCCGCAATAATAACCTTTGGCGAGAGGATCATGGAGGCAGCGATCATCACCCTCTGATTCATGCCGCCCGATAACTGGAAGGGGTACATCCTTGCCACACCGTTCTCACCCAGACCCAGGCGGCTCATCATATCTTTGGCCAGACATAGTGATCGGCTGCGAGAGACTGACCTGTGGACCTGCAGAGGCTCAGCTACCTGCTGCCCTACCCGAATTATGGGGTTTAAGGCCAGAGAGGGATTTTGATAGACAATGGCAATCTCGTTGCCTCTCAAGCGTGCCATCTCCCTCTCGCTGAGTGCAAGTAAATCTCTGCCGGCAAATATCGCCCGGCCCCGTACAGATGCATTATTGGGCAGAAGCTGCAATATCGTGCTGGCTACAACCGATTTGCCACAGCCGGTCTCACCCACAAGAGCCAGTGTCTCATTTTCATGCAGGTCAAAGCATATGTTCTCTGCTGCTTTGACCCGGCCCATCGACGTCTCAAAGCTGACGGACAGTTCCTCAACCTGCAGAAGGGGCTTGTTGGCGGCAGTGGATGCTTTCATTCCAACCTCGGTGTTGTTTCTTCTTGCTCCTCTGCGCCAAAGCCCATGAGCACTATGGATAGCACAAAAAGGGTGATGCATATTCCTGGGGAGAGGTACCACCACCAGTAACCATTTATGAAGCCACCGCGAGTGAAGGCGAAGTTGATCATCATTCCCCAGCTCTTCATTGTGGTGTCTCCCAGGCCCAGGAACGATATGGATGCCTCGGCGATCATGGCCGAGGCTATGGAAAGCAGAAATTTGGGCATTATCACATGGAGAATATTCGGCAGAACGTCCGTTAATATAATATATCTATCACTGAAGCCCAGCGCTCTTTGGGCCTGCACAAACCCCATCTCTCGAACCTGCAGGGTCTTGCTTCGAACCACTCTGGCGGTAGAGGTCCACCATAAAGAGCCCATGAGTAATGCAACCAGCCAGAAGCTGGGTCTCAAAAATGCGGATAATACAATTATCAAAGGAATCTGAGGGATCATAAGAAAGATATCCGTCAATCCCATGATGATCTCATCTGCTGTGCCCTTGAAGAAACCGGCAAAAAGCCCCAGGGCGGTGCCGATGAGCGTGGCCATGAGGGCCGCCCCGAAGCCCACCATGAGTGATACTCGCGATCCGTAGATCAGCTCGGAGAGGATGTCATTTCCCATATCGTTTGTCCCCAATGGGTGCTCCTGACCCGGTGGGAGGTAGGGCTCAAACCTCGCCCAGGGATCATAAGGTGCAAGTGCTGGGGAGAGGGTGGCCACAACCAGAAATGATAGAAATACCGATAGCCCCAGACGACTGGACCCTGACATGAGCATCAGTGTCCGTCCTATCAGCCTTCTGACGGGCAGATCCTCATTCCCCTTCCCGGTGACTCTGTATCCCCCATCTCGAGGGTTGATTCCGGACACTACTGCCACCTCACCCTTGGGTCAAGGCGGCTGTAGAGGAGGTCGGCCAGGAGGTTGGCTGATACCACCATGATTGTGATTATGAGAAAGGACCCCTGCAGAGTCGGAAAGTCGCGCGAGAGAAGAGCATCATAGATGAGGTTCCCCATGCCGTTCATAGAGAAGACGATCTCAATGAAAAGCGCACCGCTCAGGATAAAGCCGAAATCCATAGCCAGGAGAGTGATTATGGGAAGGATGGCATTTTTAAATATGTGTCTAAATAAGATCTCGTCATCATAGAGCCCTTTTGCCCTGGCATAGGAAGCATAAAGGCTGCTCATCTCCTGGAGGACGCTCCCTCTCATGATCATGTAGTTCCTGGAAAGCGAGAATAACGTCATCACCAGAACAGGAAGAAAGAGATGGTGGGCAATGTCTGGCCAGGATCCGGTGGTGTAGAATCCTTTCAGCGGGAAGAGGTCAAGTCTGTAGGACAGCAGATAGAGTACCAGCAGGCAGAGAAAATAGGGTGGCGTGCAGTAGACCGCCAGGATGAGGGCTGTCTGGACCTTCTGGCTTTCTTTTCCGCTCCTCCAGCCGGCAAGGGCTCCGAGGACCGTGCCCAGGATGGCACCAAGCACTAGAGAAGGCAGGGCCAGGAGCAGTGTCCACTTCATCCGGGATAATATGATACCCGAGACTGGTGCGTGCAGGTGAAAAGAGTATCCCAGATCCAGGCTGAGGATAGACCGCCAGTAGTCGAGGTACTGCTGGAAGAGCGGCCTGTCAAGGCCCATCTCAATGCGAAGCTCGGCGACGGTGCTCTCCGTCAGGATGACATCCTCTCCAAGGAGGTTGGTCAGAGGGTCACCAGGCATGCTTCTGGGGATGGCGAAGTTCAGTGAGAAGATAAGAAATATGGCGATAGCATATCTGATCGCTTTCTTTCTGGCCAGGGACATCATCGCGCTCCCTATCGAATTAAGTAAAGCAGAGCGTCTCTTGCCGAGAATGAGGCCCATGTCCCGTCTTCTCGCTCCTGCAGCCTTCCTTTTATGCTCAGATGGCTGAGCAGCTCCTCTGGACTTCTCTCGGAGAACCGGTACTGCCTGAATACCAGTTCGATAGGTAGATAATAGTTCCTCGGAAATAGTATCAGGTCGAACTGGTGGCCCATCTCCTTCAGGATATTGTATAGACAGAGATAGTCAGCCGATGGCCTCTTTCCATAAGCAAACTCATTCAATGAGTCGGGCACGTCCGCTCGAAAGATGATAAAGATGCCTTTCCTCGAGACTGCGATCATCTTTTCCAGGAAGCCCTCTATGTCTTCTTCAAAGAAGCTGTATGCCGCCAGAGAGTAGTCAACCGCTTGAATTCCGCCCTCTTCAGCATCTTTACTGGAGATGTCGCAATCCGGGATGACTGCTCTTATGATCTCCGAGTCCTGAGTCTCCTTCCAGTATTTTTGAATTGTTGAGATATTGGTCAAACCCTCTTTGCGGGCTTTATCCATCAGGATCTGCAGTTGATATTCTGAGGGCTCAACAGCCACGACCCTGGAGGCTATCCTGGCCAGAGGGATGGAGAAGGCCCCTGTACCGGCTCCAATGTCCAGAACCGTTGTCTTCGAGGAGATAAGGGAGAAGATTTTGGTGAGCATCTCCCCTGGATACCTGGAATGAGTCAAAACCAGGTCGTATATCCCATAGCTCCTCCAGAAATCGTCGTTAGAGATCTTCTTTTCAGACAGATTACGCAGATAGCTGGTCTCTTTTATGTATTCCCTCCACTGGTCGGTCCAGCGACTCATCACGCCCTCCCCACGGAGAGGAAGTTGTCCACGTTGAATATTCCGTAAAGCGGATCATAGTACCAGCCGCTCCAGGCCTTGTTGTATGGTGTCTCTATCAGATTCCAGTAGAGGGCGATTCCTGGGAGGTTCTCGGCATAGTAGTCCTGCAGCTCGTAGGCATAGTTCTGGAGCTGCTCATCACTTGTGGCCGCAAGAATATCGTCGCAAAGCTTCTGGAAGGCCGGGTCGTCAAGCACATGCAGGACACCCTCGCCGGTCCTGCGGGAGTCGAAGTACCCTGTACCCCAATTGGCGTGCATGAGCATTCCCCAGGGAGTGCTCCTGGTGACTGTGAGGTCATACTCGCCCTCATCCTTCTGCTTGATCCAGGTGCTGGAATCCACATTTTTCAGCTCGCTGTCGATCCCGAGAGCTTTCAGGTATTCCACCATGAGCTCTGTGACCCTCTGGTAGTCGGTCCTTGTGAGGAACGTGAGCTTGATATCGTTTCCGTTCATATCTTCCCGTATGCCGTTCCCATTGGCATCCTTATATCCTGCGCCATCGAGGATCTCTCCTGCCCGGGTTAGATTATACTCAAGCTTCGCCGTCTCCTTGAAGTCCATCATGCTTGGCGGGACGAATCCTGCATTGGGAACCCGGCCGTAGCCCAGGGCATCGAGCTTCAGAATCTCGCTGTAGTTTATGGCATAAGAGAGGGCCTTTCTGAAGCTTATGTCCGACATTGGCTGCTTCTTAAGGTTCATCCCGAGGAAGATCAGCCCGATGTTATCTCTTTCTACAAATTCAAAGTTGCCTGTATCTTCGAGCTTCTGGATGCTGGCATATGGATAGGTCCCTGCATACTTATAATAGGCATCAACATCTCCTTTCTCCAGAGCCAGGGAAAGCACGTCCATATTGCTAAAGGTATGAATCTCTATGGATTCGAACTGGGGCGAGGTGCCTTTCCAGTAGGGGTTCTTGGCAAAGTAGATCACGCCGGCGCCCATATCCGTCCTGGCGATGTAGAATGGACCGAAGCCCACATTCTCCCCCTCATTGGTGTACTCCATGGGCTTTTCTACATTCTCCCAGATGTGCTTCGCAAGGATTGGATAGGTGGCAAACTCCAGGTTCAGGCGGGAATAGGGTTTGTTGAGCTTGAATATGACAGCGCCATCATCAATAGAGATATTTTCTACTGTGCTTTTCATCCAGCCTGCAGCCGGGTAATTCTCAGCCAGATAGCTGAAGGTGAATGACACGTCCTCAGGCGTGAGCTTCTCTCCGTCACTCCAGTAGAGGTCATCGTTTATGGTGAACTTCCAGGTCATACCGTCTGGAGAGACCTCGGAGCTATTGGCAGTAAGGCCTGCCAGAGTGCCGTCCTCTTTCATCTTCATCAGAGTGGGATTAGAGAGATGGGCAAAGACGCCCATGTTGCTATCTCCCAGGATGCTGGCGGACTTCACTACATTGGGAGTGCCGATCTTTAAANCCGTCCCGCTGGAATCCTCAACNCCCTGACCCGCCATGCCAAGAATCAGGATGCAGAGAAACAGAGTGGACACGAACTTATATAAACCATTTCTCATAAAGTCTCTTCCTCCATTTTGCTACGAATTAATTTTGTTTGTATAAGAAATTTGTGATATAGAAATAATTGTAATACTTTATCGTAAAATAGAATCTCGGGGAGTCTCTGCATGTAAAAAATCTCTTGATGACAGCTTGAAGCCTCGAGCAGCTCTTCAATGAGTCGCAGGGGTATGAACTATTTCTTGATTTTCCGATAGCATTGCGCAATTCGCCTATCTGAGAGACCTATTCAAAAAGCTCTCAAGCACCTGGAAGTAGGCATTGCTGTAGGGCCTATGAAAGCTCTCCAGGTTCATGCGTTCTCTAAGGCGGAGATCCTCATCATCCGGGACCTCCTGGAAGCTATGGTCGACGCCTGGAATTATGGCCAGTTCTACATCTCTGTTGCCCTCTCTCACTAGATAGTCTCTCGTCCGAGCCCTCCTCGAAGTCTCGGCTGGCTCGGGCGGATAGCCGGCAGATAGGGCGATGACCACGTCCGGTTTCAGCTGTGCGATCTTCTCGTAGTTGGGCTCCTCCTGTGTCCCAACCACAGGAACATCGGCCAGCTCTGGAAGCTTTCCCATATCGACCTCATCTTTTGTGGACTGTTCCATGCCAATTATCCTGTCTACAACTCCTAAGGCGCGCAATTCCCTTGCCGGGTTGCTCCACAGCACCACCACGCTCTCTACTGGATAGGGAACCTGCACCGTCCTTCCTGCTGAATCCACCAGGGTTATGGTGTCAGTGTCATTGACCAGATCGTTATTCTCGGAGGCTCCGGCGCCGACGCAGAAAGCGACCGCCAGCAGGGCCAGGATTGATGCTAGCTTGAGTAACATATTTTCCTTTTTCATGGTATCCATATTAACACCATACTCTTATTATATCTTACATAGCGCCTTTAGATTAATAGAAAATATAAGTATTTCGGCTTTTAAAACAAGCT
>JGI11944J13513_1001192_pt1 | contig 21730 bp, 17 predicted proteins | sample TerdegcoTASludge_FD_13513 | JGI IMG/M metagenome (IMG submission 13513) | reverse complement strand
CAGCACTGGCCCTATCGCCACAGGGGGGGTGCCGCAGCGGCGGGGCATCAGCCCCAAGAGCGTCAAAGGAGGGGAGTGCGGTCTGTTATCGCTCCGGTTTATCACTCCCCGGTGGGAATGGGAATCGGGCAGGGTTGATTGGGCGTGGTGTCATGTCCTGTTCCCCAGCACTGGCCCTATCGCCACAGGGGGGGTGCCGCAGCGGCGGGGCTTTAGCCCCGAGAGCGTCTAAGGAGGGGAGTGCGGTCTTGTCTGAGTAGCCCGGAGGGGAAGGACGCCTCCGGACCTCCTGTGGGGATACTGCAGCGGACGAGGGTTGTTTATCATCAGCGAACCGGAGGGGGAAACCCCCTCCGGGCCTCCCCCATGTGAAGATAGGGTGCGGGCAGGGATGATCGGGCATGGTGTGATGTCCTGTTCCCCGGCATTGGCCCTATCGCCACAGTGGGGGTGCCGCAGCGGCGGGGCTTTAGCCCCGAGAGCGTCAAAGGAGGGGAGTGCGGTTTGTTATCGCTCCGGTTTATCACTCCCCGGTGAGGATAGGGTGCGGGCAGGGATGATCGGGCTTGGTGTCATGTCATGTTCCCCAGCACTGGCCCTATCGCCACAGGGGGGTGCCGCAGCGGCGGGGCGTCAGCCCCGAGAGCGTCTGAGGAAGGGAGTGCGGTCTGTTATCGCTCCGGTTTATCATTCCCCGGTGGGAATGGGAATCGGACAGGGTTGATCGGGGTTGGTGTCATGTCCTGTTCCCCAGCACTGGCCCTATCGTCACAGGGGGGTGCCGCAGCGGCGGGGCTTTAGCCCCGAGAGCGTCTAAGAATGGGAGTGCGGTCTGTTATCGCTTTGGGGTGCAGGGCAGGGTCTATCGGGCACTATAATATGGTCCATGGTTCATGTGTGCATCTCTCATGCGGGTGTCAAGCGTTAAGAGCGTCCTTAAAAACTGTAAAATAATCCTTACCCGTTCAAACCAAACATGGAACCTTTCTCCATGTTAAAGATTATTTAGAAGGAACAGTAAAACCATAATTGAAAAATCCATGGAAAAATTCCGGTTTTCTGTCATCGTAGAGAAGGATGAATCAGGATACCATGTTTTCTGTCCTGAACTTCAGGGTTGCTATTCACAGGGATCAACATACGAGGAAGCCCTGGAAAACATCAGGGATGCAATCCGCCTTCACATCGAAGACAGGGTATCCTGTGGTGAACCGATCCCCCAGCCCAAGATAGTGAGCCTGACGACCCTTGATGTCGCGGTATGAATGGAAAAATCCCACGGATTACTGCAGATAAACTGATCAGGGTCCTGCAGAAGAATGGTTTCAGTGTCGTCAGGCAGAGCGGGAGTCATAAAATACTCCGGAATGCACAAGGCTGCAGGGTAACGGTTCCCTGTCATCCCGGGACGATCATCCATCCGAAAATTATCAGGAGGATAATTGAAGACACGGGACTTTCGCTTGAGAATTTTGGGTAAAAATCCACTTTGCTATTCCTTACCAGCAGGGCATTGAGCCCCTCGGCTGTCCCCTGTCATGAACGGCCGGTTCTCCTTCAGGCAGAGGGCAAGGTCACGCATGATTTCCTCAAGATCACCTCTCTCCCGGAACCGGTCTGCAAGAACCGAGGCGAGGCACCCCTCTTCGATCCTCGCCCTGACAAGGGAGAGGTAATGCTTCTCTTCGGGTGTGGCAGCATCGACCGCGTGGCGGAACAGGTGCGAGAGTTCCTCCTCGAGGCCTGCCGTCCCGGTGCGGATGGCATCCTCGGTCATTGCGAGGAGCGACCTTTGGTCGTCCTCGAGGGGAGGGGCGTCGGCCCGCATGAGCGCCCGGGCAAAGGCACACAGGGCCATATCCGAAAAGACGCATTCCTGCTCGTCGATGACCTTGATCTCGATGCAGGGGCGGCTGAACCGGACGATGACGCCGAACGATGCAACCCATTCCTCGCAGAGGATATCCGCCCCCTGCTGCCGCAGGAGGCCGTAGATGGCAGAGAGCCTCTCGCGGTAGTCGGCAACGGATCCAATGGGCCGGGGGACAATCCCGTCGCATATTGCGGGTATCCTGGCCTGGTTCTCCCTGTAGGAGATGAGCCGGGAGTCGAGCGTCCCGGAAAGGCGCCCTTCGACGAAAGGAGACGCGGCAGAGACGGCGACCAGGTACGGGATGAGCGAGCGTGCCCTGTTGAACATCCGGACGAGGTGATCATCGTCCCTGTATTCGAAGTTGACCTGGAAAGCCTGGACGTTGACCCACCCGTGCTGCTTGAGGGAAAAGAGCCTGTCGTATTCCCGGTAGATCGCGGATTCGCCATGGTCCCAGACGACACTTTCTCCGGGCGAGAGCACCGGGTGCATCCCGAGCCCGAGCAGGACGTACCGGTCGGAGAAACGCCGGTAGAATTCCGCGATTCCTGATTGGACGAGCGATTCGAGGACGGAGAGCCTGTGCGACGGGTGCAGGGGGACGAACTCGAGCACGGTCTTCTGGAGCTCCTTCCCGATCGTGGCACCTGCCAGGGGGACCTCGCAATCGGGGCTCCCTCCGGTCTCGGTGAGGATCAGGTCGGAGCAGGGCAGGGGAACAAGCTCCCTGCTGTTGATCGAGAACTCGTGTTCCGTTCCGGTTTTCATGGTCCCCCGGGATTGCCCGGAAAGAGGGGGATTTCGGCAACGAGGTCGCAGTCCGGTTCCGGTATCGCGCTGATAACGGCAAGCTCGTCCGGTTCAAGGGATCGCGCGAGGGAGAGGATGTTATTGACTGCGACCCGGAACTGCACGGCATACATCGCGGGGTCTGCCTTGAGGAAGGCAACGAGCGGGCAGAGGGAGTCGTGCTTGAGGAAAATCCGGACAGTTTCCCCTTCCACATCGAAGGTAAACGGTCCTGCCCGGCATGTCTCCGGCTTGAAGGAATGGATCCGGCACTTCCCTCCCGAGCACATGACGCACATCCCGTTCTCCCGCGTCCGTATCCGGTGGTACCCCGCGTACTCGATGTCTCCAGGCGATACTCCGTTTGCGAGCAGGAGTGCCACCCTCCCCGGGGAGAGCGGCGGCCGGGCTTCGTGGCAGCACGTCGCACCGCACCGGGCACAGATGGCACTGGCTGTTTTTTCAAATTCCGGGTTCACGAACAAACCTCCCCCTTTCAGGTCTCCAGAAGAGCGTGGACGATCTCCCTGTACACGTGCGGGTAGGACCCGTCCTCTCCACCCTCGAGCGAAGGGTTGTCGTTGACTTCGATCACTTTTGGCTCTTTTCCGTCCTTGATATCGACACCGTAGAGCCCGTCGCCGATTGCTTTCCCGGCCGCAACACCGAGGTCCCGTATGGGGGCGGGAACGGCGTCAGGCGGGACGCTCTCGACGGCGCAGTACACCACGTGGCCGTTGACAGAGTCCTGGATCTTGAAGGTCTGCGAGGGGATGATGTACTTGCACGCGTAGAGGAACCTGCCGCGGAGGACCCCGATCCTCCAGTCGTATGTGCTCTGAACGTATTCCTGGGCCACGACCCAGTCGGACATCTTGAGGTAGCGCCGGGCGACCCGGATGAAGGCAGCCGGGTCTTCGACCCGCTCGACGCGGAGGGAAAAAGATGTCGAGGGCTCTTTCAGGACGAGGGGTGTCCCGAGGTCGTCCATGATGTCCCGGACACGGCTGGGATGGATATCTCCCTTTGAGAGAAAGAGTGTCCTTGGGATCGCGACACCTGCCCTCGCAAGGTGCATGTACATGTTCACCTTGTCGGAGCAGACCTGTATGGATTCGGGGTCGTCAATCACGGGGATTCCCGCAAACGCAGCCATCCTCGAGGCAACGTACGTGATGTTCATCGGGTCGGTCCGTGCCCGGATGAAGAGGGCATCCATCTGCGGGATCTTCCGGATGTCGACAGGGAAGATGAACTCGACGGAGTGCCCCATCTCCTCGGCAGCGTCCCGGCACCGTATCAGCGATGTCAGCTGGTCCGAGGAGGAGAGGGTCCTGCGGTCGACAAAGATACCGAGCCTGCTCATAGGAAGACCTGCCCAAAGATGCAAGCCTTGAGGAGTCGCCGTTCGGCTGGCTGGAGGCGGGAGTACCGTACCGGGCAGAGGGACGAGAGCACGGGGCCGCCGGGGCCGGAGAGGCAGACCAGCTCGACGAGCGGGATGCGGAAGCACTCCCAGACGCTTCCGGCCATCTCCTGCATGCCGGGAACGGGGGAAAGGACCTTTCCAAAGACGGAGACTGCGCGGGTCACCGCCATATCCGGGGAGATCGGCTGGGAACAGCAGGGGTACTTCCCGCCGTTGGTCACGTGCCTCACCTTCTCGCGGTCACGCGCATCCCCGGTGAGCACCTCGAAGTGCGAGGTGGAGGCAAAGTAGTTCAGCCCGTACACGATTGCCGGGGCAGGGGCACACGAGTGCATGATGGTATACGCGGCGACAGGTATCCCGCAGTGCCCTGCCCGCTCGAGGCAGACCGGGACGACGAAGGCGTCGAGCATCGACTGCGTATCAGGCGCAACGGCCTCTCCCGCAAGCTCGCGGGCAAGGATGGCATAGTACGTCTCGCTCTTGTACGAGTAGTTCTCGGAAACAAAGGTCGTATACCCGCCGTATCGGACGGTGTAGACGCGGTCGCGGGCGAGGTGGAACCCCCGGCGGTTCACCGCCGCTGCCGGTACTCCTCCCTGCTGTTCAGCCGGTGTCGCGATGCCGGGTGACACGCCGTTCATGGGATGCCCCTCCCCCTGCCCTGCAGCCCGGCTGGAAAGAATACGTTCTCTCCCGGCGATTGGTATGAAAAACAGGCAGGACTCACCCTATCATGGGGGTCATCATCGTTCTCGGTTTCCGGTTCTGACATGAAACCCACGGGCCATGCCACGAAGGACGGCCCATTTTCTGGTATGACTCAGTGGTTGCATGCCGACGGTTTAAAGTTTTGTGGTCATTCCGGGGATAAAACCCGCACATTGCACCAGAAAGGGAGTTTTTCTCCCCGGTTCCCACAGCGCGCTCCGGAGTGTCGGGGGGGTTTGGTCTCTCCTGCCAGGTTATCTCCATTCCCCGGAGATGGCGGGGGATCACCGTCCTTTGCGTTACCGGATCTCGATCCGTTCCCCCGTGACCAGATAGTGGACCTTCTCTGCTATCTTGCACGAGTGGTCAGCACACCGTTCCAGGTACCGGGCGACCATCAGGTAATTCGTGCATCGCGTGATTGTGCGGGGGTCCTCCATCATGTACGTGATCCCCTCGCGAAAGATGGTGTGGCGCAGTTTATCGACCACGTCGTCCCTCCCGTGGTGGTGTGCGATCAGGCCGAGGTCACCGGTCTCGTATGCATGCAGGGCATCGTCGATCATCGAGAGGACGAGCTTTGCCATGTGGGGCAGCGAGAGGGCGTTGACGAGGTCGTCGGGCCGGGTCTCACCGAGGGAGAGGACGACACCGGCGGTATCCTTGCCGTAGCGCCCGATCCGCTCGGCGGATGAGATGATCTTGAGGGCACAGGCGATCTCCCGCATGTCGCGGGCAACAGGCTGGTAGAGGGCAATCAGCCTGTATGCGTCTTCTTCGAGCGTGTCGTTTTGCCCGGAGAGCCGGACCTTCCTCTCTTTTACCTCACGTGCGAGTCCGGTGTCGTTTTCCTGCAGAGCCCGCATCGCGTCAGAAAGCATCTGTTCAGCAAAAAAACCCATCCCGAGGACTCCTGCCCTCATCCGTGCCAACTCGTCGTGGAACTTGTCCTTCATTGACCCACTCCCCCTATCCGAACCTTCCCGTGATGTAGTTCTCGGTCAGCTCATCGCGGGGACTCTCGAAGATCTGTGTCGTCCCGCCGAACTCGATCAGTCTCCCGAGGTACATGAACCCGGTGTAATCGCTCACCCGGGCTGCCTGCTGCATGTTATGCGTCACGATGATCACGCAGTACTGCTTCTTCAACTCGTCGATGAGCCCTTCCACTTTTGCCGTGGCAATCGGGTCGAGGGCAGAACAGGGCTCGTCCATCAGGATGACCTCGGGCTCGACGGCAAGTGTCCGCGCTATGCAGAGCCTCTGCTGCTGGCCTCCCGACAGGCTCAGTGCCGAACGGGACAGCCGGTCCCGGACCTCGTCCCAGAGCGCTGCACGCCGCAGGCTCTCCTCCACGATGGAATCGAGTGTGCGCCGGTCCCTGATACCGTGGACCCGCGGCCCGTAGGCAACGTTTTCGTAGATGGACTTGGGGAAAGGGTTTGGTTTCTGGAAGACCATGCCGATGCGCCGGCGCAGGCTGACGGGGTCGGACCCGTTGTCGTAGATGTTTTCGCCGTGGTACATGACTTTGCCCTCGATCCTGCACCCCGGCAGGATGTCGTTCATCCGGTTGAAACAGCGGATCAGGGTCGATTTCCCGCAGCCCGACGGCCCGATCAGGGCCGTGACCTTCCGGTCCGGGATTTCCATCGATACGTCCACGAGGGCACGGGTGTCCCCGTACCACAGGTTCAGCCTGTCTGTTGCAATGATTGTGTCAGGGCTCATGTCATCACCAGTGCGTGTTCTTCTGGTAGTGCGTGCGGATCCCTATCGCGATCGCGTAGAAGAGGATCACGAGGAGCAGCAGCACGACGGCAGTTGCGTACTTGTTCGCTTCGGCACCCGGAATGTTCGTTGCCAGGATGTACAGGTGGTAGGGGAGCGCCATGACCGGCGAGAACGGGGAATCCGGGAGAAACCGCTGGGAGAAGACGACCGCCGTGAAGAGGATCGGGGCAGTCTCCCCTGCAGCCCGCCCGATGGAGAGGATGGCGCCCGTGACGATCCCGGGCACGGCCGGCGGGATGACGACGCGGGATACCGTCTGCCACTGCGTTGCCCCGAGGGCAAGGCTCCCCTCGCGCAGGGAAACCGGCACGCCCTTGAGGGCCTCCTCCGTCGTCCGGATGACCGTGGGGAGTATCATGAGGCCGAGGGTGATCTGCCCCGCGATGAGGGAGACCCCGAATTTCAGGAAGAGGACGAGGAACGCGAATCCGAAAAGGCCGAAAACGATGGATGGTGTCCCGTTCAGGAGTTCCGTCCCTGTCCTGACGATCTTCGTGAGCCTCCCCTCCGCCCTGTACTCGGAGAGGTAGATCGCGGCACCGATGCCAAGCGGAAGGGCAAAGCCGATTGCACCTGCAACGAGGTACAGCGTCCCGACGATTGCCGGGAAGATACCCCCGCTGCGGCCGAGGTCACGGGGCGGTTCCGTGAGGAATTCAAAGGAGAGTGCCGGCAGTCCCTTGACGAGGATGTCCGAGAGGATGACGGCAAGGATGAGGAGGACGGTCGCCGTGGCGGCAGAAATGAAAAAAAATGCTATTTTCTGGGTGGTGCGGGGCGAAAGCCGCCGCCACGAGAGCGCGACGAGGGAGAACAGGAATACGCAGCCGGCGTAACCGGCGATCCCGGCAGCGGGAAGCCCGATGAGCGAGAGGACTGCCACCAGCAGGACCATTTTCGCTCTTTCCCGCATTTCGGGAGACAAGAGGGACGCCCTGCGGCTGCCCGGCACCGCATTCCCGCATGGTCTTCCCGGTGCATACTGTTCCCGCAACCGCCCGATGATCGTTGTCGCCACGAGATTGACGGCGAGCGTGATGACCAGGAGGACGACGGCGACACCGAAGAGTGCATGGTAATGCATGCTCCCCGTGGCAACTTCCCCCATCTCTATCCCGAGCGTCCCCGTCAGTGTCCGGACGGGGGAGAGGACGTTCCAGAGGGGTGAAGGCACGATGGCCGCGTTCCCGGTCACCATCAGGACAGCCATGGTCTCGCCGATTGCCCTGCCCATCCCGAGGATGACGGCAGCCGAGATGCCGGGGAGTGCCCCGGGCACGATGACCCGGGATATGGTCTGCCAGTGCGTTGCCCCGAGGGCAAGGCTCCCCTCCGAAAACTCCCGGGGCACGCACGACAGTGCATCCTCCGAGACGCTGATAATCGTCGGCAGGGCCATGATGCCGAGGATGATCGAGCCTGCAAGCCACGACTCGCCCGAGGGGACGCCGAACGTTGCGCGTATCCAGTCGGTGAGGACGATCAGCCCGAAAAACCCGTAGACGACGGAGGGTATCCCTGCGAGGAGCTCGATGGCAGGTTTCACGACGGCACGGACTGCAGGGGGCGCAAGCCGGGCGACGCAGATGGCACACGCGATACCGGGGGGCACCGCGATTGCCATTGCGCCGAGGGTCACGCAGAGCGTGCCTGCAACGAGCGGGACGATGCCGAATTTTTCAACGGGATACCCTGTCGGGTTCCATTCCGTGCCGAGGAGGAAGCTGGTTATCCCCGTTTCGGAGAGAACGGGATAGCCGTCCCGGATCAGGAACGCGAGGATGAAGAAGATCGTGACTATGGCAATGCCTGCACAGGATAGGAGGATGAGCCTGATGAGGGTCTCCCCTGTCCTGGCCGGGATCAGTCGTCCTTGTTTTGCCTGCCGGGGGAGGGGCAGTGTCATGGGGCTTTCCGGGAAAAAGGGGGTTTTTCGTCAGGATCAGGCCTGACCCAGCGGGACGAAACCTTCTTTCTCCAGGATCTTCTGGCCTTCTGGTCCGAGCAGGAATGTGATGTAGTCCTTTGCAAGGCCCGCGGGCTCTCCCTTCGTGACCAGGATGAGCGGCCGGGAGATCGGGTATTTCCTGTCGAGCACCGTCCGGACGGATGGTTCGATCGGGGTTCCATCCACGAGGATCGGGACTGCCCTGACCGTTCCGTCGATGTATCCCAGCCCCACGTACCCGATGGCGCCCGGTGTCTGGGCAACCGTCTGTTTCACTGCACCGTTTGAGTTCTTCTCGAGCTGTCCTGCCACGAAGTCTTCCTTGTTCATCACCTTCTCGTGGAAGAATTCGCGTGTGCCGGACGCACTGTCCCTGCCTGCCACGACGATGGCCATGTCAGGACCGCCGAGGTCCTTCCAGTTCGTGTATTTCCCCTGGTAGACCCCCTTGACCTGCTCCAGGGTGAGGGCCCCGACCGTGTTTGACGGGTGCACGATCAGCGCTATCCCGTCGTTGCCGATGACCGTGCTGACGAGACCGGGGTAACGGGTCTTCTCCTCGGCCTTGAGGTCACGCGAGGACATCCCGATCGAGGCAGTCCCTTCCCCTGCAGCCTGGATGCCAACGCTCGAACCCCCGCCGATCACCATGATCTCGGCGTTTGCATGGGTGTTCATGTAGGCGTCTGCAGCAGCCTGGGCGACGGGGAGGACCGTCGTCGATCCCGAGAGCGTCATGGACTCGCGGGTCTTGCCCGGGGAAGTCGTGGTCGGAGGCTGTGAGCCGGCCTGCTGCGTGCAACCGCAGGCAAGGAGCGCCATCACGAGGATAAGCGCCAAAAGTGTGGCAATGGATGCCGGGTTCCGCATACCGTTCATTCTGGTTCAAAAAAGGAAGGGTGACCATCAGATATGGTATTTCCCGAAGGAAAATATAGTAGTCTCCGTATAATATGTATCAATATAGAGAAACAAGGGAGCCGCGGGAAGCATCCGGACCGGGTCATCCGGGAGATGTACCTGCAGCAGTGATCACCATCCCATGCAGGGTGACCGCTGGGGACGTGTCCTGCCACCGGGGCCAAGCTATAAGAACGGGGCACGGGATACAGACAGCAGGGAGGCACCGATGGGAGGAGACAACCTCGTCGAGGTAACGGACAGCACATTTGAAAAGACAGTCGAAAAGAGCAGTCTTCCGGTTCTTGTCATGTTCTACAGCCCGACATGCGTCCATTGCAGGGCAATGGAACCCCACGTCCGGGAATACGCGGAGGTCTTTGCAGGGCGTGTCCTCTTTGCCCGCCTCGATGTCATTGCCGGCCAGTGGACAGCCGAGCGGTACGGCGTCCGGAGCACTCCGACGTTCAAGTTCTTCTGCAGCGGGAGGCCGATATCAGAACTCGTGGGTGCTGTGTATCCCGCACTCCTCAAAAGGATGGTCGAGGACGGCCTGCAGAACGGGAAGGAGTGCGTGACGCACTCGACGGCAGTCAACTACGACATCACAGGGTACGCCTGATTCCCGGCGGGCGCCCCTCTCCCCTGCGCGTGGTGCGGGGGGACTCGCGGCCCCGGTTGGTAAAGGAAGCCCTCCTGTCCCATCCGTTCACCGGCATCTCAACAGGTATAAATATAGCCGATCCCATATTGTTGTTATTAAAATGACAACAATAAACCGGAAGGCACTACCTCTCTTCTGCATCATCCTCACTGCAGGACTCATCCTTGGTCCTGTCCAGGCAGCAGAAAAATACCTTGGCGAGAGTCCGGACCTTGCGGTCTCCATCGCGGGTGCAAACGAGTACTACCCGGGAAAAGAGGTGACGATTTCTGTTCTTGTCGAGAACCGTGCCACCCCGGGGACTAAGATCATCGCGCCGGGACAGGACCAGTGGCCGGACCGTCCCACCACCGCGAAGCTCGTCAGGGTTGCACTCCTTCCGGGCGATGCCCCTGTCATCATCAGGACCGATCCGCAGATGATCGGGGACCTGCCTCTGGGTTCGAGCAGGAGCGTCCCGTTCCAGGTCAAGATACCCGAAGGGGCAAGGGGTGGGACATATACGCTTCCTGTCGATCTCCAGTATACCTCCATCTCCTTTGCCGAGCAGGTCGGCACTGACACCCAGATCCTCCATTACAAGGATGCCAATATCACCCGGTCTGTCGAGGTGAAGGTCAGGCCCCGGCTGGTATTTACGGTGACGAACGTGACGGGGGCAGAAATCTCTTCCGGGCAGGAAGGGGAACTTGCGGTGACGATCAGGAATAACGGCACGTTCAAGGGCAGGGATGCGACGGTCCGGATAATCCGCCATGACGGGAGCCCCGTCATACCCGTGGAGGGAAGCGCTTACATCGGGGATTTTGCGCCCGGGGACTCTTTTTCAACGACGTTCCGCGTCCGTGTCCCTGATGATGCGCAGGGGACCACGTACCCCCTCGACCTCGTCATCCGGTACCGGGATGACGAGGATGACCTCGTTGACTCTGACAGGGAGACGATCGGAGTCCCGGTTCATGGCAGGGCAGAATTCTCGATCGAGCCTGCAGAGGTGACCATCCCGCGGGGACTGTCACGTGACATTGCGCTCACCATCAGGAACACGGGGCCCGTGACCCTCCGGAGTGCACAGGCCAGGGTGAAGGTCATTGAGCCCTTCTCCTCATCGAAATATACAGCCGCCCTCGGGGACCTTGCTCCCGGTGAGGAGGCCACCGTCACCGTCTCCCTTGCCGTGGACAAGTCAGCGACAAGGAAGGTCTACGGGCTGGACACGGAGATCCAGTACAGGGACGCACTCGATAACATCGTTGTCACGTCCCCGTCCACGCTGCGGATTGCCGTGGTGGACAGGAACATCATCGAATCGGTCACGACGAACCCTGTCTCCATCAGCATCATCGTTGCCGTCATCCTTGGTGCAGTCTACTTTTACTACAGGCGGAAAAAGGGTGAATAAGAAAGATTCTTCACTTTTTTGACCGGGTCGCAGGAATTGAACGGGGGGACTCCCCGCCCCCGCACCCCCCAAAATACGTCCCGCCAGCGGTGTCAGGACTCAATTTCGGTAAATAGCGACATTTTTTCTTCGGACTACCTGATTCGAAACTGCACGAGGTTAATAAAGAGTACTCGTGCCCTGCATCCGCTCGAAATGACGGAGAAAAAAAAAGGTCTTGTGCCACTGTCCTCAACCGGTGATGGCGGTTGAAAGCCCTGGCCGTCTGTGGAAAGGCAGAAAAAAAGGGAAAAAGCGGTTACCAGCTCTCTGCAAATGCAGTGTTCACGTAGATGTCTTCGAGCCGGGCCTTGTGCCCCCGCTCCATGTTTGCGAGCTCAAGGAACATCTTCTTTTGTTGCGCGTCCTCGCTGTTGTTTGCAAGGGCGGTGTACATCTGCATGGCCTCGAGTTCCTTCTTGATCGCCACGACGAGGCCATCGACCGGCTTCATGTCAGGCTTGAGATCCGGTGTCTTGATGTTGTCCCCGACCTTGTAGTCCTTGGTTGCCGAGAACTTGAGTGCCTTGACGTCCTTGGAAAGGAGTCCCTGCAGGAATTCGCGGTGCTTTGTCTCCTCGCCCGCAAGCTCGTTGAAGAGCTTCTTGAGGTTGGCATCCTTTACCTTGTCTGAAACCGTCTTATAAAAGGTATATGCCTCGACTTCACGGTTGATAGCATTAGAAATGATCTTCTTGTAGTCTTCAGGAGTCATCGATATTCCTCCGTGTCGTTACTATGATCCTCATTATTTAAATAGAAATTGTTCCCGCCTCTCAGTGCGTAACGCCATTATATCGGGGGGAACCGTGTTGCCCGATGGGTGGGATGATGCACGGGAAGTATGCCGGGTACATGCCCTGCCCTTTGGCGACTGACCAGGAAATCTGCCGGAGTCCTGTCGCCCGTTTTCCATGAAATGCTGTTTTTCAGGTTTTTAAATCAAAAAAAGCACAGGTTTTTGACCACGGGAGGAAAGCACGACCGGCATGTGACGGGTCAGAAAGTCGGAAGGCTTATACAATCAGTTTCCCAAGTGCCTCGTGTCGGATGAGCAGAAGGATCCCTTTTCACTGAACATGGAATTCCGGGAGTAATGTGATTTGTCATGAGAATAATGCAATCTCCGTTCACCGTCGGAAGACGTGGCACCGCATATGGAAAACAGGCCGGGGACTGCGGGCATGTGAACCCCCATGGGTTTTCCCCGCTTGCATTCCTTCTGCTCGTATCCCTGCTTGGCGCATTCCTTTTTTTGCCGGCAACTGCAGCACAGGGATGGATGTTCCGGGCAGACCCGGCCCATACCGGGGCATACGAGGACACGGGTTGCCTGCCAACAGACAATGTCATCTGGACGTATCAGACCCTGGGTTCAGTCACGTCGAGTCCGGCGGTGGTGGATGGCGTTGTATACGTGGGGAGCAGCGACAGATCTGTGTATGCGTTGAACGCGGATGACGGAACGAAATTGTGGAGCGCGTACACGAACGGCGAGGTCACGTCGAGTCCGGCGGTGGTGGATGGCGTTGTGTACGTGGGGAGTAATGACTGGCAGGTCTACGCGTTCGATGCCACGACGGGAACGAAGTTATGGAGCGCGTACACGAACGGCGAGGTCACGTCGAGCCCGGCGGTGGTGGGTGGCGTTGTGTATATCGGGAGCAACGATCGGCAGGTCTACGCGTTCGACGCCACGACGGGAACGAAGTTATGGAGCGCGTACACGAACGGCGAGGTCACGTCGAGTCCGGCGGTGGTGGATGGCGTTGTGTATGTCGGGAGCAAAGATCGGCAGGTCTACGCGTTCGATGCCACGACGGGAACGAAGTTATGGAGCGCGTACACGAACGGCGAGGTCACGTCGAGCCCGGCGGTGGTGGGTGGCGTTGTGTACGTGGGGAGTAATGACTGGCAGGTCTACGCGTTCAATGCCACGACGGGAACGAAGTTATGGAGCGCGTACACGAACGGCGAGGTCACGTCGAGTCCGGCGGTGGTGGGTGGCGTTGTGTATGTCGGGAGCAAAGATCGGCAGGTCTACGCGTTTGACGCCACGACGGGAACGAAGTTATGGAGCGCGTACACGAACGGCGGGGTCACGTCGAGTCCGGCGGTGGTGGGTGGCGTTGTGTATGTCGGGAGCAACGATCGGCAGGTCTACGCGTTTGACGCCACGACGGGAACGAAATTGTGGAGCACGTACACGAACGGCGGCGTCACGTCGAGTCCGGCGGTGGTGGATGGTGCTCTCTACGTGGGGAGTAACGACAAAAGGGTCTATTCCCTTGGCTCCAGCGTACCCGTCCCCTCGTTTACCGCATCCCCGGCAAGCGGGCCGTACCCCCTGACCGTAACCTTTACCGACACCTCCCAGGGGAACATTACAGGCTGGCACTGGGACTTCGGGGACGGGAGTTCGAGCACCCTCCGGAACCCGGTGCATACCTATCCCGGTCCCGGGACGTATGCGGTCAACCTGACGGTTACAGGACCGAGAGGGACGCGAAGCCTCGTTGTGCCGGCCGCAATCCAGGTCACCTTTGACTTTACCGGGACCCCGCGAAACGGACAATCTCCCCTGACTGTCACATTCTCCGACACCCTCCCGGCAGACACCACGGGCAGGAACTGGGATTTCGGGGACGGACAGACGGGCACCGGGAAGAACCCCGTCCACACCTATACCACACCTGGATCCTTCACCGTCACGCTGAATGCGACCGGTCCCGGGTGGACAGCAACGCTTGTCAAGAAGGATTACATCGGAGTGAGCATCATCCCCGATCCCACGGTTCGCTGGAAAGTCCGGACCGGAACCACGTCGATTGGTTCGCCCCCTGTTCTGTACAACGGTGTTGCCTATGTTGACGGGGGAACGACTCTCTTTGCGGTTGATACGCGGACAGGGACGGAACGCTGGCGTTTTGCGACCGGTGCGGAATGTTCCATTTCAGAAGTCTACGGAGGAGTGGTCTATGTAAGGGCCGGGACAACCCTGTATGCTCTCGATGCACAAAGCGGTTCGGAAAAATGGAGGTTTGATGCCCCTGAAAAGATCGGCCAGCCGTCCCGGTACATGGGGGTTATCTGCTTCAACTCGGGGAATTCGGTCTATGGTATTGACATAAACACAGGATCCGAGAAATGGCGGGTCACAAAGGACGATCCCTTTACCGAGGTGACCATCGGGGAAGGCATTGTATCAGGCGATCTTTACGCAGGGAGCGGAAAGACACTCTATGCAATCCAGACGCATACCGGTAAGGAGCGGTGGCACAAGGAGTATAAGAATGAGGTCCGGTTAAAGCCGGTGGTGTCAGCCAACCTGGTTATTTTTTGCACGAACGCCAAAACATCTCAGTATGTCTGGGATGAGTTCTGGACGTTCCATGCAGTGGGGATGATGGATGGCAAAGAACTCTGGGCCGTCGGACCCTATAGTTATTCCGTCGGATCTCTCCAAATCACTGACGGAACTTTCCTGTTTATAAACAATTTTAGATATCATCCAGGGATTCATGCCGTAGACCTCACGACCGGCAGGGAACTCTGGTCCTATTCCGCTGGTGACAGATATGATGCTGCGAAATACATCGTGTCAGGAGATACGGTACTTTCCTGTTTTGGGGACCACGAAGAAATATGCAGTACTTACTACTGTAAAAGTCGGGATACCTGGACACTCGTGTCGCTGGATACAAAGACAGGAAAGAAGACCTGGGAAAAGGATCTCGATTATACAGTGGTAATAGGTCTCCCTGTTATAGCCCATGGTAATGCCTATATTGGTCATACAAAGACTTCCAAGGGCAATCTCATGGTGGTGAGCATGAATAATGGCACCACCCTGTGGGATTCACAGGTGGGAGAGGGCGATCTTGGATGGCCGGTGTTCTCCAACGGTGTGGTCTATGCAAAAGGGTCAGACGGATACTTCTACGCGGTCGGAAACCCGCTTTCCATCTCCGCGACACCAACTACCGGCATGTCACCCCTGACCGTGTCATTCCGGGATACGACGCCCCAAAAGACATCTGCGTGGTTATGGGATTTCGGTGACGGGACCACAAGTTCCGGGCAAAACCCGGTGCATACCTATACCCTGCCCGGCACCTATACCGTCACGTTCACGGCATCGGATGCATCAGGGATCGTCAGTTACCAGAAAGAAAATTACATCAGGGTGATGACAAACCTCTCGGTGACACGCATTGATCCTGTCAACGGAATCAAAAACTCGACCATCCCGATCACCATCACGGGCGGCAACTTCACGGGAGCGATGACGGCAAATTTCATCAGGGGGGCAATTGTTATCCCGGTCACTGATGTCACCGTGGTGGACAGCGCAACCATCTCGGGCACGCTTGTGATTCCTGGCGGTGCACCAAACGGCCTCTACGATCTCTGCATCACCAGACCATCTGATGGAAATAGTGTCAAAGTCCCGGAGGCGTTCATGGTCCTCCAGTACCCTGCTCCCACCCTCATCTCGATTGATCCCGCCTCCACGAAAACCGGTTCCCTGCAGAAGTTCACCCTTGCCGGCAGCAATTTCCAGATCGGCGCGACGGTCGTCTTTACGAATCCGGCAGGGAGCAGACTGACGACCACCGCGGTTACGAACAGCTCGTCCGAGATCATCCTGACCACCACGTTCCCGGAAAACGGGACCGGCTGGTGGAATGTCACGGTTACCAATCCCGATGGCGGGACGGCAACGCTCTCCCATGCACTCGAAGTGACGCCGTCCAACGCAGACGTCCCGCCACCCGCTATCAGTTCTGTCAGCCCTGCAAAGGGGACAGCCGGGACGTCGGTTGCGCTATCGATCGTGGGGTCAGGCTTTACCCGCGGGTCGTCGGTGAAACTGTGCAGGGGAGCGGTTGAACTGCCAGGCAGCCAGGTCGTTGTCATGAAGCCAACGGCGATGCGTACCACGGTCAGGATCCCTGGCAACGCAGTCCCCGGGCTGTACGACGTCGTGGTCACCAGCCCGGAGGGACAGGCAGGGATGCTTTCGGGCGCGGTCACAATCGTGAACAGGAATTCCCCCCTGCTCTCCGGGATAACGCCAGGGACCATGACTGCCGGAACCACCACGGCTTTTTCGCTCACCGGAGACCGCTTCCGTGAGGGTGCCGTGGTGGTCTTTTCCAATGCCATGGGCGCGGTCATGATGGCTGATATTACCAGCGTCACGGACAGAAAGATCACAGGAACGCTCAGCATTCCGGAGGGAGCGGAAACGGGACCATGGAGTGTTTCGGTCACGAATCCCGACGGTGGCACCGCCCGGATTTCCGATGCCGTGACAATTAAAACCCCGTCGGGCGATGGCGGGACCGGGCCTGCTGTCATCTCCGTGAAACCTGAGAGCGGTTCGGCAGGAAAGACCGTCGGCTTGATCATCACGGGCAGCAATTTTTCGAAGGGTTCTTCGGTCAGCATCCGCGACGGTGTATCGGAGATTATGGCGTCCAGGGTACTGACAATGGATACAACCAAGATGTTTGCAATCCTGAAGATCCCTGCCAACGCAACACCCGGTGCCTATGACCTCGTGATCACTGAGAGCCAGGGCAGGTCAGGGACACTCCCCTCCGGTTTTTCGGTCATCTGAAGGGGACAGGACCCCTTCTTCTCCTTCCCCTTTCTGGCATCGGGGTTGGTAATTTTATAAATCCGGGAGAAGAACATTCCCCATGGGCACGCCGGAAGAAAATGTGCAGGATGCCTGCTCCCGGGACGAAAAACCCCTTGTGCGTGGCATCCCCTATGCCAGCGACATCTATCGCCGCTGGGAAAAGATATACAATGACATAAAACAGATCGCGGCCGGGGGTGTCCGGGGGACAACGATCGAAGCATTGTATGAAAACACGAGGGGACCCCGCGAGGTTCCACCCGGTCATCCGCTGCCGGTCGTCGGTTTTTCCTGCATGACCCGGGAGCCGGCCGACGACGAGATCCCCGGGCTCGTCGATGAGGCAATCAGGCAGGTGCTCGGGCCCCGGGGCCTGTCTGCACTCATCAAAAAGGGAGACCGGGTCGTGATCAAGGTCAACATCGTCGGTCCCAGCCATGGACTGCCCGGTGAGAAGGGCCGGGGGATCGTGTCGGACCCGCGGATCGTGAGGTACGTTGCGGGGAAAGTGCGGGAGATCATCGGTTTTGGGGGAACGGCAGACCTGAAGGTGGTGGATGCCACGTTTTCGCCGGAGAAGGACCCTTCGGACAGGAACAACCCCATGAGCTTCCACTATGCCCGCCTGCAGCGGAGCGGGGGCACATCGGTCCATGAGAACGATATCTGCTACGATTACGATGCCGACGGCGTGCTCGATGGAGGGTCAGGGGCAACCCTCGTCAACCTCGACTCGGTCCCCCATTCGGAGCGGTTCCTGACCGTTGTCGATGAACCGATCCGGGGAAGGTGCGAGGTATGGCTCCCGAAGTTCCTCAGGACGAGGGAACAGGCACAGGGAGACCCTGACTATTGCGATGTGTACATCGGGATACCGGTGTTCAAAAGCCACGGGTTCTGCGGCATGACGGGTGCTCTCAAGCTCCACTGGGGCACGATGCTTGGGGCACTCGAGAAACAGGAGCATGCCGGGTACGGGTTTGGCACGGGCGATATCCGCCTCTTTCTCGATTACCTGTGTGCGATGAACCGTGCACGCGGGTTCGACCTCGTGATCATGGACGCCCTCACCGGGAACCGGGCCGGTCCGATGAACAATTCGGACAATCCCGATGCCCGGACCGATTTCATCCTGGTGAACGCGATCCTCTGTTCCCGGGATTCGGTAGCCATCGACACCGTCGAGACGCTTCTTGGCGGTTTCCGGCCGGACTCGGTCCCCCTCCCCGAAGCGGCATTCCGCGACGGGATCGGCATCAACAGGCCGGCATACATCGACCTCAAGGGATTCGACGCTTTTTTCCGTCACAAGAGATGGCTGCGGGAGACCTATCCCGGATGCGGTCCCGGGAGCTATCCGCTGCAGTCCGGCATAGGGAATGCAAAGACTCACGAAGATCTCAATGCGCCGGAGAACGTTTCGGTCACCTGCCGGAAGGATGGCGACGTTTTCATGTTCGATTACACGGCATCGGAGCCTGCTCCCTGCAACCATGCACTCGCGAGGATCGATCTCCTCGTGAACGGGACTGTCGTCAAGCGTCTCTTCGAAAACCTCACCGGTGGAAGCGTCCCGGTTGACCTCGGGGAGTTTTGCAACCAGGTTGTCCGCTACCGGATCGCCGCATGGGACATGGCACTCAACTGCACGCTGTCGGAAGAGAAGGAACTGATGGTGGCATAGACCCTTCGTGGAAGGACAGGAGTCCGTTGTCCTGCAATGCCATGGACCACCCGATGGGGAAAAAGGAGGATAATACCCCTCCCAACCCATGCCGGTATCCGGGGATCCCCGGCAACGGGCTCCTCGTTGTGATCGGGATGGGGAAAGGATAAAGAGGTGCACCTTCTCCCAGGCGCGGATTCTTGGCGAAAAAAAGGTTTTACTTGAAGATATCAAAGATCTGGTCGCTTCCCGTCGCGGCAAGCCTGGCGCGCTCCTCGCGTTCCTCGACGAGGGCGAGCAGCGGGAGCTTCATGTCGACACCCGGAACGTGCCCGAACATCTTTTCGAGCTCCACCTGCTGGGCGTGCATGAAGAGCGCGTTCGGGATGTCCATGGCGCAGAGCTCCTGGCACTGTCCGCAGTTGACGCAGGAGTCGGCGATGTGGGCGAACCGGATCAGGTGGAACATGAAGCTCGGGGGAACCTGCCCGGGGTTTACGAGGTACGGCTTCTTCGTGCTGCACTCGACGCAGTAGCAGATCGGGCAGTTCTCGATGCACTGGTAGCACTTGATGCACCGGGATGTTTCCCTGACGATCTTCTGGAGCCGTTCCCTGCCGGTTCCAAGCGATGCAAAGTCCTTCTCGCGCCACTTGTCGCCGAGCTTCAGCATGGCGCCCTCGACCTTCTTGCGCATCTCGATGCCCTTCGGGTCGGCGGGTTCGGTCTTGATCGCACCTGCCTTGACGGCCTGGTCGAGGATGTTGGCACCCTTCTCGCTGCAGACCTCGACGAACGTGGCCTTGCCGGCCTTGTCGCCGATGACTCCCCAGTTCCCGCATGCGAGATCTGCCTGGCGGGGGACCTTCATCTTGCAGCGGCGGCAGTTGGACCTGCGGCCGTAACCCTCGTCTTCCAGGTCATCGATCTTGATGCCCTTGTGGCCGCCCTCGTACTCGATGATGAACTGGCCCTTGTCAATCTCTTCCTTCGTGACCGTGTCCGGGTCGACGCCGAACTTCTCCTTTATCATCTTCCGGGCCATGACAGGGCTGACTGTCCCCCCGCAGTTGACGCCGATCATCACGATGTTGTCGAGGTTGACCTGCTGGCGCTTGGCAAGCTCGTACAGTCCCATCGCGTCGCAGCCCTTGACTGTCATCGCGATCTTCTTGTTGCCCGCACCATCGAGGTACTTCTTGACGATCTTGGAGAGCAGGAGCGTCCCGCAGTGGAGCGACCCCGCGGTCTCGTCGATCCCGGCCGGGTCCGTGACGAGGGTGGGGACAGCATCATAGATGTCCTGGCCCCTCTTCACCGCGAGGACCGCGTCCACGATCTTCTTCTCGAGCATGAACTTCAGGAGGCCTGAGACGGCACCGCCGCACTCTGCCTTCTTGGCAAGGTTTGCGTCCGCAGTCCACGCGTAGAACATGTCACCTTTCTTGGACATCTAGTTCCCCCCCTCAATCTTCTCGATCTTCACAGCACAGGCCTTGAACTCCGGGATCTTGGCGATGGGGTCGAGTGCGTTGTTGGTCAGGACGTTTGCGGCGCATTCCCTGTAGTGGAACGGCATGAAAGTGACACCCTTCATGATATCGGGGGTGACCCGTGCGGGGACGTTGACGGACCCGCGGCGCGTTGTCGCCTTGACCATCTCGCCGTTCCTGATACCGAGTGCCTTGGCGTCCTCGGGATTGATCTCGATCCATCCGGTCGGTTCCTCGGCCTCGAGGGAGTGTGACCGGCGGGTCATGGTCCCGGTGTGCCACTGCCAGAGGCACCGGCCGGTCGTGAGCACGAACGGGTACTCGGCGTCCGGGACCTCGGCGGGCGGCTTGTACGGGACGGCGAAGAACTGGCCGAGCCCGTCGGGGTGAGCGAACTTCTCGCGGTGGAGGATCGGTGTTCCCGGGTGGTCGGGAGTCGGGCATGGCCAGTGGGCCGCCTCGGGTTTCTGGAGGCGGGCATAACTCATCCCGGCATACGATGGCGTGACCTTCCGGATCTCCTCGAAGATCTCCTCGGCACTATTCCAGGCAAACTGCTTGCCGTATCCCATCCGGGTCGCGATCTCCTTGATGATGACCCAGTCGAGTTTCGCCTCGCCGGGCGGGTTCTGGGCCTTCCTCCACATCTGGACACGGCGTTCGGTCGACGTCTGGGTCCCGTCCTTCTCGGCGTAACAGCATGCCGGCAGGACAACGTGGGCAAGTTCTGCCGTCTCGGTCATGAAGATGTCCTGGACCACGAGGAACTCCAGGTTCTTGAGTGCCTTCTCCACGTGGTGGAGGTCAGGGTCCGAGATCATCGGGTTCTCGCCCATGATGTACATGCACTTGAGTTCGCCGGGCTTGTCGACGAGCACGTCCATCATGACCGTGACCTCATACCCGTTCTTCGGCTCGCAGATACCGTCCGGGAACCCCCAGGCGTCGGCGAACTTCTTGTGGGCCGCCTCGTCGATCACCTTCTGGTAGGCGGTGAACACGACGGGCAGGCACCCCATGTCGCAGGCGCCCTGCACGTTGTTCTGGCCACGCAGAGCATTGACACCCGTCCCGGGCCGGCCGAGGTTGCCGGTCAGCATCTGGAGGTTTGCAATCGACCGGACGTTGTCTACACCTGTCGTGTGCTGCGTGATCCCCATCGAGTACAGGATGCAGGCAGACTCTGCCTTGGCAAACCACTCGGCACAGGTCTTGAGCTGGGCGACCGGGATGCCCGAGATCTTCGAGACGTTCTCGAGCGAGTACTCCGGTTTCATGACCTCTTCTTTGAGCTTGTCGAAGTCCTTCGTCCGGTTCTTGATGAACTCCTTGTCCTCCCAGCCGTTCTTCAGGATCTCCTGCATCAGGCCGT
>JGI11944J13513_1001191_pt1 | contig 21740 bp, 22 predicted proteins | sample TerdegcoTASludge_FD_13513 | JGI IMG/M metagenome (IMG submission 13513) | reverse complement strand
GTTGAACAGGCAGTGTAAAAGCCAACAAAATCTTTATATGGATCTCTTGCAACATTTACAGTTTCAACTCCAGTACAAATTCCAGAATTTACAAATTCAGTAATCTCCTGTGGTAATAAAACTCCATCAAGATTTTTTTCTTTATGATACCAACCAAGTCCAGGGAAATCAGAGAAGGGGAGACCAAAACCATCTATGTTTGTTGATTCAGTTAAATCAGCTGAAAGAGCAAGAAATAGAGGCCTTCCGTATTTTTTTGTTGTATAAGCATTTATCCATGCTCCCCATTTTCTAAATGCTGCTCTGTTCGGTTGTTGCTCATGTGGTTTTGCATAAAGTTCGGGTGGATAATTTTTATAATCATAAAGAACTTCATCATTGAGAGGGTTATTATCCCTATCTATTTTTATATTTTTAATCTCTTCTGGAACAGTTTCAGCTATTTCAAGGAGTCTATCTGCTAAAAATCTCATAACTTCTTTATTCTCTCTTAAAACTGAAACAACAACATCAATATTTTTTTCAAATTGTTCCATCCTCTCTTCATAGGTTGCAGGGGCTGGTTCCTTAAAACCTTCAAATTTTACATTATATTTTTCCTGAAATGGCTCTTTTGTTTGCCAGAAAATTTCTGAATTCATAGGATGTGGTGCACCATGTGATTTGTTATCATATTTCAAATAATCTCTTCCTTTTCTTGTTTTAAAATATGCTATGTTTGGAATATTTTTCTGTATATCAGTAAAAAGTGAGTTAACAACATCAAAAACATCTGGAAAATCATTCCCTTTTATTGTTCCAACAACTCTCCAATTGTGAGAACCAAACCATTCATTTGGTGTATTTGGAACTGTTTCAGTAAGCGGATGATCATCAATGCCAAAATTGTTCCAATCAATTAAGAAAAATAGATTATCAAGACCAAGAGCCCATGCTGAATTCATTGTTTCATGAGCACCACCTGGTGTTAAACCAGCATCTCCTTCAAAAACTACAACCTTCACATCATTTAGACCCATTCTCTTTAAAGCAAATGCCTCTCCGACACTTGCAGTTATTCCATGACCAGATGGACCTGTGTTGAATTTTAATAGTAAAGTTTTTCCACCCATCTCAGCATGTCCAGGAAGTCCACCTCTTCTTCTAAAATTCAGTAAATCTTTTGGATAAAGAGTCGATTCTGGTTTTTTTGGAAGATACCTCTCATCTTTCGTCTCTTCATACCTTAATCTCATCGCTTCATTAAAAACTGCAAGTGTTGAATAAACAAGGGGAATAGTGTGACCCGCTGCAAGTATTATCCTATCATTGAATGTTTTTGCTGGATCTCTTAAATCATATCTAACATATCCAGATAAAAGAGATGATAGAAACATATGAACTTTAGACCTTGAACCTCCTGGATGTCCACTCTGTCTATAGTTAAGCATAAGATCGATAAATTGGTCAACTAAATCTTTAATGACTTCTAACTTTTCAACATCATTAGGTTTTAATTTTTCCATTATAAACTCCTTTAAAAAAATTATTTGACTATTTTTGTTTAAAATTTTTTTTTAATTATAATATTGACTCTTTTATTCTTTTTTTTCATTAATCTATTTGTTATATCTTATCAATTGCCAAGATACTCTCCTATTGCTTTTGCTTGTAGAAATAGAAGAAGGTGATCTGGACTTCCTGTCTTAGAATCAGTCCCAGACATATTAAAACCCCCAAATGGATGAGCGCCAACCATTGCTCCTGTACATTTCCTATTTATATAAAGATTACCACAGTGAAGTTCCTTCTTTGCGATATTTATCTTCTCTCTATCTTTAGTGTAAATTGATCCAGTAAGACCATATTCAGTATCATTAAATAATTTAACTGCTTCTTCAAAATTTTTATACTTTAAAACAGCGACAACTGGACCAAAAATCTCTTCTCTCCAGACTCTACTATTTGTGTCATTAAGTTCAATTATAGTTGGCTTTATAAAATATCCATCTTTATTTTCATCTGGTTCACCACCAGCAAGAATTTTTCCATCTTTTTTGCCAATTTCAATATAATTTAAAACTTTCTTATATGCAGTTTCATTTATAACAGGTCCAAGATAATTTTCATAATATTTTGTTTGACCTATTTTTGTATTTTTTGTTTTTTCTACAAATTTATTTAAAAATTCATCATAAATTTTCTCATGAAGAAGTAATCTTGAAAGAGCTGAACATTTTTGTCCTTGGAAACCGAACGCTGATGCATAACATCCATCAACAGCAATATTAATATTAGCATCATCTTCAACAATTATTGCATTTTTACCTCCCATTTCAGCAACTACTCTTTTTATCCATATTTGGCCTTCTCTGTGTTTCCCTGCTTCTTCAACGATTTCTAAACCGACATCTTTTGAACCAGTGAAAGAGATAAATCTTGTTTTTGGATGTTTTACAAGATAATCTCCAACAACTGGTCCAGGACCAGTAACGAGATTAACTACTCCATCTGGAAGTCCAATCTCTTCAAGAACTTCCATGAATTTTGTTGCAATATATGCAGCATCGCTTGCTGGTTTTAAAACAACTGTATTACCTGTCACAATTGAAGATGTTGTCATTCCGACAAGAATTGCAAGTGGAAAGTTCCATGGAGGAATAACAGCTCCAGCACCAAGAGGTATATAAACCAGTTCATCTTTCTCATTATCAAAAGTTGGCATATCAAAAACTTTTCCATATTTTAAAGAATCAGCACCATAATATTCACAAAAATCTATCGCTTCAGCAACATCAGCATCTGCTTCAAGCCAGTTTTTTCCAGTTTCAAAAACAAGGTAACTATCAAATTCTAATCTTTTTCTTCTTATTGTTTCTGCTATTTTAAAAAGGTATTCTGCTCTTTTTTCTTGACTGACATTTTTCCATGTTTTAAAAGCTTCCCATGCAGTGTTTAACGCTAAATCTCCAGTTTTTTCATCGCCTTTTTGAAAAATACCAATTACTTGATCTTTTTTTGATGGATTTATTGATAAAAATTTCTCTGCTAATTTAATTCTTTTACCGCCAATAACAATATCATGTTCTTTACCAAAATCTTTCTCGACATTTTCAAGTACTTTTTCCATTTCTTTTCTTTTTTCTTCATTTTTAAAATCTGTGTAAACCTCATTTTTAAACTCTTTCATCTTACCCTCCTAAAAGATAAATACTTCTGAAATAAATTTTATCAAATTAATCCATAAAATAAAAATATTTTATAAAACCAAACAATCTAAAAATTAAAATCATTTTAAAATTTATCTTCTGATTTAATTGTTAATACTTTTACCTTTGTAAAATTAAACTAAAATGTAATTAAAGTTGAAAAAATATTGTTTAAATTATATACTTTTAATGTATGTTTTCTGTTTTTATTGATGAATCTGGAGATTTTGGATTTAAAAATAAGAAAGGAACATCAAAATTTTTTATTATAGGTGCAGCTATTATTAAAGAACAATTTGTGTCTGATATTCGAAGAACTATAAAAAAAATAAGAAATAAGTTAAGGAAAAATAAAAAGAAAAAATTGCAAGAGATAAAATTTTCTAACTCAAGTTATAAAATTAAAAAGTTAATGATTAATAATTTTATGAAACATGAATTGGGATATTACTTTATCGTTATCGATAAATCAAAAATATATGAGAATTCGAAATTAAAAAATAAATACGATTATTTCTATAATTATGGCTTTAAATTACTGTTAGAAAAAATTATAAAAGATTTTAACAATAATGAAAGATTTTCTTTTGTATTTGATGGTAGAAGAAAAGGAGTGAAAGAATATATAAGTAAATTAATAAAAAATAATGAAATACCAGAAATTAAATATGAAATAAAAGAAATTGATTCGAAATCTGAAATAGCTATTTGTATAATAGATTTTCCTGTCGGGGTAATTTTTCAAAAATATGAACATAACAATTTTGAATTATATGAACTATTAAAACCAAAAATTAAAGAAGAAAAAATATTTCCAAAATAAAAAGGCGGCCCCTGGGAAGGCTTTTGTGCCCACATCCATGGACCCTTAACCCCAGGTCTTACCCGCTTAAATTTATTATATTATATAATATTGATTTGTCAAGAGATGTGTTATTGCATAAGTCCATAACATATTGAAAAAATTAAAAAATCATTCTATTTATGTTTTATCTTTTGATTTATCTCTAATGGAGTTGGAGGGTTGATTTTTAAACTATAGACAATAAACTAAAAAGATATATTGAGTTAAAGTTTAATTTTATTACTCTATTAATCAAAAGTTGAAGATAATTTGATTGGAGTTATAATAGAATCGCTTAAAATTGAGGTGAAAATAATGAAAAAAATTTTGAGTATAAGTCTTGGGTCATCAAAAAGGGATAAGAAAGTAAATATATCTTTACCAATTGGGGAATTTGAAATAGAAAGAATTGGAACAGATGGTGACATTCAAAAAATGATAGAACTATTTAAAACATATGATGGAAAAGTTGATGCTTTTGGACTTGGGGGAACAGATTTTTATATTAAATTTGGAAATAAAGAGGTCACTCTTAAAGAGGTTGGAAAAGTTATTGATTTTACAAAAACTTTAAAAACACCAGTTTGTGATGGCCAATGGATAAGAGAAAAATTTGGTTTTGAAGATATAGCCATTAAATATCTTAAAGAAAATGGTTATTTAAATGAAAACACTAAAGTTTTGATTCCATCTGGTGTATCAAGATACAATTTAGTTGTAGGATTTAGAAAAGAGAATTGTAAAATTCTTTATGGAGATTTAATGTTCTCTTTGGGTTTAAGTATACCAATTTACTCATATAAAACTTTTATTTTTCTTGCATCAATTATTGTTCCAATAGCAAAGTATCTACCTCATAAAATGTTATACCCAGTAGGAGAAGAACAGGAGAAAATTGTTCCAAAGTTCGAGAAATATTATAAATGGGCAGATATAATTGCTGGTGATTGCATCTATATTAAAAAACATATGCCAGATGACCTTTCAAATAAAATAATTTTAACTAACACTACGACTGAAAATGACAGAAAACTTTTTAAGGATAGAAAAGTAAAAATGGTTATAACAACAACTCCAGAGTTTAATGGAAGAACCTTTGGAACAAATGTTATTGAAGCAATAATTTGTGCATATTATGGTAAAAGAGTAATAGAATTAAAAGAAGAAGAGTATTTAAAATTTATTAAAATATTAAATTTTGATAAACCAAATGTATATAAATTTTATTAAATTTTGATATTTCAAGGAGATGGATTCCTGAAAATTCAAGGATTTTAGGGAGTAAAGTTCCTGTTAATTTAATGATTTTGAGGAATGAAATCCCTGGAAATTTATAATTTATAAATTTTATCAAATTAATCCATAAAATATAAATGTTGCATTTCAAGACCTGACTTAGTCTAAAATGTTGCATTGCAAGACCTGACTTCAGTATCCCAAGGCCTGACACCATTTAATGACCCTATTTAATTTATAATCTGTTTTATGTCAGTTCCTCTATAAACTGAATACCTTTTGAGTTCGAATTTAAAGGATGATTTTATATTTATTCCTTTTATAACAGTAAAGGCAAATCTAAAACCAACCTCTTTTAAAAAGTTTATAGTATCAATTGAATATTCACCATATGGATATGCAAAGGCGAAAACCTCTTTTCCAATATTCTTTTCAATCTCCTTTTTTGAGAGAGAAAAATCATTAATGACTCTTTGTTTGAAACTATCATAATCCTCATCTTCACTTTTTATTGAGACAACAGAAACAAATTTTCCATTAACATTATAAGTTTTATGTGAGTTATGGCTATGTGAACCGATTTCAAAAACTCCACTATCAACCATCTCTTTTAATTCATTCCATTTAACAAAATTGGTAACTCTATCGACTCTATCAGAAATTACAAAAAAAGTAGCCTTAAAATCATATTTTTTCAAAATAGGATAGGCAAATTTATAAACACCCTCAAGTCCATCATCAAAAGTAATTAGAACACTTTTTTTTGGTAAGTTAACTCCATTATCATAATAATCTCTTAAATCATCAAGTGAAATTGATTTATAGCCTCTCTCTTTTATATATTTAATCTGATTTTCAAAATCCTCAACAGAAATTGTGTATAAATTACCTCCTTTATCAGATATGTTATGATAGCAGAGTGCAATTATTCCTTCAGAAAAAATTGAAACTTCTATATTTTGAAGAGAGGATTCTCCTAAAAATTGAGATTCTAAATCTTTTGCATAAATAGAATATTTTCCTGGTAAGAGAAAAATTGAATCATAAAAATTTCCAGAGGGATCGACCTTAATTTTTCTGAATGGTGAGTTGTTTAAGTAAAGAGTAATCTCTTTATCAGATTCATAAAAACCATAAATATCTATCTGATTTGATGATGTCTCAAGTCCATTCAAAGGTGAATATATAACTGGCTCAGAATTTATTACTGTAAAAACTTTTTTCTCTTCCAAAATTTCATCTTTAAAATCAGTTCCTCTGAAAGTTAGAAAATGGCTACCTTCAGAAATGAAATGAGAAATTGTAAAAGAGGTTTTCCATAAATCATTATCTTTAAAATATTCAAGATTTATTTCTGATCCATCATCCATAATTACACTTACATCTTTAAATGGAGATGAAGTGAATGTTTCTATTGTAATATCTCTACCTGATCTTATGTTTGTTGGAAAAACAAAATTTTCCCATAATGGTATTTCACTGTTCAATATAACATCTACACTTTTTTCAAAATATTTTTTATTATAATAAAAGTTTGTTGAAATTTTATATTCTGCATCAGGTAAATCATTTGGAAAATAACTATAAACTCTATCCTCTTTTATCTCAAAATCAAGATTTTTCTTTATCTTTTCACCAAAAACAGATAAATTTAAACTATTAACATCTTCTATCGTACTGAATTCAATTATTATTAAACTTCCTTTTGTAATATAATCACCATCAATTGGATATATAAAATTAAAATCTATATTTCGATTGTTATTGCAAGATAATAAATGAAAGGATAAAAATAAAATAAAAGATAATATAAAAAATTTTTTCATATTTTTATTACTTTCAAAAATTTTCTCATCCTTTCATTACTGCTATTGGTCTTAATTTCGCAACTTTTGTTGATATTCCCTCCTCTTGTAAAACATCAACTACATCCTGAACATCTTTATAAGCTTCAGGTGATTCTTCAACTATTGTTTTTTTACTCTCTGCTCTAATTTTTATACCCTTTTTGTTTAAATTATTAACTATTGCATTTGCTTCCTCTTCTCTTAACGCTTGACTTCGACTCATTACTCTTCCTGCTCCATGACAGGTTGAACCAAAAGTTTCACTCATCGCTTTATTTGTACCAACAAGAACAAAAGAGTATCTTCCCATATCTCCAGGAACAAGAACTGGTTGACCTATTGATTTATATTTAGCTGGGATTTCACTATGATTTGGAGGAAAAGCTCTTGTTGCTCCTTTTCTATGAACAACAACTTTTACCTTTTTTCCATCAACAATATGCTCTTCAACCTTTGCTATGTTATGAGCAACATCATAAATTATTTCAAGTCCCATCTCTCTATCTGATTTTTTAAAAACATCTTTAAAACTCTCTCTTGTCCAGTGAGTTATTAATTGTCTATTAACCCAAGCATAGTTTGCTGCTCCAACCATTGCTGAAAAATATCTTTTTGCTTCAGGTGAGGTGAATGGTGCTGCTGCAAGTTGTATATCAACTAAATTAATTCCATATCTTCTTGCTGCATTCAACATAACTTCAATGTAATCAGAGGCAACTTGATGTCCTAAACCTCTACTTCCTGTATGAATTAAAACTGTAATTTGCCCTTTAAAAAGACCGAGGGCTTTTGCTAAATCTTCATTATAAACCTCTTCAACAATCTGAATTTCAAGAAAATGGTTTCCAGCACCTAAAGTTCCAAGTTGAGTCGCTCCTCTTTCTTTTGCTCTACTTGAAACAACATGGGGGTCTGCTCCTTTCATGCTTCCATTCTCTTCAATTGTCTCTAAATCCTCTTCTCTTCCATAACCCTTCTCAATAGCCCATCTCACACCTTTAACCATAACATTATCAAGGTCATTAAAAGTCAATTTTAATTTTCCACTTGAACCAACTCCAGAAGGAATGTTTGAAAAAAGTTTATTTAAAAGCTCCTCAACTTTATTTTGTATCTCCTCTTTTTTGAAATTTGTTCTTAATAACCTTACTCCACAATTTATGTCATAACCTACTCCACCTGGTGAAATAACTCCTTTATCAACATCAAATGCGGCAACTCCTCCAATTGGAAATCCATATCCCCAATGAATATCAGGCATTGCCATTGATGCTTTAAGAATGCCTGGAAGAGTTGCAACATTTGCAACTTGAATTGCTGATTTATCCATCAATATTTTTGAAATCATTTTTTCAGATGCATATATAATTCCTGGAACATTCATATTAGGAACAACTCCTACATCAATAATATATTTTGTATTTGAAACTTTTTTTAATTGTTCTCTTCTTATATCCATATTAACCTCCTTAAAATTCTTGAATAAATCTTTTATTTATTATACAATAAATTAAAGCGCCCGTAGCTTAACAGGATAAAGCAGTAGCTTCCGGAGCTACAAATAGGGGTTCAAATCCCTTCGGGCGCACTAAAAGGGGATTATGGAAGAACTAAGTTATTTATTAGATTATTATAAAAAAAGAGTTGAAAGAAATCCTCAACTCTTATCATCACATGCAATCTATTCAGAATATTTAATTTTATCTGAAAGAATAGATGAAGCAATTCTTATCAGTTTAAAAAGTTTACTTGTTTCACCTTGGTTTTTAAGATCTCAACTTGATCTTGGTTTATCATATTTACTAAAAGGAGACTATAAATCAAGTGAATCTGAATTGAATCATGCATTAAAAATTGACCCTGAAAATGATAATGCAAATCTTTTACTCGGAGTTTTATATTATGTTCTTGGGATATATGATATTTCAATTAAATATTTAAAAGAGGGTTTCAATTACAATCCAAAAAATATTTATATAAGGAATTTATATTATATTTTGACAAAAGAGGAGTTACCTTCAATTTCTCATTTTAAGGATACAGAGAATAAAGTTTTAAATGGTTTTATTAATTCAGAACAAATGCTAAAAATAAGAGCAGAAAATTCTGGAAAAAAACCTTATGAACTTTTATATGCACTTTCATTAAAAAGTGAAAATAAATTGATTGAAGCTATTGATACAATAGAAAGAATTTTAATTTATAATCCATATTATCCAAACGCTCTTTATACGCTTGGTAAGTTTTACGAAATGTCAGGAAACAGAAGAAAAAAAGATGAGTGTTGGGAAAAATGTGTTGATGTTAATCCACTTATGGATAAAATAGGAAACTTAGCAAAAAATTATGAAAATATACATTTTGATTTTGATGATTTAAAAGAGCTCCAAAAGTTAAATGATAGAATAATGGATAATATTTTTTCTAAACTCATAACAGAAGAGGTTAGCTATGAAAAAGCTACAGAAGAAAAAGAGGAAATTATAACCATACCAGAGGAAAAAATAGAAAAAGAAATCGAAGAAGAAAAAGAAGTCGAAGTCGAAGGGATTGAAGAAAAAGAAGAGGTTCCATTCGAATTGGAAGAGATAAAAAAAGAAGAGATTATAGAAAAATCTGAAGGGGCTCCTTTTGAATTGGAAGAAATAAAAAAAGAAGAGATAGAGGAAGAAAAAGTTCCTTTAAGTAAAGAAAGGGCTGAAGAAAAATCGAATATTGAAGAGGATACAGATTATTATAAAAAACTTGGTGATGATTTTTTAAAAAAAGGAATGTATAAAGAGGCAATTGAAATGTTTACAAAAGCATTAAAATTATCAAAGGAGAAATAATGATTAATGATATTTTATCAGAACTTTTGAAGAATCAAGAGATTTTAGGGTATGTTTTTGTAAAACAGGATAAAGGGGAGATTTTTTCAAAGAGTTCAACAGACCTTTCTGGAGAAATTGTTGGAGGGTTAGGAGCATCTCTCGTCGGTCTTTTATCTCAAGTATCTAACTCTCTTATGATGGGAGACCTTGAAAATATAATTGTTGAAATGAAAAGGGGAAGAATGATAATTAATAAAGTGGATAATGATGTTTTAATTGTTTTGACAACAAAAGGTGGGAATCTCGGAACAGTTACCTATTGTATCAATAAGATAATAAAAAAATTAAGAGAATATATCTAAATTTTGAAAGGCAAACTTTTTATAATATCAACTCCAATTGGTAACCTTAAAGATATTACATTAAGAGGTATTGAAACATTAAAAAGTGTTGATTATATTGCCTGTGAAAATACAAGGGTGACTTTAAAACTATTGAATAGATATAAGATAAAAAAAGAAATTAATATCATACCATTCAGGCAATGAGAAAAAAGTTAGAAAAGAAATGATAGAAATATTAAAATCTTGAAAAAGTGTTGGGCTTGTTTCAGATGCAAGAACACCCTGTATCTCTGATCCAGGAGAATTAATAGTAAAAGATGCGATTGAAAACAAAATTGATATCGAAATTATCCCAGGACCATCAGCAATAATAACTTCGCTTGTTATATCTGGACTAAAATCAACTCCTTTCATATTTTTAGGTTTTTTTCCTAAGAAGAAAATTGAAATCGAAAATTTAATTGAAAAATATTTTTTTATTAAAGCAACTCTTATTTTTTATGAATCACCCCATAGAATTTTAGATACATTGTCTTTTCTTAAAGATACATTTCCTGAAAGAAAAGGAGCAGTAGTTAAAGAGTTAACAAAAATTTATGAAAATGTTTATAGAGGAACAATTAAAGAACTTTATGAGAAAATTGAAAAAAGTGAGATTAAGGGTGAATATGTTATTTTAATTGAAGGCGAGGAAAAGAGTGAGTGGGAAAAAGATTTAGAAATTTTAGAATCTATGAATTTAACTAAACAAGAAATTTTAGAATTTATGACAAAAAAATATAAAGGCATAAAAAATACTATTAAAAAGAGATTATTTAAGAATGAATCTTAATTTATAATAATTCAATTTTACAACAATTTAAATCAAAAAGGTAATTTAAATTTTTTGTGTTAACATTATTACAACTGAAAAAAATAATTTCCTTAATCCACTCCTCTCTCACTAAATTTTCTTTATAAAATCTATTGTATTTCAAATTAATTAATTGTTTTTATATCATATATTTATAAAATGTTTGAATAATAAAATATCTAATAATTCATAAAATATATCGAATTAATTTATTAAAATTTATAAATGTTTAAATTTCTTTGTTAAGAATTTGGTATTTAATACTTATAAATTATATTTTTCAATTTTAACTTTTATATAATTGACAAAGGCTGAACAAGCAACTAACATAAATTTGGCATCTTCATAATCAAGATTTGGTTCCTCATAGAGACCATGTCTTATTCCGTTTGAATCACTTGTATAACCATATAATTTATTAAATGCTTCTAATAATGATCGATGAATTTTCATTCTTTCATTCATTTTATCTAGTAAATTACCTAAAGTTGCTTTTTCCTCTTTAGTTATGATTTTGCATAATGATTCAATAGCAGATATTGATTCTTTAATTGAATTTCTATAATCAGGATTATTTCTATTAGCTAAAAGATTCAAGGCACTTTTCAAATGAATATTAACTGGTTTGAATTCATCTTCTGAAGTTCTTTCAAAACATTCATTAATTTCAGAAATCTCTTTCTCAGATGTAATTTCTACAACTTTATCATGAATTATTCTATATGCTGAATTCTCTTCTTTTAATATTTTATTACAATTGTCAACAAAGTATTTTTTTTCATTTGGATTGTTAAGTAAATCATTACCTAAAAGAAACTCAATAAAATCATAAACCTTATACCATTTTTCAATCATAAAAAAATTTTTAATTGATTGATTTATATTATGAGGAAAGTTTGAACTATTGAATAAATCATCATATGGTTTTTTAAAAAAATCATTAAATAATTTTATGATAAATGTAGAATCATAGTGATCTATCATACCAATTTTTGATTCAAAAGTGTAACAAAATATATTCCATAATCTATTTCTTAGTTCTTTATCCATACTTTCCTTTTGAAAATCTTTAATTTCTCTATACCCTTCTCTATATGAAAATAATTCCATTTTTATTTCCTTATTTTTATTATATAATTAAATTCATAAAAAATACAATGATAAAATTTTTATTTAAAAATCATCCTAAATTCTATATAAATTAGAATTAACCAAAAAATATGTAAGAAAATTTTTCTTAATTTAATATATCAAATGTTAATCGTAACAGAAAGAAATAATAATATCTTACCTATTTCTTATTAATTCCTCCTTTAATAGGTCGATGGAGTTTTTAAGGTCTTGAATGGCATCTTTTAGTTTTTCAATTTTTCCATTTGTTTTAGAAGAAGAAAAGATGCTACTACGATTGGGAAGCCAACTTGAGATATGTATTGAATAAGTTTATCAATGTTAAGTTCCAATTAAACATTCACCTTCTAAATGAAATGTATACCGTAAAAATAACTATTAAAATGTTCACGCTTGTAAAAAATTTAAAATAAAAACTCCAATCCATATTGGTCTAAAGATTTTCGCTAAAATTTTCTCTTTTCTCTCTTTAACAACTTACTGGATCAGAATTTTTTAAACTTTTTATCTATTAAATAATTTTAAATGAGACAAAGGTGTCAGGCACCTTTGTCTCATATCTTGAAATTAGGGGAGGATAAAGATAAAATTTACTAAAAGATAAGATTAAGGAGGAAAAAGTGAATAAGTTTTATGTTACTACTCCAATATATTATGTGAATGATGAACCACATATAGGTCATCTTTATACAACTACAATTGCAGATATAATTGCGAGAGCAAAAAGAAAGATGGGTTATGATGTTCTATTTTCAACAGGAACTGATGAAAATGCTGATAAAGTAAAAAGAGTAGCTGATGAAAAAGGAATTGATACAAAAATTTTTGTTGATAATTTATCAGAAAGTTTTAAAAAAACTTTTTTAGATTTCAATATATCATTTGATAGATTTATAAGAACAACAGAAAAAAATCATGAAGAAGTTGTAAAATATTTTTTTAGAAAATTATATGAGAATGGATTTATATATAAAGGTTTGTATGAGGGTTGGTATTGTGTATATGATGAAACATTTTTTAGTGAGGATGAACTTCTCCCCGGAAATCTTTGTCCACAATGTAAAAGACCAGTAGAAAAAATAAAAGAAGAGAACTATTTTTTTAAGCTCTCATCATTTCAGGAGAAACTTTTAAACCACTATATTAACAATCCTAAATTTGTTGAACCAGAATCAAGGTACAATGAAATGCTTTCAGTTATAAACTCAGGTCTTAAGGATGTTTCAATAACAAGAAAAGGAATTGGTTGGGGAATTCCAGTTCCAGGTGAAGAAAATTCAACAATATATGTTTGGTTTGATGCTTTAATCAATTATGTAACAGTTGCTGGCTTTTTAAAAGATGATGAATATTTTAAAAAATATTGGCCTGCTGATTTACATTTAATTGGAAAAGATATAACAAGGTTCCATTGTTTAATCTGGCCAGCTATGCTTATAGGTGTTAATTTACCTCTTACTGAAAAAATTTATGCTCATGGTTTCTGGTTATCTGAAGGAGAAAAAATGAGTAAATCAAAGGGAAATTTTATAAAACCAGAAAATATTGTTGAATGGTTTTTATCAAAATCTGAACTCAATAAAGATTATGTCATAGATGTTTTTAGACATTACATATTAAGAGATATGACTTTTGGAGAGGATGGAAACTTTTCATATTCATCATTTATAACAAGGTATAATAGTGAACTTGCAAATGACCTTGGAAATCTTCTTAATAGAACATTAAATATGGGTCTATCATATTTTGATGGAAATTTGAGTGGTAATTTTGATTCTGAAATATATTCTATTTTTATTGATGGTTTTGATAATGTTATAAATTTGTATAATGATTTAAAACTTTCGGATGTTCCTGATAAATGTAATCAACTTGCAAATGTTTTGAATAAATATCTTGATACTAAAGCACCATGGAGGTTAATTAAAGAGAATAAAGAAGAGTGTGATTTGGTTTTATCAACTGTTTGTCATGGAATTTATACAATTATAAACCTCTTATCTCCAATACTCATCTCATCATGTAATAAATTCTTTTTTGCTCTTGGAAAAGAAGAGAATGGTGGAACTCTGATTAAGGAAAAAATATTCCCTTGGAGAGGAAGTTTTAATTTAAAAAAGATACCTCCAATTTTTCCAAGAGTTGTTGAAAAAGAAAAAGAGATAAAGGTGGAAGAAGTTAATTTGGTAACAATCGATGATTTTAAAAAATTTGACTTCCAAGTTGCCGAAGTCATTGAAGCAAAAAGGGTTAAAGATTCAACTAAACTTATTGAAATTAAAATAAAAATAGGAGAAGAGATAAGAACCATAGTTGCAGGAATTGGTGAACATTACAAAGAAGATGAACTTGTTGGAAAAAAGATCGTTGTTTTAAGAAACCTTGAACCAAAAAAACTAAAAGGTATAGAATCTCAAGGAATGCTTCTTGCAGCACATAAAGATGGAAAATTAGTACTACTAACAGTTGATAAAGATATAGATTCTGGTGCGAAAATCTCATAAATTGAGATTAAATATTTTTAAAATAATTCAACTACAAAAAGAATTTAAAAAATATATAATTTATTTATAATGCATTTACATATTGAAGATAAAAGAGAAAAAAATTTAATTATAGTTATTTTTTTAAATTTCTTTATTTTTACTTCAGAACTTCTTGGTGGAATTTTTTCAAGGAGTCTATCACTTCTTTCAGATTCATTTCATAACCTATCAGACACTATTTCAATTGTAATAAGTTTAATTGCAATTAGATTTTCAAAAAGAGAAAGCTCATATAAATTTACTTTTGGTGGTAAAAGAGCAGAAATTATAGCATCTCTTTTTAATTCAATATTTCTCTTTATTGTATCCTTTGTTTTAATAAGAGAATCAATAATAAGATTAACAAATCCTCAAATTATACAAGCAGATTTAATGTTAATAATTGCTATTATTGGTTTATTTCTTAATGGAATATCTGTTATTCTTCTAAAAAACTTTTCTAAGGATAGTATGAATATAAAATCATCATACCTTCATCTATTGATGGATACTCTATCATCAATTGCTGTTGTTATTGGTGGAATCTTGATGATGCTTTTTAAAATTTATTGGATAGATGCAATTCTAACTCTTCTTATAACTTTATATATTTTAAAAGAGGGAATAGAAATTTTTATAAAATCAATAAAGATACTTATGGAACAAACACCAAAGGGTATTGATTTGGATAAACTGAAAAATGATGTTGAAAAAATAGAGGGAATTTCAAATTTACACCACATTCACATATGGCAGATAGATGAGAAAAATTATCTTTTTGAAGGGCATATAAAACTAAAAAATGATGTTCCCGTAAGTAAGGCTGATTGTATTAGAAAATCTGTTGAGGATTTACTTAACAATGAATTTAATATTTCTCACTCAACAATTCAAATAGAATATAATGGATGCTATGAAAAGGATTTAATTAAAAAACATCACTATTAGTCAATTTCAGTAAGTAAAGCTGATTGTATTAGAAAATCAGTTGAGGACTTACTTAACAATGAATTTAATATTTCTCATTCAACAATTCAGATAGAATATAATGGATGCTATGAAAAAGATTTAATCAAAAAACATCACTATTAGTCAAAATATATTTTGAAATAGAAAATATTATAAAATAAGATTGCGAAAAAAACTCTATTTTATCCTTCTCGTTCTCTATATCATTTCTATCTCTTCTGTCATTCCTATATCTTTTGTCATTCCCGTGAAAACGGGAATCCAGTTCTCTCTTTTGTCATTCTTATATCTTTCGTCATTCTTATCTTTTTCGTCATTCCTATATCTTTTGTCATTCCCGCGAAAGCGGGAATCCAGTTCTCTCTTTTGTCATTCTTATATCTTTCATCATTCTTATTTCTTTTGTCATTCCCGTCCCCACGAAATCTGTCCACGTAAAAACGGGGAGCGGGGAAAACTGGAATCTAGTTCCTTTTATTTGTCATTCCCGCGAAGGTGGGAATCCAGTATTTCTATTTTGCCATTCCTGCCTCAATTGTCCTTCCCGCCCCAATTGTTATTCCCACGAAAGCGGGAATCCAGTATTTCTATTCCTATTTTGTCCTTCCCGCCCCAATTGTCCTTCCCATTTAAATTGTCATTCCCGCGAAAGCGGGAATCCAGTATTTCTATAAATAATATAGATTTTTGCTTCCTTTAGGAATGACAGTTAGGATAACTTTTTCAGAGACCTTAAAATAGATTTCACAAATATAAATGAAGTCAATAGAAATCAAAGCATTTTCTTTTCTTCCCACTCATTTCTTAAAATTCCCATTTTTATTCTATCGTAAAAAATACCATTTATCTCACAACCTTTTCTTATTCTTGCTTCCTCGATAAATCCAAGTTTTTCTCCTACTTTAATCATAGCTTTGTTTCCTTACCAAGTTCCAAAACCTAAGCAAGTTAATTTTCTCTCATTAAAAAGATAATCTATCCACAAATATAAAGCTTCTGTACCTATTCCCTTTCCACAATATGAATCTTCAGGAATATCTATACCAATTTCAGTCATATGAGGATCATCTTCATCATAATATACATTTACCCATCCGATATGAATATTATTTTTTGTTTCTATTTCCAAAAAAGGATAAGGAGCAAAAAGGATAAGGAGCAAAAAAGGATAAGGAGGTTTCCTATCTCCTTCGAGCCATCTTTTCCTCCAATTGATAACTCCATTTAATGGAGGAACCTTGTCCTTATAACATGGACCATCAAATTGATAAGCTTTCAAATTTTCTGAATTCCATATTTCATAATCATCTAAATCTGACCATCTTGTTGTTCTAAGATTTACAAGTTTTCCCTCTATCTTGAAGTCATTCATAATTTTTTACCTCTATTTTGAACTTATTCATAGTTTTTTCCCTCCAAGAGAAAATTACTTTTGAAAATTAGTTGTATAATAATTCGAACATTTTTGAGATAACATTGTGCTAAAAACAAGTTATTAATTTATTTTTTATATCTTGTGTTAGATAAAATAGATACTGATTTTCCAATTTTTCAACAACCATTCCTTCCATCTTTTTTCAAGAATTTTAATATTTTCACCAACTGTTTTAAATACATATCCATTATAACTCTCTCACAATCTTTAATATCATCTCTTTTCCATAACTATTTTCAATGAACATTATAATAGTCCATCCCTACTGATACGGTATTATTACATCTTTTTTAATTTTTTCAATAATAATTATCTTAATCTGAATAGGATAATATTTTCTGAAAAAATAGAAATTTATCAAACTAATTTAAAATTTAAATTTTGAATTTTAATAATCATTTGCAATTTTCCTAAAAAATTCACATATTACATTATACAAAATGTTAGCGCCTTGATCTCAATATAATTTTTACATTATTGATTATTATTCAATAATTGCTGTTATAAGAGTTGCTTCAAAAATCTATATTAATATTTTTGGTTTTCATTATCTAAATTTTTTCTTATAAGAGACAACCTAATCAAGTATATTAACACACCAATTAAAAATGATATAGTGCAAAAAAGGTAAACATTAAAAGAAGAAAATAAACCTAAAAAAGGATTGCCTTTAAATGGATAAAAGGGATTCATCTCTTCATATAAAAAAGCATCAAGCAAAATATGGAAAAAAAAACCAAAAAATGAAGTTAGAATAATCTTTTTAAATGATGAATCCTGAGATAACTTGAAAATACTCATTGTTTTTTGTATTGGTTTTTTTAGAAAATATAAGATTATAGAAGTTATAATTGCAATGATTGAACCACCTAAAAAGGTGTGTAAAAATCCATGAAGTGGCCAAGGTGCATTAAAAACAAAAACACAAAAAGGTTCGACATCAACTATAACACAGGAGATAAGTAAAGTTGGAAAATCAAAAATTTTAAAAAGGATTAAACCTATCCATGAACTTGGTCCCCAATGGAGTGGAGTAAAAGGCGTTTTATTTTCCCTCCATCGCTTCTCTGAATAGGTTTGGTATTTCGTCACCAACTCCAATTAACCTTACAAGTTCGATTGTTGTTTCTCTATTTTTTAAAAAATCTTTTACAGTTTTATAAATTATCTCTGTTCCTCTTTTCTTAGGGAAACCAAAAATTCCACAGCTAACTGCTGGAATAGAAATAGATTTTAAGAGATTTTCTGTTGCAACTTGAAGAGAAGATTCAATTGCTTTTTTTAGTTTATTTTCCTCGTCTCCTTCTCCCCATACAGGACCTACTGTATGAATAACAAATTTGCAGGGTAAATTACCTGCTTTTGTTATAACTGCCTCTCCTACCTTAAGTGGACCTCTTTTTTCAATTATTCTATTACTTTCAATCTGAATAATATCTCCGCCTTTTCTAACAATTGCTCCAGCAACTCCACCTCCATGGGAAAGGTTTCTATTTGCAGCATTAACAATAGCATCAGTTTTTTCATTAGTTATATCGCCCATCACGACCTCTATTTTTTTTCCATTAACAATCTCTTCTTTTAATACAATCATAAAAACTCCTCCTTATGAAAGTATAAAGTTTTCTAATGGTTTATATATTGGCCCTTGTGGAGTTAATTTTGATTCAAAAAATGTTATTTTATTCAAATATGATACTTTAAAATTGCTCTTATCTTCCTTTAATATTTTTAAATCTCTTTCATCTATTCTCTCCTTTATTCTTCCAATTGTTAGATGTGCCTTAAAATCCTCTTTTTTTAGTTTAGTAATTTTTGAAAATGGGTCAAAAAGTGTATCATATATCTCTTTGATCTCCTTCTCTCCTTCTTTGAGTTGATAAAAAATAACTCTTGGATTCTTATCGTCTGGAAAGAAAGAAATATTATCGAACAATATTTTAATTTTTTTGAATTTATCTTTTTTATCTTCAATAATTTTTATAATTTCAGTTGATTGTTTTTCTTCAATCTCTCCAAAGAAAAATATTGTAAAGTGTAAATTTTCTCTCTCAACCCATTTAATCCTTGAAGATATATTTTTTTTGAAATAATCAATTTTTTTACTTATATCATCTTTAAGATTTTCTTCAATAGGCAAAGCAAGAAAAGTTCTCATATTGTAAATATTATAACATATTTCAGTTTTATTAATTGTGATATAATTTAATCTAATGAATTTTTTAGGAGGACAAAGAATGAGAAAAAAACTCAATGATTTCATACTAAAAGTTTACGAACTTCACCCAAATTTTTTATTTATTGTTAATTTTATGTTTTTTATCTTAATTGTTGCTTTTATAGCTCCATCACTAACTTCAGATCCTGATTATATTTTGAGATTAAATTTAAGAACATTAAGAGAATTACATATAAATAATTTTAGTTTTATTAAATCACCATTTATATATTTAATTTTTTCATTAATTTTTGCTTCACTTTTTTATTTTGGAAATATCTTTTTATCTTGGATTGGAATTCCTCTTTTTTTCATTATCTATTTCTTCCTTGAACTAACTGAAAATTTTACTCTTGTTTTTACAAAAATTGGTTCACAATCATTTTTGAATCTTCCTCTTAGTGAGCATAAAGGTTTTTCAGTTTTTCTATCTCAGATTCCTCACACCCTTTTTCTTTCATTTGGCTATTTCATCTCACTTGTTGGAGGATTAATTGTACTTCTTTCGTTTACAACCTTTGTTTATAGATTATTTAAAAATAGATTTCCTAAAATGAAACCATTAAATGCAAAAATTATTGTTTTTATAGTAATTATAATTATTCCTCACATATTGGTCTTGTATTTTATTTTAAAGCCCTTATTAAATGATATTAAACTTCTTTCATTAACTGGTCCTCTCTATATAATTCTTATTGTTTATTTCTTTTCTATAGGAAACCATTTCTTCTCTTTGGTTGGGAGTGAAATTAAGAAATTCAAAGATTATAAAGCAAAGGATTATCTTGTAGAAAATCTAAAAAATGCAACATTCCTCGTTCCTTTTGGACTAATACTTGTGATAATAGGAATCATTCTTGAAAACACACTTTCAGTTAGGGTTCTTATGCCTTTACTCAATAAAATTAATGTAACTGGTTTAGCTTTAAATATTTTAAATATTGTAGCAGCAATTCTATATGCTGCTTCAGTAATCGTTCCTTTTTGGTATGTATTTTATAAATCTAAAAAGTGGTCAAAGGTAATTTTATCTTCTAAAAAGGAGGCGAAAAAGAAGAAAAGATGAAGAAACTAAAAAATATTTTTTTAATTTTCATAATTTTATTTCTTTTCTCAACTTTAATTTTTTCTTGCACTAAAAAGGTAGATAATACACCAACAACTATAAGTGAAGAAAATAGAAAAGAAGCGCCAGATTTCACACTTTCAACTCTTGATGGAGGAGTAGTGCAACTATCAGGTTTTAAAGGAAAGGTCGTTCTACTTGATTTTTGGGCTGAATGGTGTGGCCCTTGTAAAAAAGCAGCACCAACTGTTATTTCACTTTATAAAAATTATAAAGATAAAGGTTTGAGAGTGTTTGGAATTAATCTTGATGATATAAAAGATATTGATAAAGTAAGAAGTTATGTTAAAAATGAGAATGTACCCTATCCAATACTTCTTGAGGGTTTTCCTGCTGCTAATAAATATAGTGTTTCTGGAATCCCAAAATTTGTTTTAATTGATAAAAATGGAAAAATTGCTTTTGAAGTTACAGGAGCACTTGATAACCTTGAATCTATTTTAAAACTTAATATAGAAAGTTTATTAAATGAATAAAAAGGGGTGAGAATTTATGATTTTAAAAGAGATTTTAGAAAGATATAGTGTAAGAAAGTATAAAAATCAGAATGTCCCTGAGGAGTTAATTAAAGAAGTTATAGAAGCAGCGCGTCTTGCTCCATCAGCTAATAATAAACAACCATGGAAATTTATTGCTGTAAGAGATTTTGAAAAAAGAAAAAAAATTGGAGAGCCGACAACATGGGCAAAGTTCATTATGGATGCTCCAGTTTTGATTGTTGGATGTGTAACAGATAAAAGTTTTAATATGGGTGGTTGGTATGATAGTGCAATTCTTGATATTGGAATTGCAATGGAACATATAGCTCTTCAAGCAACACATCTTGGACTTGGAACTTGCTGGGTTGGAGATTTTGATGAAAAACTTGTTAAAAAAGTTCTTGAAATTCCAGAAAATATTAGAGTTGCATCCCTAATGACACTTGGTTATCCCTTAGAGAATAAAATACCAGAAAAAAGAAGAAAACCCCTATCTGAAATTTTATCATTCGAAAAATTTTAGTTTTTAATAATTCTTTTATGATGATAAAATTAATTTATGGGAAAGTTTATTGTTGCGGTATGCGGAAATATCGGAGTTGGTAAATCTACACTTGCAAAACTTCTCTCTAAAAGATGGGGATATTCAATAATATCTGAACCTCAAGATATAAATCCATTCTTAAAAGATTTTTATGCTGATCAGAAAAGATGGGCACTTCATTCTCAACT